>Ga0080064_1001884_pt1 | contig 21030 bp, 21 predicted proteins | sample Subgrocontami54m_FD_69260 | JGI IMG/M metagenome (GOLD analysis project Ga0080064, IMG submission 69260) | Subsurface groundwater microbial communities from S. Glens Falls, New York, USA - GMW46 contaminated, 5.4 m (SPADES assembly) (version 2) ...
GCATCGGGCAGAAACTGACTAAAAGCCGTCTCAAAATTTATTTTGCGGTCTTGCTTTCCCTCATCCTCGGTCCTTCTCCCGGAGGGAGAAGGATGAAAATCCCCTCTCCCTTCGGGAGAGGATCCCGCCGACACGGCATCCGTGGAACGGTCCGGGGCGGGAGGCAGGATCATGGCGCGCTCCCCGCAAACGGGTGTCTTCGCCACTAACGTGTCCGCGCGCCAGGGTGAGGGAGAATTTTGTGATAGCTTTTAACCGCGGAGACGCAGAGAAAAAATGATTGCATTCGAAGTTCCCAGCGCCTCTGCATCTCTGCGGCTCAGTATTCAATTATGACCACCGCACTGCTCATCGATTTCGGCAGCACCTACACCAAGCTGCGCGCGATCGATCTCGAGCGCCGCAGCGTGCTGGGCGCGGGACAGGGACCGTCGACAGTCGCGAGCGACATCACGATTGGCATGAAGGCGGCGCTCGCCGACCTCGAACGCAGGCTCGGTGCGCTGCCGAAATTCAAATACCGCCTTGCGTCGAGCAGCGCCGCGGGTGGCTTGCGCATGATCACCATCGGCCTGGTGCGCGAGCTCACCGCCGAAGCCGCGCGGCAGGCTGCGCTCGGCGCCGGCGCGAGGCTCGTCGGCAGCTTCGCCTATCGTCTCACCGCCGCCGACCTACAAACAATCACCACGCTCGCGCCCGACATCGTGCTGCTCGCCGGCGGTACCGACGGCGGCAACTCCGATGTGATTCTGCACAATGCGCGTGCACTCGCCACGAGCAGCATCTCCTGCCCGATCGTTTACGCCGGCAACCGCGCCGCCGCCGATGAAACCGGAATGCTGCTTGCCGCGAAAACCGTGATCGTCACCGAGAACGTAATGCCGGAATTCAACGTGCTCAACATCGAGCCGGCGCGCGCCGCGATCCGCAAGGTATTCATCGACCGCATCGTGCACGCGAAAGGCATTGACCGCGCGAGCGCCGAGTTCGACCAGGTGCTGATGCCGACGCCTGCCGCGGTAATGGAAGGCGCGCGGCTGATTGCCGACGGTTGTACGAGCGCGAGCGGGCTGGGCGAATTGTTGGTCGTCGACCCCGGCGGCGCGACCACCGACGTGCATTCCATCGCGAACGGCGCTCCAGCGACGCCGGGCGTGATTCCGCATGGCCTGCCCGAGCCGCGCGTCAAGCGCAGCGTCGAAGGCGATCTGGGCATGCGCCACAACGCGGCAACCATCGTCGAAGCCGCGGGACTGGATGCCGTCGCACGCGAGAGCCAATTGCAGCCACGGCGCGTCACCGCGCTCGTCGATCGGTACACGCACGACGTTGAACGCCTACCCGGTAATTCTGACGAGCTTGCCCTCGATCAGGCGCTGGCGCGCGCCGCCGTCAGAATCGCGGTGGCGCGGCATTGCGGCAGCGTGGAAACCGTATACACCGTGAACGGCGCGGTGACCGTGCAGCAAGGCAAGGATTTATCCGCGCTCAAAACCGTGATCGGCACCGGCGGCGCGCTCGCGCACAGCCGCGACCCGCACGCAGTACTGCGCATGGCGTGCGCCGACCCCGCCGCGCCGCTGTTGCTGCGTCCGCGTGCGCCGCGCCTGCTGGTCGATCGCGATTATCTGCTCTATGCTTGTGGTTTGTTGGGCGCGGTCGAACCCGAGGCCGCGCTCGAGCTGGCATTGAAACACCTGCTACCTGTCGGCGAGAAACCACCCCGTGAACGCACCTTCAGCGCCTGACGCGCCTGACACAATGCGCCCGCCGCTGAGCCAGGCGCGCATTCCCGACGATGAGTTCGCGCGCATGCGCCGCGAGAATCTCGCGCGCTGGCCGACCGGCGCCGGGGTCGACTTCGCGCAGGCGCTCGAACGCCACCGCGCGCTGCCTCCGCACAAGCAGCTCGCGTGGGTGATGCGCCGCGCGGTTGCGGAGCGGCGCTGCCTGACCCAGCCGCGCGGCGGCTGCGGCACCTTCGAGCTGCACAAGCAACTGATGCAGGTCCTCGACCACGAGGGGCTCGCCGATATCATTCCGACCACCACCGACAGCTACACGCGCAACGAACAGTTCGACCTCGCGCAGCAAGGCATCGAGGCATCGGAAAGAGCCGGGCGCTCGATGCTGAACGGCTACCCGCTCGTCAATTACGGGGTGCAGCGTGCGGTCGAGTTGATCGATGCCATCGACAAGCCTGCGGTTCTGCTGACCGGCACCGCGATGCCGAAACTCACTGCTGAAATCGGCTTCGCCGGCGGCTACTCGGGTTACCTCGGCTCCGGCATTGCTTACACCACGTCGTATATCAAGGAAATGTCCGTCGCGGAAGGCATCCGCAATTACCAGTACCTCGATCGGCTGGCCGCGATGTACCACGAGCACGGCGTCGAGCTGCACCGCCGCCAGCCGGGATTCCTGACCGGCACCAACATTCCGCCGTCGATCGCGATCATCGTCTGCGTGCTCGACTGCCTGCTCGCCGTCGAGCAGGGCGTAAGAAACTACGGGCTCGAGCTCGGACAAACGCTGCACCTGGTCCAGGATGCGGCGGCAATCCAGGCGTGCGGTGAGCTGTGCCAGGAATATCTGCGCCGGCGCGGCTTCGACGACGTGTTCACACCGGTCACCTCGCTGCACTGGATGGGCGCATGGCCGCAGGACGATGCGCAGTGCGCCGCGCTCGTCGCCTACGGCGGCACGCTGGCCGCGATCGGGGGTGCTGTCAGCGTCACCACCAAGAGCACGCACGAAGCATTCGGCATCCCGACGCCGCAGGCCAACGCCGAAGGGCTGCGCATGACGCGCATGGCGATCTACCTCGCGCGCAACATCCGGCTCGACGGAATGAAAGAATTCGAGGACGAGAAGGAACTGATCCGGCGCGAAGTGCGTCCGGTCGTCGACAAAGTGCTCGAGATGGGCGACGGCGACGTTGCGGTGGGCACGATACGCGCGCTCGAAGCCGGCGTGCTCGACATCCCGTGGTCGCCAAACCGCTTTGTGAAGAGCCGCGTGATGCCGGCGCGCGACGCCGACGGCTGCCTGCGCATTCTCGATGCCGCCGCCATGCCGTTCCCGCAGGACGTGCTCGAAATCCACGCCGAAAAGCTCAAGCGGCGCGCGGCAAAGGCGAACGTCCCGTATGGCCCCGAGCTCGCGATACAAAGCGTCTACGAAATCTCGGAGCCGATCGCCAAGCTTTTGAGCGACAAGTGGACAACCTGAAACTCAGGTTGAGCGCAAAAAGCGGCAGCGCTTTAGCCGTGTTTGATTCGCCTCAAAATAATCTCAGCAGACGTGCGAGGATTCGTTTTGCCTACAACGGACATCCTCAACTGTGGTCAAAACTCTGGATGATGGGGATAATAGCAAGATGAACAAACCCGTCGGCCCCGAAGGCGTTGCCTTCGACCCTGCTCAGTGGCTTCCATCCGAGGTTGGAAAGATCATCGACCATCAGACCGATCTTCCCCGCATCGCAAAAGACCCGAAAATCACGGCGGCCATTGAGGCGCAGTTATCCCAGATCCCGACCACGCATGATCTCTATAGGCACGATTCCCGTGCCATTGACTTTCTTGCCCCAAACAGTGTTCATCTCATCGTCACGTCACCGCCCTACTGGACCCTCAAGGAATATAACAAAAGCGACGGGCAGATGGGTTACATCGATGACTACGACACCTTTCTGAGCGAACTGGATCGGGTCTGGCAAACATGCTACGACGCGCTTGTGCCGGGCGGACGCGTGGTCTGTGTGGTCGGCGACGTGTGCCTGTCGCGCCGCAAGAACGGTGGCGAACATGTCGTCGTGCCGCTGCACGCCTCCATTCAGGAGCATTGCCGACGGATCGGGTTCAACAATCTCGCGCCGATCATCTGGCACAAGATCGCCAATGCCGCCTATGAAGCGAGCGGGAATGGTGGCGGCTTTCTCGGCAAACCCTACGAACCGAACAGCGTTATCAAGAACGACATCGAGTTCATACTCATGCAACGTAAGCCCGGCGGCTACCGCAGCCCCTCAGTGGCAACCCGCATTCTGAGCGTGATATCGGCCGAACATCACAAGGTATGGTTCCAGCAAATCTGGACCGGCGTAACGGGAGCATCCACCAAGCGCCACCCGGCGCCCTATCCGCTTGAATTAGCCGAGCGGCTGATCCGGATGTTCAGCTTCGTAGGCGATACCGTTCTCGATCCCTTCATGGGAACAGCGACCACCAACGTCGCCGCCTCCAAGTGGGGACGCAACAGCATCGGCGTGGAGGTTGATCCGCATTACTTCGAGATAGCAGCGAGGCGGATCGAGAACGAAACTCCTAAGCTATTTTCCGGCTGCGTGATTCGGCTCCACCAGCAATAGAAGGGCGTGCAAATTGATCAACGTGGAAGAATATCTCGGCAAGGCGGTCAGGCATTTTTGGAAGACACGCGCGAACCAACATACACAGCAGGGAGCCAAGACCGGCAGAAAGGATGCAGGCAACCGCGGCGCGGTTACAGGTGGCAAGCACGCCGACGGCTTTGTGAATCTCATCGCCGCTATCGCCCGCGATGCCGGGCTTCGCAACGTCACCATCCATACGAATGAAAAAGCACACCGCACCCTGCCGGGCTTTTTCCGGCCAACAAAGGAATGGGACTTGGTGCTCGTGTCGGGTTCCGATCTCGTGGCCGCCGTTGAAGTCAAATCGCAAGTCGGTAGTTTCGGAAACAACTTCAACAACCGGATCGAGGAAGCCCTCGGCAACGCGACGGATTTCTGGACAGCCTACGGGAATGGTATTTTCAAGCCTTCGCAGAAACCCTGGCTCGGCTACCTTTTCATGCTGGAGGAGCATGAAAAATCCGTCAGGCCGACCAGGCCGATCGCCCTGAAACCCTTCAAGGTGGACGAGGCGTTTCAGGGGTTGAGCTATGCAAAGCGCTACGAGCTGGTCTGCGAGCGCCTGGTGCGCGAACGGCTCTACGACTCAGCTTGCTTCTTCACGTCCAATGCCAAGGACGGGGCCAAAGGGGTTTATACCCAGCCCAACGAGGAACTCGGCATTCGCAACTTCGCCATATCGCTTTACGCGCGGGCAGCGGCGTTTGCCAAGCTGAAGCCATAGGGAACCGCTTTGTGAAAAGCCGCGTGATGCCGGCGCGCGACGCCGACGGCTGCCTGCGCATTCTCGATGCCGCCGCCATGCCGTTCCCGCAGGACGTGCTCGAAATCCACGCCGAAAAGCTCAAGCGACGCGCCGCGAACGCAAACGTCCCTTATGGCCCCGAACTCGCGGTACAAAGCGTCTACGAAATCTCGGAGCCGATAGCGAAACTTTTGAGCGACAAATGGGCTAGGCCACCCGGAAATTCTTGAACTGCCAGGGGTCCGCCGCGTCGACGTCCTCTGGAAACAGCCGCCCGCGGTCCTTGAGCGGCGTCCAGTCGGTGTAGGTGCCGACAACGTTGCCGAGATAGGGATTGGCAATTTCCAGGACGCGCTGAAAATCGAGATCGTCCGGATCGCACACGCCGCGCTGCGGATTTTCCATCGCCCAGACCACCCCCGCCATCACGCCGGCCGCAACCTGCAGGCTGGTCGCGTTGTTGTACGGCGCAAGTTTGCGTGCCTCATGAATCGAGAGCTGCGAGCCGTACCAGTAGGCGCCTTTGGCGTGCCCCATCAGCAGCGCGCCCAGTTCATCGACTCCGTCGTAAATTTCGTCCATCAATATGCGCTTGTTCTCGGGCAGCGCCCAGTTTTTGCCCGCATACTCGTGCAACGAGAGCACCGTGGTGTCGCACGGATGGTACGCATAGTGGCAAGTCGGCCGGTAGGCGACCTTCTTGCCGGCGCGCACGGTGTAGTAGTCCGAAATCGAAATCGCCTCGCCATGCGTGATCAGGAAGCCATGGTAATTGCCTTCCATCGGCGTCCACGAGCGCACGCGCACCGATGCGCCGGGGCGCGTCAGGTAGATCGCGGCCCTGCCGCCGAACGTGTGTTGCTTGGCGTCGCGGGGAAAATGCTTTTCGTGCGAGCCCCAGCCGAGTTCGCACGGCTGCGAGCCTTCGCCGACGAAACCGTCGACCGACCAGGTGTTGACGAATTCGTGACGGCGCTTGCCGGGAATGGCGACCTGCGTGTCACGCTCCGAACAATGAATCACCTTGACGCCGAGCTGCATTGCCAGCCGCGCCCAGTCGGCCTTGGTTTCGGGCTTCGCGGCGCGTTTCCTGATGTCGCGCGAGAGGTTGATCAATGCCTGTTTGACCCAGTGCGAAACCAGGCCGGGGTTGGCGCCGTGCGTCGGGATCACCGTCGGCCCACCTTTCGGGTATTTGGTGCGCAGTTTCATTACTTCTTCGCGCAAACCGTAGTTGGAGCGGCGGGACGCGGATACGCTGGTGTCGGTGTAGCCGCCGAGCCACGGCTCGATGCAGGTATCGAGATACATCACGCCGCGCTTGTGGCAATACTCGATCAGCTCAACGCTCGAAACCTCGACCGACAAATTGAGCAGGAAGTCGCCCTTGCTGACCAGCGGGTCAAGCACCGCGTGGTAGTTCTCGCGCGTCAGCGGTTTGACGGCAAATTTTATGCCGAAATGTTTCGCTTCCTCGATGCCGCGCGTGTCCCCGGTGACGATACGGATGCGCTCGCGCGGCATGTCGATATGGCGCAGCAGCAGCGGCAGGCTGCCCTGACCCACCGAGCCAAAACCCACGATAGCCAGCCGCCCCGGAAATTTGACGTGTTTTTTCTCGTTCATTTTCTGGACCCGCGCACTGCGGTTTTTTGCGCTTGAAGTGTAACATTTCCGGCAAGGCCGGAAACCCGCGGCTGGTGTGAGCCTGCGGCCGGTTGCGTCGGCACAGGTTATCGTTTACCTTGACCGGGTAGCGTCCGGTCGGCCGCGCACGTTGCACACGCTGCTGCCGTTCCGAATGTTAACCGGCGCGCTTGCATGAAATCGACGTGCCGTACCAAATCACTCATAGGAGGTAGCTTATGAACACGCATCACACCCTGCTGATCCAGGTGCTGGGCGGACTGGCCGCGTTTTTCCCGGTGCTGCAACCGGCATTGGCGCAGGACAAATATCCGTCGCGTCCCATTGAGTTCATCGTGCCGTGGGGTCCGGGCGGCGGCGCCGACCAACTCGCGCGCAAAATCGCGCCGGCGCTGGAAAAGGAACTGAAGGTATCGCTGCCCGTGATCAACGTCGCGGGCGCCACCGGTCAGACCGGGCTCAACAAGATGCTGACCTCGGCGACTGACGGTTATTCAGTCTCGATATTCATCGCCGACACGCTGGCCGTTCTGATGGATGCGGCGACCAAATGGAAGATCGAGGACCTCGTTCCCGCCGCGGTGATGATCCGCCAGCCTTCCGCGTTTTTCGTTGCCGAAGCGAGCCCGCTCAAGACCTGGGCCGATGTCGAACGCGAAGCCAAAAAGCGCCCGCTCAAAGTCGCTATCACCGGTTTCGGCAGCGCCGACGATCTGCACGTGATCTTTTTCAACGGCAAGGGCTACCAGCTCACCGCCGTGCCTTTCCCCAAGCCGGCCGAGCGTTACAGCTCGGTACTCGGCGGACATGCCGATCTGCTCTACGAGCAATTGGGCGACGTGAAGAGCTTCCTCGACGGCAAGCAGATGCGGCCGATCCTGATCTTCTCCGAAGCACGCTTCCCGGCATTCGGCAACGTCCCGGCGAGCTACGAGCTCGGCCACCCGATTGCGATCAGCCAGTTCCGCTCGATCGCGATGAAGGCCGGCACCGACGCGCAACGCGTGAAAGCGGTGTCCGACGCGCTGGCCAAAGTGGCGGCCACGGACGATTACAAAGCCTGGCTCAAGGACCAGTACGCCGATGAAAAAAGCTTCATCGGCGCGGACGGTGCGGTGGCTTTCATGAAACGAGAGCTCGAGACCATGAGGAAGTACGCGCCCAAGAAATAACGCAAATGACTGGTGACACCCGCTTCATCAGAGTCCTGCCCTACGTCGTAGCAGGCGTGGCGGCGGGCTACCTGTATTACGTAGCCTCCAATTTCCAGTTTCACGCGCGGCCCGGCACGCTGGGACCCGATTTCTGGCCGGAGGCGATTCTCGCACTGATGATCGTCACCTGCCTCTACAAAATTGTGTCGGGGTTGGCCGCGCGCAACGATGCCAAGGAAGTCGGCGGCGTGCTCGAGGAGATCGTCGAGGAGTCCGCCGGGAAGCACACCGCTGGCAGCCCGCTCAGCACGCCGATCGTCGAAAGCCATCCCTATCTGCTGATCGCGGGGATGGCGCTGACCGCGTGCTACGTGATATTCATCCAGAGGCTCGGTTTTTTCATCGCGACCGTACTGTATCTCGCGCTTTTTATCGTGCTCGGCGGTTATCGGCGCTGGGGAGTCGTCGCTGCAGTGAGCGTGGCCGGCACCTTGCTGCTGCTTTTTTTCTTCATGAAAGTCGTCTATGTCTCGCTGCCGATCGGAGAGGAACCGTTTTCAGCGGTCACGCTCTACCTGATGCGGATAATGGGCATACGCTGAAGTGGAAAGCACGCTGCACAATCTGCTGATCGGCTTCGGCCACGTTTTCGAGCCGCTCAATCTGCTGGTACTGTTGGTGGGCGTCATTCTCGGTCTGCTGGTCGCGGTGCTGCCGGGACTGACGCTGGTCATGGGCGTGGTGCTGGCGCTGCCTTTCACCTACAACATGCACGTGATCCCGGCCATCATTTTGCTCACCGCGATGTACGTATCCGGCACCTATGCCGGCGCCTGGACTTCGATCCTGTTCCGCGTGCCGGGGGAGCCGCTGGATGTGCCGTTGCTATGGGATGGCTACACCATGGCGCGCAAAGGCGAGGCCGCCTATGCGCTCGGCTGGACGCTGGTGTCGGCGCTGGTCGGAGGTCTGGCGGCGGCGGTCGTCATGGTGCTGCTGGCGCAGCCGATTGCCAAAATCGCGCTGACATTCTCCACGCCCGAGTATTTCGCCATCCTGTTCTTTGGTCTGGCGAGCGTGGTTTCACTGGGCGGGGCCACCCTCGTCAACGCGCTGATCAGCCTGTTCGCCGGGCTGCTGATCGCCACCGTCGGCGTCGACGACACCTACGGCACGCACCGCTTCACCTTCGGCGTGCCGCTGCTGTCCGATGGCATCGATTACCTGGTGGTGATGGTCGGCGCTTACGGGCTGGGAGAAGTCTTCCTGCGTCTGGAGCAGGGATTCAAATCCGTACCCCTCCAGGCGATAGATCAAATCAAAACGCGCCTGCCCCGCTTGCGGGAAATGCTCGCATTCAAAGGAACATTCTTTCGCGGCACCCTGACCGGCATCATCGTGGGGCTGGTTCCCGGCGCCGGCGCGACCGTTGCGTCTTTCCTGTCCTACGGCATCGAAGGCCAGTACGGAAAACGCCGGCAGCAGATGGGCACCGGCATCCCGGAAGGCATCATCGCACCGCAGACCGCCGCCACCTCCTCGGTCGGCGGCGCCATCATCCCCTTGGTCACGTTGGGTATTCCCGGCAGCGGCGCGACCGCGATCATTCTCGGCGCGTTCCTGCTGCACGGACTGCAGCCGGGCCCGCTGGTGTTCGCCACCTCGAGCAATATCGTCTACGCCATGTTCGCCTCGGTGTTCGTCGGGATTATCGTGATGTGCGTCATCGGCTATTTCGCGATAAAAGCCTTGGTGCGGGTACTCGAGTTTCCCGAAGTCATCGTCTCGGCTTATGTCGTGATGATGTGCATCCTCGGCGCGTTCGCCGCGCGCAACAACGTCATCGACGTGTGGCTGATGGTGATCTTCGGCATCTTCGGCTATCTGTTCGAGCGCTTCAAATTCCCGATCACGCCGCTCGTGCTCGGCGTGATTCTGGGGCCGCTTGCCGAATCCTCGTTCATGACCACCATGATCAGCTATGGCAACGACTGGACCATTTTCTTCACCCGGCCGATCAGCGGCCCCCTCATGGTGGTTGCGATCATTGCGCTGGTCTACCCCGTGTTCAGGCACGTGCGGCACCAGAGTAAAATACGCAGAACATTAAACAAGGCAAACTATTGAGTATTACCAAACCCCATGACACTGAATAACGATTCCGACATATTTCCCTCACCCTCGGTCCCTCTCCCGGAGGGAGAGGGATGCAAAGCCCTTCTCCCCCCGGGAGAAGGGTGGGGATGAGGGAAAAGTGTCGCGCAGTTACGTAATTCTCAATAAGAACGAACCATGGCTGCTCAAATCGACATCGCCCGGCCCCTGAGTGCGGCCGCGCAGGCAGTAAAGGAACTGGTCAAACGCGCGCGCGCAGCGCAGAAGGTTTACGCGCGCTACTCCCAGCAGCAGCTCGACGAGGTGGTGACCGCCGCCGGCTGGGCCATTATCAATCCTGAGCACAACCGCATTCTCGCCGAACTCGCGGTCAAAGACACCGGACTCGGCAACGTTGCCGACAAGATAACGAAGAACCACCGCAAGACGTTCGGCCTGCTGCGTGATCTGCGAGGCGCAAAATCGACGGGCATACTCGCCGAATATCCCGACCGGGGCATCACCGAAATCGCGCGCCCGGTCGGCATCGTCGCTGCGGTAGTGCCTTCGACCAACCCCGGCGCCACCCCCGCCAACAACGTCATCAACGCATTGAAGTGCGGCAACGCGGTGATTCTGTCACCCTCGCCCAAGGGCTACTCGACCTGCGCCAGGCTGGTCGAATACATGCACGCTGAAATGAAGCGCGTCGGCGCGCCGCCCGATCTGGTGCAGATGCTGCCCGCGCCGGTAACCAAGGAGTTATCGACCGAACTCATGCAGCAGGCCGATCTGGTGGTCGTCACCGGCTCGCGCAGCAACGTGCGGGCCGGTTACTCGAGCGGCAAGCCCGCGCTCGGCGTCGGCACCGGCAATGTCGTCGTGATCGTGGATGACAGCGCCGATGTGCCTGACGCCGCCGCCAAAATTATGGCGTCGAAGATTTTCGACAATGCCACGAGTTGCTCGTCGGAAAACAGCGTGATCATCCACGCCAAAATCTACGACGCGATGCTCGCCGCGCTGGTACGGCAAGGCGGCGCGCTCATCACCGCCGCCGAAAAGACGACGCTGCAGAAAGCAATGTTTCCCGACGGCCATCTGTCGCCCGCAATCACCGCGCAGTCGGTGAGCAAGGTCTGCGCCGTGGCAGGACTGACGCGGCCCGAGCTCATCAACGCCAAATGCCTGCTGGTCGAAGAAACCGGCGCCGGCAAGGATTATCCGTTTTCGGGCGAGAAGCTCTCCCCGGTGCTGACGATCTACCGCGCCAAAGACTTCGATCACGCATTCGATATCATGCGCGGCATCTACGACTACATGGGCAACGGTCACTCGTGCGGAATCCACACCAGGGACGAGGCCCATATCCGCCGCCTCGGCCTCGAGATGACGGTGTGCCGCGTGATCGTCAATCAGGCGCACACCTTCGCCACCGGCGGCAGCTTCGACAACGGCCTGCCGTTCTCGCTGTCGATGGGTTGCGGCACGTGGGGCGGGAACTCGATCAGCGAGAACCTGAACTACCGCCACTTCATCAATGTCACCCGCATCGTCACCACGATCCCCGAGAACAAGCCCTCGGAAGAGGACCTGTTCGGTCCGTTCTGGAAGAAATACGGAAAGTAGACGGGCCAGCCGGTGAACTTCGAGGAACACGCGGCCAAGCCGCTCCTGGCCGGACAGGGCATCGCTGTTCCCAGGGGCGAACTGGCGAATACGCCCGATGAAGCCGCCGCGATTGCGGCCCGGATCGGCGCCGTCGTCATCAAGGCCCAGGTCCCGACCGGCAAGCGCGGCAAGGCGGGCGGCATCAAGCTCGCCGCGACTCCGGACGAAGCCAGGACCCACGCCAAGGTCATCATCGGCATGGAGATCGCCGGCCACCAGGTCGAGCAGGTGCTGGTCGAGGAGCAGATACCGATCGAACGCGAGCTTTATGCCGCTGTGCTCAACGATCCCTCGAGCCAGGGCCCGCTCGTCATGTTTTCGACCGCGGGCGGCATGGATATCGAGGAGGTGGCGGCGACGGCGCCCGACCAGCTTCGCCTGCAGCCCGTCGATATCCGCCGCGGCTTTTCCCATGCGGATGCCGGGACGCTGGTCCGGGGCCTGGGCCTCGGCGCGGCCGAAGGCAAGGTCGCCGACGCGCTCGCCAGGCTCTACGCGGTCTATGCCGCCTTCGACGCCGAGCTGGTGGAGATCAATCCGCTGATCGTCACCCGGGATGGCCGCGTCGTCGCGCTCGATTGCAAGTTCGTGATGGACGATTCCGGCATCGTCCGCCAACCCGGCGTCGCGCACGCGGGCACGCCCGAGAAGCTGACCGGCCTCGAGGCCAGGGCCAAGGCCGCCGGGCTCAAGTATATCGACCTCGAAGGCGACATCGGCGTGCTCGCCAACGGCGCTGGTCTCACCATGACGACCATGGATGTCGTGCGCCACCACGGCGGCCGCCCCGCGAACTTTCTCGAGATCGGCGGCGAGTCCTACACCCAGGCCAAGCCGGCGCTCGAGCTGCTGCTGTCGAACCCTCGCATCAAGAGCCTGGTCATCAACTTCTGCGGCGCCTTCGCGCGCACCGACGTGATGACCCAGGGCGTCATCGAGGCAATCGAAGCCTTGCAACCCAAACTGCCGATCTTCTTTTCGGTGCACGGCACCGGCGACGAGGAAGCGATCAGGATGTTGCAGGACCGCCTGGGCGTCACGCCGCTCGCGACCATGGACGATGCGAGCAAGGCGGCAGTCAATGCGGCGAAGCGATAGCGGCATGAGCGGCGGAGCAGGGGCCCCATTCATGGGGATGCGACCCGCGAAGGACGCATCACGCCGACATGTAGCGTCAAAATTTGCGGTGATGAGGGAGGAGGCGTGATCCTCCGCGGCACCGATCGCGTGCTGGTGATGGGCATCACCGGCAAGCAGGGCACGTTCTGGACCGAACGCATGCAGGCTTACGGCACCCAGGTCGTCGGTGGCACCAACCCGAACAAGGCGGGCACCCTGCATTGCGACGTGCCGGTCTTCGCCACCGCCAGGGACGCGATGCAGGGCGCGGGCTTCGATGTCGCGGTCCTTTTCATCCCGCCCCTGATGGTCAAGGCAGCCGCCATGGACGCGATCGGGGCCGGCGCCAGGGGCCTGGTCGTGCTGACCGAGCACATCCCGGTGCAGGACGTGATGTACTTCATGGCCGCGGCGAAGGAACGCGGCGCGCTTATCCTCGGCCCCAACACCGCTGGCGCCGTCACCCCCGGCGAATGCTTCGCCGGCTTCATGCCCGCCTTCAACGAGCGCATCTTCAGGAAAGGCTCGATCGGCGTGATTTCCCGCAGCGGCAGCCTGGGCGTGCTTTTTTGTCTCAACGTCGTGCAGGCGGGCTACGGCGTATCGGCCTTCGTCGGCATCGGCGGCGATCCGATCATCGGCACCACCACGCGCGACGCGCTCGCCGCACTCGATGCTTTTCCCGGCACGGAGGCGGTCGTCATGGTGGGCGAGATCGGCGGCTCGATGGAAGAGGAAGCAGCCGCATACGCCAGGACCATGGCGAAGCCCGTGGTCGCCTTCATCGCCGGCGGCGCCGCGCCCAAAGGCAGGAAGATGGGCCACGCCGGCGCCATCGTCATGGGCGACAAGGGAAGCTACGCCTCCAAGCGCTCGGCGCTCGAAGCTGCCGGGGTCACCGTGCTGGATACGCCGTCCGATGTAGGAGCGGCGTTGAAGGCCGGGCTCGGACGCTGAGCCGATGGCGCGCGCCGAATTGCGCGTCGCCGTCGAACGCGCGGTTAGCTGGCGTGTTCCAAGTCGAGGATTCGCTTCGTTACCGCTCGTGGAAAGTCGACGAACAGGAAATGGCTCTTGTGGTACAGGTAGTCCTCGCCGCTTTCATCCACGATACGCACGAAGTCATCCTTGGCGGCCCGCGGATCAGGAATGATCCGGTAGACCTTGCCTGGAATGAGCGACGCCTTGTAATCGGTGTTGTCGACACACAGAGCAAATGGCTTTGTCGGTTGTTTCATTTTTCGTCCAAGTATCTCTTGATTTTCAAGTCTCGCTTCCCGATCCCGTGGGCTTCATACCAATGTAATTCTACCTCGCGCCGGGCACCGTTTGGCAAACAAACCGTGGCGATTCCCTTTACCTTTCGCCAACGACCACGACCATACGCCTTGCGCAGATACGAGCGAACCTGAACACCAGGCCCGCTCGCAATGACTTCTATTCCTCGAATCGGGCCAATGACCTCGAACTTCATGTGGAGAAGTAGAACAGGAAAGCATCCCTCTGCACAAGCCAGATTGTAGTAGGTTACCGAAAGATGGCGTGGTCCGACCCGTCGTTTGGCAGTGCCATTGCAAGAGGTTGCCAAACGTAGCAAAGTGTCGCCATCGCGTATTATGAATTGTCAGCGGCAGGAGAAAGCCATGGCAGAGCCGAACCTCGTTATACATCGCGACCCCGAGATCCTGGGGGGAACGCCGGTTTTCCTCGGCACTAGAGTGCCGGTGAGAATACTGTTCGAGTACCTGGAGGCCGGCGACAGCCTCGAGGTGTTCCTCGATGAATTCCCTTCAGTGAGGCGCGAGCATGCCATTGCAGCCTTGGAGCTTGCGCGCGAGGTGATCGCGCCCGATGCGCATCCTGCTTGACGAGCCCGCTGCGGCCGATTGGGAGCCGGATTTTCGGAGGAAGAAGCGATGAAATGCATTGTCTGCAAGCAGGCGGAAACGCGAGCCGGCACGACGACGGTGACGCTTGAGCGGCAAAGCGCTACCTTCGTGTTCAAGGACGTGCCCGCGCAGGTCTGCCCGAACTGCGGCGAGGACTATCTCGACGATGCTGTCGCGAGCGCCCTGTTACAGTCGGTGGAAAGAATGGCCGCAGCCCGCACACAGGTCGATATCCGGCGCTATCCCGTCACGGTCTAGAAACAAGGGCGGCCACCAGTAGCGCCGTGCCGCGAACTTATCTTCAACGAGCGCGTTTTCAGGAAAGGCTCGGTTGGCGTGATTTCCCGCAGCGGCAGCCCGGGCGTGCTGTTCTGTTTCAACATCGTCCAGGCCGGCTGCGGCATATCCGCCTTCGTCGGCATCGGCGGCGACCCCATATCGGGCTAGGAAGCGCTGGCGAACTTCTGGTGGTGATCTATACCGAGCGCGATGGCAAGTGTCGTTTGATCTCGGTCCGCCGCGCAACACGAAAGAAACGAAAACTTTATGAGAGCTGAATACGATTTCGCAAAAGGTAAGCGCGGCGCGGTTGTCCCGCAGAAGGGCAAGACGCGGATATCCATCTTCATCGATAACGCGGTGCTTGATGCGTTTCGGTCGCGCGCAGAACAAGCTGGCACCGGTTATCAAACCATGATGAATGACGCGCTGCGGAACTATCTATCGGAAAGCGATCAGCCGGTAACCGCAAAGGTGTTGCGCCAGGTGCTGCGTCAGGAAATACCCGAATACCTGAGAAGTCTGCCGGAACGTTCCGGCGGCCGCGCCAAAAAGCGGTGACGCAAACCAAATGAATCGAATCTCGCGCCGACGTTTCATTGCTGCCGGCGCAGTAACCGCGGCCGCCGGTGTGGCGGGCGGCGCCTACTGGTGGCGAAGTAAGCGCGATCGGCACGCCGGCCACGACCAGCACGCTGCGCCTGCCGCGGCGGAAGCCGGAGCGTTCGAAGTGGGCCATCTCGCGTCCAATGCGCAGGGTCTGCTGCCGTCCGATCTCGGCTGGAAAGACACCGTACTGGTATGGCCGGGCGAAACGGTGCGCATCGCGCTCGATTTCACGCATCCGTTCCACGGCGACCAGGTCTACATGCTGCATTGTCACAACCTCGAGCACGAAGACCAGGGCATGATGCTCAATTTCAAAGTCGCAAGCTGACGAGGAGACTGCACGCGGCGACATCCGTGATCGCGGCGTGACCCATCTGTATCACGATCACGCTTCCCGGCGGAGTTTGACAACCCGCCTCCAGGCCACCGTGGACATTGATCTATATCAAGCAAGCCCGGGCGTTCCGACGCTAACCTGCTGACAGCGAACACGGGACCGAAGTCGCAATATGCTCACACGATCAAGACGCAGCTTCTTCGACATGTCGCGATGGGTATTGGCCATCTGGGTCGCATTTGCCGCGTCCAGCGTGATCGCGCCGTGTAACGAAGCGTTTGCGTTCCCGAATCAAGGCGACCAAACCAGCGCTTACGCTGTCGCCGAGGCGAGGCGACAGCCGCATCATGTCGAGCACGTCGCAGGAAAGGCACGAACAACGCCCTCCGATGCGTTGCATTGCGTCGAGGCCCCGAGTTCGAATCCGCTCACAGCCATCGCGGTCTACGCGCCGGCCGGTGGCGCTATATCCTCTACCGCTGGCAGCTCACCGTTTTTAGAATCATCTTCGGCTGCGCAGGTTGTCACCCGGCCGCATGACGTACGCCTGCAGGTTTTTCTCGAGACCTCGCGTCTTCTGATTTAGTCCTCCGAGCACGGCTCCCGGCGGCACGCCGGGAGCGCGCACCGCGCGCGGGCGTGCCACTTTCGCCCGGCGCCGTTGACGCGCGCTCGAAACTTGTTTTGACAATCCCCGTAACCACGTAAGGAGACTCGCATGAACGCCAAGCTTCAAATGATGCTGCTCGCTGCGCTTATCGCCGCCCCCGTCTTTGCCCAGCCCACCGAACCCAAGGTGAAGGTCCTCGCCACAGCCGAGGATGCTACCCAGAAGACCGTGCTCATCGGCCGCAACGTCGCTGCCGACATGATCGTCATTTTCGAGCTCGAACCCGCGAAGGGCATGTGGATGGCGATGGGCAATCCACCCAAGTGGATGGAGCACCCGGTCGGCAAGGGCGAACTCTTCCACGTCGAGGTAAAACCCGTTGATCCCAAGTCGAAGACCCGCATCTCCTACGCCGACGTCAAGTTCAGCGCGGTGAACCGCGACAACAAGAAGAAAATGTCCGGCACGCTGCATCCGATGTGGGGCGGCAGCGGCCTGCACTACGCGGTGAACAGCCCGCTCGCCGGAGACGGTGCCTACGAGGCGACGATCACAGTCGGCGTGCCCGCATTTAGCCGCGCATCCGCGGACAAGGATATGTGGATAAAGCCGGTCACCACCAAGTTTCACTTCAAGCTCGCTGGCGGGAAACTCATCGAAGTCACGGAGCCTGCGCCCGAGCCGAAGTGATCGTGCCCACGGCTGTTGCCGCCGCCTGACGTGACCGCGCGTCACGCGCGGCGCAGCCGGAAACCGGAGACCGGAGACCGAAAGGACGAGTGGAAAATGACGAACGCGGTCACCAGGCAAACCGGCGCCATTTTTTCATGCTTGCTGGCGCTGTCTCTGACGTGAATTAACTTTGAAAGGAGACTTTGCAATGAGAAAACCGTTGGTAATCGCAATTTTGAGCGCTCCAGCAGTTTGTTGAAAAACGTGCCGCACCCGATAATAACGTCATTCCCGCGCAGGGAATCCAGTAAGTTATTGATTCTATTTGCAGCCGAGTTTCTGGGCTCCCGCCTACGCGGGAGCGACGCGAGTTTTTCAACAAACTGCTAGAGCCGCTTATGAGCTACCTCGAGACGCCTGCTGATTATCGCTTTCCCTGGTACGTGCGGCTGCTGTTCTGGCTGCAGCGCCGGCGATACGGCCGCGAGCTCGAGCCTGCGCGCTTGTGGGGCCGCACCCCGCAAGCTTTTTTCGCCATGGCGGCGATGTATGGCGCGCTCGATCGCAAGTCCTCGCCGCTCACGCCGGCTCTGCGGTCGCTGATCCTGGTTCGCGTCTCGCAAATCAACTGGTGCTCCTTCTGCATCGACCTCAACTCGTCCACCTGCCTTAAACGCGGCGTCAGCGAGGAAAAGCTCGGAGCATTGCCGCGGTTTGCCGAGTCGGACCTGTTCGACGAACGCGAGAAAGCGGCGCTTGACTACGCCGAAGCGATGACCGACAGCGACCGGCGCAGCGACACTGCGTTGATCGCGAGGCTGAGACGGCATTTCAGCGACGATGCGATCGTGGAGCTGACCGCGCTGATCGCGTTTCAGAACATGTCGAGCAAATTCAATGCCGCGCTCGGCGTCCCGGCGCAGGGTTTTTGCGGGCCGCGGGCATAGTCCGCCCCGCCGCCACATTCCGCCGGTTGTGATGCGAATGGCGGCATGATGATCGGGTTTTCCGGAAGATAGCCTCACCGCGCCGGAGGAAAGACCACCGCAACCAGCGTGCCGCGGCCTTCTGCGCCCGGCCCGACGCGGACATTGGCATTGTGGCTCTGGGCGATTTCGCGCACGATCGCAAGTCCCAGCCCGCAGCCTTCGGCGCCGCTGCCGAGCACGCGATGAAAGCGCTCGAATACCCGCTCGCGCTCGGCGGGCGGGATGCCGGGGCCGTTATCCTCGATGCCGAGCACCACCTGGTTGCTCTCCGCGGCAACGCGCACCGTGACCTGACCACCACGCTGAGTGTAGCGAATCGCATTGTCGAGCAGATTGCCCAGCATTTCCCTGATCAGCAGTGAATCGCCCTCGATGGCGGCAGTGCGGTCCGCGGCGCCATCAAAGCCGAGATCGATATTGCGCTCAATTGCGCGCGGCACCCATTCAGTGGCGGTTTCGCGCGCAAGGTCGCCGAGACTGAGCGGCAGCAGCGCCTGGGCGCGGTCGCCTCCGGGTTCGGCGCGCGCGAGCGATAGCAGCTGGTTCACAAGGTGCGTGGTCTGCCCGGTTGCGGTACTGAGGTATTGCAGCGTATGCCGTACATCGTCCAGCCTTTCTTGCCGCAGTGCGAGCTCGGTCTGGGTCTTTAATCCCGCCAGCGGCGTTCGCAACTGGTGCGCTGCATCGGCGATGAAGCGCTGCTGCGCCGACAGCGCTTCCGATAGCCGCGAGAGCAGCCCATTCATCGAGCGGATCAGCGCGAGCACTTCGCCCGGCGCATCCTGCTCCGCCAGCGGACTCAAGTCGCGGTGCGAGCGATTGCTGATTTCCGCCTGCAGCCTGGCGAGCGGCATCAAACCCCGCGCTACGCCATACCAGACCAGGGCACTGACCAGCACGATCAGGATAAATCCCGGCACCAGCATGCCGAGCATGATCTCGTTAGCCAGAAAATGGCGCTTGTTGAGCGTTTCGCCAACCTGTATCAGTATCGGCCTCCCGCTCGGTTCCCCCGTAACCAGGGAATACAGGGCGGCGATCCGAATCGGTCTGCCGAGATAGCTGCCGTCGTAGTAGAGCGGCGTGCCGGGCTCGGCTTCGGCGGGCGGCATCGGCAGTCCGCGGTAACCGGACACCAGCGTGCCTTGGGCGTCGTTTACCATGTAATAAATAACATCGTGCTTGTCAGATTCCAGCATGTCGAGCGCGGCGCGCGGCAGGTCGACCTGCAATTTTCCGTCCACGATCCGGGTCTGGCGGCTGATATCGAGCGCCGAATCAAACAGCGAGTAATCGTAGGCCAGCTTCGCGAAATTGAACGCGTAATAATAGGAAACGACCGCGCTGATCAGCGTCACCAGCACGATAGGCGCGAGCAGTGAAATCAGCAAATGGTGCCGCAGCGTCGCGTGAGCGGGCTTGTAAGTGGCCATGCGCCCGCCGATGATGGTGCTCATGCGTCTTTCTCGAGCAGGTAACCCAGGCCGCGGATGGTGCGTATTGCAACGCCAGCGGGCTCGAGCTTCTTGCGCAGGCGGTGCACGTAAACCTCGATCGCATTGCTGCCGACTTCATCGTCCCAGCCGTAAAGTTGTTCCGCAAGCTGTTCCTTGTTGACTACGCGCCCGCTACGCAACATCAGCACTTCCAGCACCCCGAATTCGCGCGCCGAAAGTTCGAGCGGAACGCCGGTCAGCATCGCACGCCGCCCGCTGGTGTCGAGCGTAAGCGGGCCGTGCGTAAGCAGCGAACTGCCGCCCGACTGGCCGCGGCGGATCAGCGCGCGCGCGCGCGCCTCCAGTTCCGGCAGGTCAAACGGCTTGGTCAGGTAGTCATCGGCGCCAAGATCCAGCCCTTTGACGCGGTCGGCAAGCGCATCGCGGGCGGTCAGCACCAGCACCGGTACCGTGGCGCCGCGTCGCCGCAACCGGCGCAGCACCTCAAAGCCATCGAGCTTGGGCAATCCCAGATCGAGTATCACCAGGTCGTAATTCTGCGCCGTCAGAACGTGGTCGGCCTGCTCGCCGTCGGCCGCGCAATCCACCGCGTAGTCGGAACGACGCAGCGAGCGCGTCAGCCCGTCCGCCAGCAGCGGGTCGTCTTCGACGATCAGAATACGCATTGTGGCTCTCCAAGCCCCTGAATCGAAAATGTTTGCAGACTTATAGTGTAACGCGATCGCCATTCCGGCGCGGCGTGGATAAATTTGCGAAATCGGCGTGTGGCCTGTCACCACGTAAGCCTAGTGTAAGGGAGGGTTGCTAATGTTCACCGCGCAGGTTGCGGCAATACGGGATGTTGCAACACCCTTTCCGAAATGTCACAACGTGAAGTTGTCTGGATTGCGCACGTTTGCTTTTGCTTTCCTCCTCGGGGGCCTGAGCGCTGCGGTTGCCGAAGCTGAACCGGTGCCCAGCCTGGCCTCTTTAAGCTCCGACCTGGAGCAGCTACCGCTGCGCCAGGCGGAGTTTTTTTTCGGACTAACCCAGGGAAAGTCTGATCAAGTCATTTAGCCGTCATGCCGGCGCGTGAAGGCTTGCCCCGGCAGGTTCTAAGCCGGGGCCCGCATCCAGTAAATATTTAATTCACCTGGATACCGGCTTTCGCTGGAATGACGACGTTTTTGCAAACAGACTTAATCAGAGGTTTCTTAGCGCGTTTCAAAATGAAATGCCCCCGGTGCTATGGACACGCTCTTGATCGGGTCGAGCTGACGGGATTGCGCCCGTCAGCCCTCCCACACCACCGTACGTGCGGTTTTCCGCATACGGCGGTTGAGTCCAGCAAGCTCAACCTCACGGTGAACTCGCGAGTTCCCA
>Ga0080064_1003761_pt1 | contig 21024 bp, 26 predicted proteins | sample Subgrocontami54m_FD_69260 | JGI IMG/M metagenome (GOLD analysis project Ga0080064, IMG submission 69260) | Subsurface groundwater microbial communities from S. Glens Falls, New York, USA - GMW46 contaminated, 5.4 m (SPADES assembly) (version 2) ...
CCCTTCGGCAGCTACCGGCCGGGCGAGGAGTTCCGCGACTACCCCTTCCAGCCCACGGCCGAGGACATCGAGGTGGTCCGCGGACAGGCGTGCCTCGACGAGGTAACCGGATGACCGTGGTGCCCACCCCGCCCGTTCGGCTCCTGGACCTGGGCCCGGTTTCCCCGCTCCGCTCCCAGGCGCTCTATCACGCGCTCGCCGAGAGCATGGGGGAGGACTCGCCGGACACCATCGTGCTGTGCCGCCCGTCCGCGCCCTACTTCTGCGTCGGCCACCACCAGTCTCCCGGGGCGGAGCTGGACCTGGACTGGTGCCGCGACAACGGCTACCCGGTCTTCCGGCGGCGCATCGGCGGCGGCACAGTCTTCCTCGATACGAGCCAGCTTTTCTACCAGTGCGTGTTCAATCGGCGGCGCGCCCCGCTTATGGTCGACGCGATCTACCGCCGCTTCCTCATGCCGGCGGTGGAGACGCTGCGGGCGCTGGGGCTGCCCGCCGCTCTGGAGGGCGTCAACGAGATCGAGGTGGGCGGGCGGCGGATCGCCGGCACCGGCGGCGGGCAGATCGGCGAGGCCGTGGTCGTGGTGGGCAATTTCCTCTTCGACTTCCCGGCCGCCGTCATGGGACGCGCCTGGCGCGTGCCCTCCAACGATTTCCGGCGCCTCGCGGAAGACGGGCTCCGCCTGCACCTGGCGACGCTGAACAGCGCGCTCGCCGAGCGGCCCTCCGACGCGCGGATCCGAGCCGAGCTGGTGACGCGCTACGAGGCAGGGCTGGGCCGCTCCCTGGTCCCGGGGAGCCTCGACGCGGCAGAAGAGGCGCTGGTGCTCGAGCAAGAAGCGCGGCTCCTCCGGCCGGGAGAGGCCGGCGGCGGCGTCCGGCTCCGCGGCGCCGCGCTCAAGGTCACCCACCGTGTCTGGGTGCACGAGTGGACCTGGTCGGTGGGCGGCGCCGACGCCAGGGTGACGGCTCGCGTCGCCGACCGCCGCATCGAGGACCTCGTCGTCAGCGGGGCGGCGCTCGCCCGCGACGATGCCGAGCGCCGCGTCCTCGAAGCGCTCAGGCCCGGTGCTGCGTGAGCGACGTGGAAATGCGGGCGCCCGGAACAGGCCCCAGCGCGACCTGGCGGTACATCGCCGACGACGGCGTGAGCGCCAGCTTCGGTCTGGCGGCCGACGAGGTCATTACCCGCGGGCAGGGGACGGGGCAAAGCCCGCCGACGCTGCGGCTCTACACCTACCGCTCGCACTGCGCGCTGGTCGGGCGATTTCAGCGCGCGTCCGCCGAGATCGACCTGGACGAATGCCGCCGCCGCGGGGTCGAGGTCAACCGGCGCCCCACGGGCGGCGGCGCCATCGTCATGGGAGACGCGCAGCTCGGCGTGGCGCTCATGATGCCCGCGCCCCCGGGAGCGCGGTCCTATGACCGGACGCGAGAGCTCTTCAGCCGCTTCTCCGCCGGCATCACCGGGGCGCTGAGGGGACTGGGCATCGAAGCCGAGTACAGACGGAAGAACGACGTGGAGGTGGGACGAAAGAAGATCGCGGGGCTCGGCATCTGCTTCGACCAGGCGGGCGGCCTGCTCTTCCACGCGAGTCTGCTCGTGGATCTCGACATCGGCTTCATGCTCTCCGTGCTGCGCACGCCTTTCGAAAAGATCTCGGACAAGGAAATTGCCACCGTGACCGAGCGAATGACGACGGTCCGCCACCAGCTCGGGCGCCCGGTCGGTATCGGGGAGGTGCGGGGCCGGGTGCGAGAGGCCTACGCGAGCGCCCTGGAAGTAGAGTTTCAGCCGGGCGGCTTCTCCCCCGGGGAGCTCGAGGCCATCCGCGCCCTCGAGCGGGAGCGCTACCGGACGCGGGAGTGGCTGGAGCGCCAGCCCGCCACGCCGGACGCCATGGGATCGGCCACCGTCAAGACCGACGGAGGGCTTCTCACCGCCCAGCTCACGCTGGCCGGCGACGTCATCAAGGCCATCTATCTGACCGGCGATTTCTTCACCGACGAGGCCGTCCTGGCCGGGCTCGAGCGAGCCCTCCGTTGGCACCCGGCCTCCACCGACCTGGTGGTGAAGACGCTCGAGGGTCTGAGCGAGCGCGAGGGCCTCCGGCTGCCCCATGTGCCATCGGAAGCGGTCGGCCGCGTGGTGGCGCTCGCCGCCGACGCGGCGCGCCATCACGAGCAGCGCGGGCTGGCCAAGGGCTGTTTCGTCGATCCCTGAGGGTCGTATTCCTGTTGACACGGAGGGTTCAAGAGTTTCATAGTTTCGGACATCCGAAACGGATACGAATGACCACCGCGCAGTCTAGGGTGATCCGGTTCCGGCAGTCCCCGATCGCGGCCCCGTCGCGTTCCCGCCTGAAGTCCGCCCGTCTCCCTCGCTCCCTGCGGCTTCTCTGGGGCGCGGCCGGTATTGCCGCCTGCCTCTGGGCGGGAGGGGCCGCCGCCCAGGCTCCGCCTGTGGCCGTCGAGGAGCGGTCCGTGGAATACAAAAGCGGCGATGTGGACGTCCCAGCCTACCTGGCCGTCCCCAGTGGGCACGGGCCGCACCCGGCCGTGCTCTTCATCCACGGGCGCTCCGGGTGGCACGACCGCCTCAAAGCCGAAGCGCTCCGGCTCGCCCAGCGCGGCTTCGTGGTGCTGGCGCCCGACTACCATACGGGGCGCTTCATTGCGGAGAACCCCATCGAGCACGACCCGGCCACCGAGCAGGATGTCGAGGGCGGCCTGGATTATCTCAAGACCGTCCGCGAGGCCCGGGCGGACCGGGTGGGCGTGGTGGGCATCTCGCGAGGCGGCTACCACATGGCGCTCCTCGCCGTGAGGCGGCGCGAGGTCGCGGCCATCGTCGGCTACTACCCCCATCTGGCCAACCCGAACGCGCCGGAGCCCGTGCAGGTGTATCGCTATATGCCGGAGGTGGATGAGATCCGGGTGCCGGCCCTGCTCATGGTGGGCGACCGGGACCATCAGTTGAGAAGGGAGCAGGTGGTGCGGGTGGGCGAGCGCCTGAAGGAGCTGGGCCGCCCGGTGGAGGTGGTGGTCTATCCGGGCGCCCAGCGCGCCTTCGACTTCCGCCGTTACGGGCGTACCGTGGGGGATGATCTGGCCCGGGAAGACGCCTTCAATCGGACCGTGGCCTTCCTGAGCCGCATCCTGCGCGGTCAATGAGACAGGTTCTGCTTAAGGAACTCGAGGGTGCGCTCCCAGGAGAGACGGGCGGCCTCCTCACGGTAGGTGCCCGGACCTTCCGCGGCGATTTCGAAGTTGAAGAGGTGATCGGCGTCCGGGTAGAGATGGAGCGTGGCCTGCTTGCCCGCGGCCGTGAGAGCGCGGTGGAGCAGCACCCCCTGGCTGGCGGGAATGCTGCGGTCGGCCAGGCCGTGGTGGATGAGCACTGGGGCGCGGACCCGCGGGGCGAAGTCGGCGGCCGCGCGGGTCTGGAGCGCCCGTCCGGCTACCGGGCGCTCCTTGGCGAGCTCCTGGTAGGAGGCGACGGCGTAATGGACCACGACGGCCTTGAGGTCGGAATGTCCGGCTGCGGCGATAAGGGCCAGGCGGCCGCCGAAGGAGAAGCCGACCACGCCGATACGCGACGGCTCCACCGCGGGATGGCGTCGGAGGAATGCGAGGGCCCCGTCGAGGTCCCCGAGCACGAGCGGATGATCGGTGCGCCCCTCCGGGCCGAACTCATGGAGGCTGAAGAGGTCCGGCGTCATGGTCACGAAGCCCTGGGCGGCCACGCGGCGGGCGAAGGCCTCGACGTTGGGGCCCGGGCCCGCGATCGTGTGGAGGATGAGGACGCCGGGGCGGCGGCCATCGCCTTCCGGTCTATAGATGTGGGCAGGCATGTCGCCCTCGCTGCCGGGGTAGTCCACGGACTGCTGGAGGACACGAGAGGGCGCGGCGGTGGTGGCGCCAACGAGCGCCGCCAGCAGCACGGCGGGTAGGAGGGACAGCGGCCTGGAGGTCATGCAGTGGACCATATCTTACAGGAGGCGAGCATGGACAGACTCATGGACAACAGCGGTGTCACACGGCGCGCGCTGCTGGGGGCGTTAGGGCTCCTCGGCCTCGCGGGGCTCGGCGGGCCCTGGCCGGGTACGACCGGGACGGCGCATGCCCAGGCCCAGGGTCCGGGCAGCCTCGCCAGCCTCGGGCCCGAGGAGCCGGTGGACGCCACGATGAAGCGCCTCTTCGGCGGCCAGCCCATCAAGGACGGATCCTCGGCCATCAAGCTCGAGCTGCCGCTCATCGCGGAGAACGGCGCCGTGGTGCCGGTGTCGGTCGAGGTCAATGCCCCGATGGCGCCCCAGGGCTATGTCAAGAGCATTTACATCATCTCCGACAAAAACCGGCGCCCCCTCAATGCGAAGTTCACGTTGAGCCCCACCATGGGTCAGGCGTTCGTCGGCACCAACCTGCGCCTGGGGGAGACCACGGACGTGCGCGCCATAGCCGAACTGAGCGACGGGACCCTGCTCATGACCAAGCGAGAGGTCAAGGTCACCGTCGGCGGCTGCGGAGGCTAGAGCCATGGCGGAGATCGGGCGCGTCAGGATCAGGATTCCGTCGAGCATCAAACAGGGGGACGTGGTCAAGGTCCGGGTGCTGGTCATCCATCCGATGGAGATCGTCCAGCGCCGGGACGGCAAGCCGGTGGACAAGAACTACCATTTCATCAACCGCGTGGTGGTGACCTACGTGGGCAAGGAGATCGCCCAGTTCGAGACCACGCAGTCCATCAGCGAGAACCCGTTCTTCTCGTTCGCCTTCAAGGCTACGGAGGCGGGACCGCTCAAGGTGACGTTCCTCGACACGCAGGGCGGCAGGTACGAGGGCACGACCGACATCAAGTTCTCCTGACAAGGAGCCCCGCACATGCGTCAATCACGTCATCGCGCTGCCCCCGCCGTACTCGTGGCGGTGCTCTTCGCTGCGGGATGCGCTCAGAGCGAGACCAAGGGCGTCTCCGGGCTGCCGCCAACCCCCTGGGTATCGCGAGCCGTTCCCGAAGCCAAAGGCGACTTCAAGACTCTCCCTGACGGCAAGCGGCAGGCCCTTCGCTACCGCGGCTGGACCACCGAGGACTTCGGGGAGTACCGTACCTATGCCTACGACGACAGCCGGCCCGCGATGGCGCCCGGGAGAGGGGCGATGCCGGCCGTGGCGGGAGATCCGAAGAAGGGGCGCAGCCTCTTTCTGGCCCGGAGCCTCGGACCCTGCACCGGCTGCCACCTGATCCAGGGTGACGACGTCTGGCCCGCGGGCAATGTCGGGCCCGACCTCTCGACGTTCGGGGACCGCCGGCTTCCGGACGAGTACGTTTTCAACATGATCTACGATCCGCGCCACATCTTTCCCAACACCACCATGCCGCCATGGGGGACGGCGGGTGTGCTCAAGCCCGAGGACATCGTCCACATGGTGGCGTTCCTCAAGACTCAGAAGGGTCCGCTCCGGCCGGAGAAAGACTCGGAGCGAAACCCGGAGACGCGGCCCAAGCCCGTGGGCTTCGGCGACAACCTCGATTCCACGAACAACCCGGCAGTGATTCGGGCCGAGTCGGCCGAGTCGCTTTGGGTGAGGAAGGGGCCGGCCGGCAAGTCCTGCGCGGAATGCCACCCCGGCGGCCCGCTCCAGGCGATGAAGGGCGTGGCGACGCGCTACCCGAAGTATGTGGCCCACTACAGGCGGGTGATGAGCATCGAGGACTTTCTGACCGTCCACTCGCCCGAGACCACGGGAGCCCCCATGCTGGCCCAGAGCGCCGACAACCTCGACATGACCATGCTCGTCAAGATGGCCTCCAACGGCATGCCGGTCGCCGTGGACCTCGCGAGCCCGGAGCACCGGGCGGCCCTCGATCGGGGGATGGCCAACTTCAACAAGCGCGTGGGGCAGCGGAACCATGCCTGCGCCGACTGCCATGCCTCCGGAAAGGGGGCCGACAGGTTCCTGGGCGGCCGGTTCCTCGGCAACGCTCAGGCCGGGCTCACCCGACACTTCCCCACCTGGCGCACCAGCCAGGCGGATGTCTGGGACATGCGCAAGCGCATGCAGTGGTGCTTGACGCCACTGGGGATGAACATGCTCCCGGCGGATGCCGTGGAGTACGCCGAGCTCGAGCTCTACCTCACGTCGTTCGACAAGGGCAAGCCCATGAGCGTCCCGGGGATCAGGCACTAGGCGTGGATGTCACGCGCCGCGATCTCCTCACGCTGATCGCCGTGGCCGGGAGCCTGGGGGCATCGAGCCCCCAGGCCCTCGCGGCCGCCTTCGAGCCCGAGCGCCTCCTCGGATTCGAGTCGCTCGGCAACGTCACCCTGCTCCACATGACCGACCCCCACGCGACCCTGCTGCCCGTCTACTACCGCGAGCCCGACACGCTCATCGGAGTCGGGGACGATGCAGGTCGGGCGCCGTACCTCACCGGCGAGGCGTTCCTTAAGGCCTACGCGCTCACCCGGGGCTCGGCCGAGGCCCACGCCATGAGCCACCTCGACTTCGTGGCGTTGGCGGCGCGCTACGGCCGGATGGGCGGCTACGCGCACCTGGCGACGCTGGTCAAGCGCATCCGGGCGGAGCGGCCCGGCCGGACGCTGCTCCTCGACGGCGGCGACACTCTTCAGGGGTCGGCGACGGCCCTCTGGACGCGCGGGGCGGACATGGTGCAGGTCATGAACCACCTCGGGGTGGAGGTATTCACCCCGCACTGGGAGTTCACCCACGGCATCGACCGGGTCAAGGAACTCTTCGGGGACCGTGAGGGCCGCGGCCTTTTCAAGGGCGACTTCGTCTGCCACAACTGCAAGGAGCTCAACTGGGACGAGCCGGTCTTCCACCCCTATACGATCCGCGAGGTCGGCGGGGTGAAGGTCGGCGTCATCGGCCAGGCCTTCCCCTACGTGCCGATCTCCCACCCGCAGCGCTTCGTGCCGAACCTTACCTTCGGGATCCAGGAGGAGCAGTGCCAGGGGCTGGTGAACGAGCTGCGACAGGACAAGAAGGTGGACTGCGTCGTGGTGCTGAGCCACAACGGCGTGTCCACCGATCTCAAGATGGCCGGCCGTGTCCGCGGCATCGACGTGATCCTGGGCGGCCACACCCACGACGGGTTGCCCAGGCCCATCCCGGTCGGCAAGACGCTGGTCATCAACTCGGGCGCGCACGGCAAGTTCCTGAGCCGGCTCGATCTCGACGTGAGGGCGGGCGCGGTGAGCGGGTACCGCTACAAGCTGATCCCGGTGCTCTCGAAGCACGTGCCCGAGGACCCGGACATGGCGCGGCTGATCCGCGAGATCCGCGGGCCCTGGGAGGCCCAGCTCGCAGAGAGGCTGGCCGTCTCGGAGACCCTGCTGTACCGGCGCGGGAACTTCAACGGGAGCTTCGACGAGATCCTGCTCGACGCCCTGCTCAAGCGTTTCGACGCGGAGGTGGCGCTCTCGCCCGGCTTCCGCTGGGGCGTGACCATCGTCCCGGGCCAGGCGATCACGCTCGAGGATGTCTACTCCCACACCGGGCTCACCTATCCGAACACCCTCGTGCGGGACTTGACCGGCGCGGAGATCCAGCAGCTCATGGAGGACGTGGCCGACAACCTCTTCCACCCGGATCCCTACTTCCGCCAGGGCGGGGACATGGTGCGGGTGGGGGGTCTCACCTACCCCATAGAGCCGAGCAAGCCGATGGGCCGGCGGATCAGCGAAATTCGCGTGGGGGGGAAGCCCATGTCGCCCGATCGGCGATACCGCACCGCCGGGTGGGCCAGCCCGGGCCCCGAGGCCCCGGGGCCGCCCGCCTACGACGTCGTCGCCGACCACCTGCGCAGCCTCAAGCGCGTCCGGCTCGACCCGCGGCCCCGCGTCCGGGTGGCGTAGCGCGATGCCACGGGCGTGCCGTCAAGCCCTCCGCGGATTGACGCTCCTGGGGGTCCTTGCGCTCGGGGCCGCCCCGGCCGCCTCCGAACCCGTGCCGATCAGGAAGATCGTCGTCCGACTCCCGTTCGAGGAGGCCGAGCTCATTCTCACGTCCGAGGCCCAGCGACAGAACCTCAACCTCGTCAACGTCCTCGACATCAAGAAGGGGATGGAGAACCGCGCCGACACCTTCCGCCCCTACAAGATCTACCAGTTCTGCAACCTGGAGCTTGGCATCCGCATTTACTCCGATTCACCGGACTACGGTGCCTTCCAGCTCTGCAGCGTGCTGATTTACGAGGTGGATCCGGCCCACACGGCGCTTGTCTCCACCCGCCAGGGCTGGGTGCTGGAGCGTCTGCCCGGCCACGCGCCGGGCCCCTCCGCGATGGCGGCGGCCCGGGAGTTCGAGCGCAGGATCGACGAGATCTTCGAGGCCGTCCTCGAGGAGGCCAAGGCCAAGCGTAGATGATCCACTCCATCGAGCAGCAAAGGAGGATGCGATGACAGCGATGCGAACACTGTTTCTCGGCGTGATGGCAGTGGGGGTGGTCCTGGTGAGCGGCTGGCAACCGGCCCACGCCTCCCACAACGCGGACAACGCGAAGAAGCACAAGGCCTTCTTCCATCTCAACGAAGCCGACCCCACGAAGGCCGCCGCGGTCCTCACCAATATGCAGAACTACGTGGACGTGGTCGGCTGGCAGAGCATCGAGGCGCTCGAGCTGGTGGTCCACGGGCCCGGGCTGCGCCCCTTCATCGTCAAGACCATCGCCCCCGACGTCCGGGGCAAGGTCGAGGCGCTGCTCACGGGCGGGATGAAGATGGGCGCCTGCCAGATAACCATGAAGCGCCAGAACATCAAGCCCGAGGAGCTGATCGAAGGGCTGCCCCCGATCCCGAGCGGCGTGGTCCGGGTGATGGAGCTTCAAGAGAAAGGCTATGCCTATATCCGGCCCTAGCCGCGCGCGGCCAGCGTGACGGTCAGCGCGAGCTTCCCGGACGCCGGAGGAGAGCGAGCATGCGATGGCGGGATTGCTGATCACAGCGACCTACGGCTATGACAACTCGACCCGCGCCCCTATGCCCTTCTACGTGGCCAAGGGCGCGACGGAAGCGGGCGTGGACGTCGGCATTGAGCTCGCGCTCGACGCGACGGTGCTGGTCAAACCCGAGTTTCGGAAGCATGTCCAGCCGTACGGGCAGCCGCCGCTGCAGGAGCTGTTCCAGTTTTCCATCGACCACCGGATCCCGGTCCATGTCTGAGGCGGGTGAGCCCAGACCCGGGGGGTCTTGGATGAAGACCTCGAGCGCGCGCCTGGCGTCACAAAGATCGATGTTAAACGCTACGCCCAGCTGCTGATGGAGTACGACCGCTCGGTGTCCTATTGAGCGCCCGGAGGAGGGAGACGGGGGACGCATGACTGCGATTGCGGTGGGCATCGACGAGATCTTCGAGGCCGTCCTCGATGAAGCGAAGGGCAGGGCGAGATGAGGGGGTGCCGGCCCGGGCTCATGGCCGCCGTGCTCTTTGGGGCGCTCTGCCTCGCTGCCGCCGCGGGCGCCTCGGCCGGATCCCCGCGGCTCGAGACGAGCGAGGATTACTTCGTGCTGCGGATCGAGGCGCCGTTCGGCGAGGTCATGGCTTCGCTGGAGGCGGCGGTCCAGCGGCGGAACTACTCGGTCGGGCGAGTCAACGACCTGGACGACACCCTCCGGCGGCGCGCTCGGGACCTCGGGGGAACCTTCGCGTTCGACCACTACAAGGTGCTCTCCTTCTGCAATCTCACGCTGGCGGCGGAGGCGCTGGAGGCGGACCCGAGGATCGGTGCTCTGATGCCCTGCCGGCTGGCTGTCTTCGTCCCCAAGGGGAGCGCCGAGGTGGTCGTCGTCACGCTGCGGCCGACCTTTCTCCTGCGGGTCTCGAGGTCTGAGATGCTGCGCCGGCTGGCGGCCCAGCTCGAAGCCGATATCCTGGACATCCTGGACATGGTGGGGGCCCGATGAAACCCATCGCTGGGAGAAGCGAGATGCGACAGTGCCCAAGGTGGATGGTCGCGCTGAGCCGGAACTTCAACCGCTCGGGGGTTTCAGCTCCAGGGGAGCGGGAAGCCGGGGCGGGGCCTGTTCGATGAGGCAGGGTGTGCCCCATGGAGGCAGATTGCCGTGAGACTCGTCGCTGATGCGGCAGTTGCGGCTTTGCTGGCGCTGGCGGTCCTCGTGTCCGGAGGACCCGCCGCGGAACAGCTGGAGGACCTGCTCTTTGACTTTCAGCTGGTCCCACTGGATGGGCAGATGCCTCCGCCGTTGGCCCTCGAAGGGCTCGACGGCAAGCCCGTGAACCTGGCCGACCTCCGGGGCCAGGTGGCGCTCCTCTACTTCTGGGCCACCTCGTGACCGTTCTGCACGAGGGAGTTACCCTCGACGATCGAACAGCTCCACCGGGAGTGGAGTGCCCGGGGCCTCGCCGTGGTCGCCATCAACATCCGGGAGGGCCGTGAGAAGGTTGCCGCCTGGGTCCGGGACAACGGCGTCACCGTCCGGGTGCTGCTGGACCGGGACGGCGCCGTTACTGCCGCATACAGGGTGACCGGCACTCCGACGGTGGTGCTTGTCGGCCGGGATGGCAGGATGGTCGCCCGGGCGGTGGGCCCGCGGGACTGGAGAGGCGACAAGGGGCGCGCGCTGCTCAAGGCGCTGCTGGCGGCTGCGGGCGGCTGACTCGAGCCGTGAACCTTTGACTTGGTCGTGAAGCGCGGCATCATTGAGCCATGGCTCAGAACGCCGTGACCAGGAGGGAAGTGTTCACGGGAGCCGCGGCGGCGGCGCTTGCCGTAGCGTGGCCTCACGCCAAGGCGCGCGCCCAAGGCTTCCTCGCCAACCTCGCCCCCGAGGAGCCCGTCGAGAAGAGCCTGCAGCGGCTGTTCGGGAGCCGCCCGATCAAGGATGGATCCCAGGTCATCACCCTCGATCTGCCGCTCATCGCGGAAGACGGCGGCAACGTGGCCGTGTCAGTCGAGGTCAAGTCGCCGATGACGCCGCAGAGCTACGTCAAGACCATCTACGTCCTCTCGGACAAGAACCCGCGGCCGCTCAGCGCGAAGTTCAACCTCATGCCGGCGTGCGGCCAGGCGTACGTGGCCGCCAACCTCCGGCTGGCCGACACCGGAGACGTGCGTGCCGTGGCGGAGATGCAGGACGGCGCGCTCCTCATGGTCAAGCGCAGCGTCCGCGTGGTCGTCCCGGGGTGCGCCGCGTGAGCGTTATCGGGGAGGTGAGAGTCCGGGTACCGGGAGGGATCGCGCGCGGGTCGGTGGCGCGGGCCCGTACGCTCATCATCCATCCCAACGAACGGGTCGAGCGCAAGGACGGGAAATCCGTGGACAAGAACTACCGTTTCGTCAACCGCGTCGTCGTCAGCTACCTCGGGCGCGACATCGCGGAGTTCGACACCTCTACCTCCATCGGCGAGAACCCGTCCTTCGGCTTCGCGTTCAGGGCGACCGAGTCCGGCACGCTCAAGGTCACCGCGTTCGACACCCACGGTGGGCGCTTCGAGGGCGCGGCAGAGGTGAAGCTCGCCTGAGCCTCGGCGGGGCCGGCCCGCTGAGCGCGCCTCGGCGGATTGCGCCCAGGCCCGGCCCAGGGCTATAGTCACCGCGGAGCGCGACATCGACATCCTCGAGACCGATCTTTTGATCCTGGGCGCCGGTGGCGCCGGGCTCTGCGCGGCCCTGCACGCCGCGGACCGCTCGCCGCATCTGTCGGTGACCGTCGTGGTCAAGGGGCTGCTCGGCCGCGCAGGGTGCACGCGGATGGTCCAGGGCGGCTACAACGCCGTGCTCGCCTCGCCGGATTCTCTTGACGCGCACTTCCTCGATACCGTTGCGGGCGGCGGCTGGATCAACGACCAGGAGCTCGTCTGGAGTCTCGTCACGCAAGCCCCCGGTCGCCTGCTCGAACTCGAAGCGCGCTACGGCTGCTTCTTCGACCGCCACCCCGACGGCCGCATCCACCAGAAGCCCTTCGCCGGCCAGACGCACGACCGGACCATTCACAAGGGAGATCTGACCGGCATCGAGATCATGAACCGGCTGACCGAGCAGGTGTGGATTCGCCCCTCCGTTCGCGCGCTGGAGGAGCACCGGGCGGTCGAGCTGCTCAGCGACGGCGCCGGCCGCGTCGGCGGGGCGCTCGTGCTCGACATCCGCCGCGGGACCTTCACCGCGGTGCGCAGCCGCGCCACGCTGCTCGCGATGGGCGGCGGGCCGACGATGTACCGCGTCATCGCCTGCTCGGCGGACAAGGCCGCAGACGGTATCGCGCTCGCGTTGCGTGCCGGCGCCCCCGTCAAGGACATGGAGATGGTGCAGTTCCATCCCACGGGCCTCGTCGTGCCGAACTCGCTCATGACCGGCGCGCTGCTCGAAGAGGGACTCCGGGGGGCGGGGGGCAGGCTCCTCAACGGCAAGGGCGAGCGCTTCATGTCGCGCTACGATCCGGAGCGCATGGAGCGCTCGACGCGCGACCTCGTCGCGCGCGCCTGCTTCACCGAGGTGCAGGAGGGCCTTGGCAGCCCGCATGGAGGTGTCTGGATCGATGTGTCTCACCTTGGTGCGAAGCTCGTCGAGACCAACTTCCGGGGGATGGTCAAGCGCTGCCGCGACTTCGGTCGGGATCTGGCTCGTGAGCCGGTCGAAGTGGGACCGACGGCGCACTTCATGATGGGCGGGGTGGTTATCGATCCATCGTGCCGGACCGCCGTCGAGGGACTCTTCGCCGCCGGCGAGGATGCGGGTGGCGTCCACGGCGCGAACCGGCTGGGGGGCAATGGCGTGGCCGACTCGACCGTCTTCGGCGGGATCGCGGGCGACGTGATGGCGGAGTGGATCATGGGCCGGTCCCTGCCGCGGTTGTCCACCCACGCCGTCGAGGCGGCGGAGGCCCGCATCGTCCTACCCCTCGGGCGCGGCGAGGGCGAGGGGCTCTACGCGCTCCAGCAGCGGCTGCGCGACGTCATGTGGGAGCAGGTGGGCCTCGTGCGTCAGGCCTCGGGCCTCATGGCGGCGCTCCGCGAGATCGAGGACATCGGCCAGCGCGCGCCAAGGGCGGCCGTGCCGGGCGGGACGGCGTACAACCTCGCGTGGCAGGACTGGCTCAACCTCCAGAATCAGGTCGCCGCCGCCTGGCTCATCGCGCGCAGCGCGCTCGAGCGCGAGGAGAGTCGCGGCTCGCACTTCCGCCGCGACCACGCGAACACCGGCGCCGAGCTGTACAACATCCACGTCGTCGGCGGCGCCTCGGCGGGCTTGCGCATCTGGAAAGAGCCCACGCGGCTCACGCGCTTGGCACCCGAGGCCGCGCGCCAGCCGACAGGCGTCGAGGTCGGGGATTGAGCGCGCGGCGCGCCGAGCCGGTCCGTGACCGGAAGATGCTCATGCGCCGCATGGGCTCCGCCGAGGCGTGGCGGGACACCAAGGTGGGCATGTGGGCGTGGCTGCTCCAGCGCGTCGCGGCGGTCGGCCTCGTGGCGGTGATCGCGGCGCACCTGAAGAACCCCTTCGCGCGTCCCGTCCAGGCGGCGCTCCTCGCCCTCGTGCTTTTCCACGGCCTGCTCGGCGTGCGCGCCATCCTCCTCGACTTCGGCCTGCCGGTGCGCTGGCACCGGCTGCTCTTCCTGCTGGCGCTCCTGGTCGGCGTGGTGGCCTTCGCGGCCTTCTGGAGGTGGCGATGGTATTAAAGGTTTTCCGATGGAGCCCGGGCTCGCGCGAGCGCCTGCAGAAGTACTGGGTCAAGGCCCGCCACGGCATGACGGTCCTCGACGCGCTCGTCGAGCTCCAGCGAAACTCCGATGCGACGCTCGCCTTTCGCTACGCCTGCCGCGTGGGCATGTGCGGCTCATGCGCCATGGTCGTCAACGGCCGCGAGCGCTGGGTCTGCCGGACCTTGCTCTCGAATCTCGCGCGCGGACCGGTGACCGTCCGGCCGCTGTACCAGTTCCCCTTGATCCGCGACCTCGTCGTCGACATGGCGCCGATGAAGAACAAGATGCTGGAGATGAAGGCGGTCTTCGTCCCCGGCCGCCGGGCGATGGCCGGCGACGGGTTCGCCCAGATCGGCTCGCGCTCGCGCGAGCGGCGCGCCATCGACGCCGCGATCGAGTGCATCGGCTGCGGCATGTGCGTCTCGGCGTGCACCATGGTCAGCCACGACCCGCGCTTCCCCGGACCCGCGGCGCTGAACCGCGTCTTCACGCTCCAGCGCGACAGCCGCGACGGGGCTCATGCCGGCCGCAGCCAGGCGGTGCTCGCCGAGGACGTGTTGACGCGCTGTCATGGCCAGGCCAACTGCACCGCCGTCTGTCCCATGGAGATCTCGCCCACGGACTCGATCCTGGCGCTCAGGCGCCGCGCCGTGCTCCGACTCCTCGGTATCGGCCCCCGCTGACCCTCCGCGCAGGGCCGCCCGGTACTGGGCCAAGTTCAGGGCTCCTGACATGGGCGTAGAAGTCTATGCAACGTGCGGGGCCTCATAGATCAGCCTGAGGTTGGTGCCGGGGTAGACGACGGCAAGCGTGTTGAGGCTGTCGCAGAGCGTGGCCAGGGCCGCGTTGCTCCGCGGGTTCGCCAGCGAATGCAGGCGCACGACCAGGTGCCGCTGCGCAGGATCCGGCAGGATGTCGGCATCGGACAGGAGCATCTCGCGAATGAGCGCGCGCCCCTCGTCCTCGGTCCGCGCGTAGTGGCCCGCCAGCAGACGCGCGAGGGCCGTCTCCGCCCGGTAGGCGAGCATCTTGATGCTGTCGGTGAGATGCTTGGCCTCCGGGGCGAGCCGAACGATTTCGGCCCCGTCGACGACCTCCCTCACCGCCACGCGCTTGGGCAACGCCGTCAGCTGCGCCTTGAGCGCCTGCGTCTCCGCCTGCTGGGTGCGAATGCGTTGCCCGAGTTCGGCGTTGGCGATCTTGAACCCGCGCATGGTCGGCCGCTGGGCCTCGGCGTTGGCCAAGGCCTGCGCGCCATAGCGCTGCTCCAGCTCCTTGAGCCCCGCCTGATTCTTGGCCAGCACTTTCGCCAAGGCCTTCCGTTGGGGATTGGGCACCGTCCGGTCCGGATCCGCCGGCTCGACGGCGTAGGTCACCAAGGCATCCAGCGAGAAGTGCTGCCGCATGTAGCGGAAGAAGTTCTCCTGCGTCCACCGCTCGAACATCCGGTACGCGGCCACCTCGATGGCCAGATCCCAGCGCGTCGTCACGATCGCCGTCTGATGCCCGCTGGCGCACAAGCGCCGGATCTCCCGCATGGGGAAGCCCGGGAGGACCTCGACGCGCTGTTCGGCCAAGGCGTAGGTGAGCTCCCGCCCGTCCACCACCCCGGTGACGGTCCGGAAGGCCTCGACCGGCCAGGGCGCATAGCGCCCCTTGCGGTAGGTGAGGATATCGAAACCCTGCAGGTGCCCCTCGCGAAAGAACTTCGGACTCCACCCCTCGCGATCGAAGACCAGCGTCACCCGGCGCTCGCCCACCAGGCTCCGCACGTGCGGCAGAATCTCGCGACGCAGCATCGCCAGCAGATCGTCATTGGCGGGGGCGGTCACGACGAACAGGGGCTGAGCATCCTGCTGGTTCACCCAGACGTCCGTCGTCGCGGGCATGCACAGCCGCCGGCGCGTCACATAGCCCTTGGGGAGCGTGTGGGTGGTGCCATTGTAGGGCCGCACATGGCCGTCGATGTACAGCACTCCCACGGCATCGGCATGGTCTCGCACCCAGCGCTCGGCGAGCTGCCGACTGAACGTCGTGGCCCGCTTCCGCGCTGCCAGTTCCCACAGCTTGCGCCGCAGCGTCTTGACCTCCGGCGCCCGGTCCAACCCCAGCAGCACTCCCAGTTCCCCCGGGGGATGCCCCTGCAACTGTTCGGGGGTGCGGATGCGCAACAGCGCCATGAAGGCCAGCACCAACAATGTCGCCCGCAGGCCGTAGAAGCCCTTCTTCAGCGCGCCGTACGCCTGCTCCCCCGCGTCCACCAATCCCAGGGTCAGCAGCGCCGGCACCGCCAACAGGGCGCCTCCGTACCGCACCGCCTCCGCGGCCGCGAACTCCGGGGCCGCTTCCACCAAGTGCCCCATGCGTGCCAGCGCGCGCTCGGTATGGCGCTGCACCGCCACGCCCCCCGCCGCATGCGCGTCGCGCTCGCTCCGCGCCCGCGGCCCCACCGCTGCCGCCCCGGGCGCCGGTGCCGGGCGCGCGTCGGAGCGCCGCTGCACGTCGCCCCGCCGCAGCGCGTGGCGAATCGTGCCTTCGCTCACCCCAACGTCGTGGGCCGCCTGCCGGATCGACGTGCCCTCGGCCAGCAAGTGCTCCACCCGCCGCCGCTTGTCGGCCGAGAACCGATGCGGCCCGCGCGGGCCGCGCGGCTGGTCGACCACGCCCTGGACCCCAGCCGCCTTCAGCTTCTGGTGCTGCCGATAGAGCGTCGTGCGATTGACCCGCAGCGCCATGCTCAGCTCGTCCTGCCGCGCCAGGCCGAGCTCCATCATCTGCACCGCGGCGATGCGCTGGCCCACCGCGTCCGCGTCGCGATGCGTGAACAGCGGCACGCCCGCGGCGAAGTACGCCACGTGGCCGTCGCGCCGGAGCACCGCCACGGTCGCGTTGATCGCCTCGGCCTCCGCGGGCTGCATGGGCAATCGGAGCTGGGTCGGCATACGCACCTCTCGTTTTGAGATGCACGTATTATTACGCACGCCGCCCCCAACATCAAGCAATTTCCTGGGGATTCGACCTCCATGTCAGGAGCCCTGAACTTCGAATGCTGCAGCGCTCGGTCACCGAGGTGGAACTCCGCGCAATCCTCCAGCGCGCGAGCGGCTATTCCCCCAGTCTTGTACTCGGGCGGTTCATGGTTGAATCGACCCACCGCGGCCAACCCTGGACCGTCATCGTGGAACCCGATCCTGACGAGCGTGCCCTCGTGATAGTGACCGCTTATGAGAGTGGTCGATGACTGAGCGGTCTCTGCAGATCACCTACCGCAAGGGCCGGCCGCTCGCGGCATACCTCTGTCTCGCGCACCCGACCGGGGAGAGGAGTGCCAGGACGGAGGCCTCGCCGGACGGTCTCGTCGTGGTCGACTACGCCGCTGACGGTCGCCCGATCGGCGTCGAGATCACAGCTCCCGAAGCGGTGACGCTCGAGCGGCTCAACGGCGTGCTTCGGGAGCTCGGACAGCCGCCACTCCCAGAAACAGAGTTCCGTCCACTCACGGCTGCATAGGTCGTCCCGGGGGACCCCGCGCAGAACATCCGAAGGTCGGGGATCACCCGCGTGGTGCCGTTGGCCTCGATGAATGCGTCGACGGCCCACATGGCGCTGATGACGAGCGGCGGGCGCGGCACCGGGAAGAGCCCGTCGTCGTGATGGAGGACCTGCACCTGCTCGGGCTATAATCGGGCTTCCATGGACGCCCCGCTGGCCGGAATCCTGGTCGCCGACCTGACCCAGAACGTCGCCGGCCCCACCTGCACCCAGATCCTGGGCGACATGGGGGCCGAGGTGGTCAAGGTGGAGCGCCCCGGGCGGGGCGACGACGCGCGCGCCTGGGCGCCGCCCTACTGGGGCGAGGAGAGCGCCACCTTCATGAGCGTCAACCGCAACAAGCGCAGCCTCGCCGTGGACATGAAGCAGGCCGACGGGCGGGCCGTCCTCGAGCGCCTGATCGCCCGCGCCGACGTCTTCGTCCAGTCGCTTCGCGCGGGCGCCGTCGAGGAATTGCGGCTCGGCTGGGATCGCGCAAGTGCGATCAACCCGCGGCTCGTCTACTGTTCGGTCACCGCCTTCGGCACTGAAGGTCCGCTTAAGGATCGCCCGGGCTACGACCCGCTGATGCAGGCGCTGGGCGGCATCATGTCAGTCAACGGGCATGCGGGCCAGCCGCCCGCGCGCGTGCCCGTCTCGATCGTGGACATGGGCACGGGAATGTGGGCGGCCATCGCCATCCTGGGGGCGCTGCGCGAGCGCGACCGCACCGGCCGCGGCGCCAACGTGACGACGGCGCTGTACGAGACGGCGCTGGCCTGGAGCGTCTTCCAGATGAACCAGTACTTCGGCACGGGCGAGGTGCCCCAGCCCCAGGGCTCGGGCACGGCGATGATCTGCCCGTACGAGGCCTTCCCCACTCGCGATGCCTGGGTCATGATCGCCGCCGGGTCGGATGCGCTCTTCGCGAAGGCGTGCGAAGCGCTGGGCATCCCGGGCCTCCCGCGCGATCCGCGCTTCACTGACAATCCGGCGCGAGTTGCCCATCGCGCGGAGCTCTTCGACGCTCTCTCGGCCGTCACGAGCGCCCTCACGAGCGCCGAACTGCTGGCTCGCCTCCAGAAGGCGGGCGTGCCGTGCGCGCCCATCCTTACTCTCGACAAGGTGGCCGCCGAGCCCCAGACCGAGGCCGGCGGCATGCTGGTCTCGGCCAAGCACCCACGGATACCCGACTATCGCGCGGTGGGGCTTCCCATCCGCTGGGACGGTGAGCGCCCCAGCGTGTCGCGTGTCCCGCCGCTGCTCGGCGAGCACACGGCTGAAGTGCTCGCGGAGCTTGGATACGATCAGGTCGCCATCAAGGAGCTCGCCTCGCGCGATGTCATCCAGCTATAAGACGCTCAACGTCACCGCAGGGCCGGACGGCCACGTCGTCACGGTCGAGTTCAATCGGCCGGAAGCGCTCAACGCCATGAACACGGCCATGGGCGAGGACCTGCTGCGCTGCTTCGATGCCCTCCAGTGGGACAAGGCGGTGCGCGTGGTCGTCCTCACGGGCTCGGGCACCAAGGCTTATTGCGTGGGCGGCGATCTCAAGGAGCGCCAGGGAATGACCGACGAGGTCTGGCGCGCCCAGCACGTCATCTTCGAGGCCGCCGCCGCGCGCGTGCTCCACTGCCCCGTGCCGGTGATCGCCGCGGTCGAGGGCTTCGCCATGGGCGGCGGCTGCGAGCTGGCCGTGCTCTCCGACTTCATCGTGGCGTCGGAAACGGCGGTCTTCGCGGTCCCGGAAGTGACGCTCGGAATCTTCCCGGGCATCGGCGGGACGCAGCTGCTCCCGCGCATCATCGGCGGGCCGCTCGCGAAGGAGATGATCTTCACAGGGCGGCGGGTCCCCGCGGCCGAGGCCAAGGCCATCGGCCTCGTGAACCACCTCGTGCCGGCCGGCCAGGCGCGCGCCAAGGCGCTCGAGATCGCGGCGGCGATCGCGGCAAACGGCCCCGTCGCGGTGCGGCAGGCCAAGAAGGCGATCAACTGGGGAAGCGAGACCGACCTCGAGACCGGCATGGCGCTCGCCATCGAGGCCTACAACGTCACCGTCACGACGGAAGACCGCTTGGAAGGCGTGAGAGCCTTCAACGAAAAGCGCAAGCCGCGCTTTCAGGGGAAATAGCATGCACGACATGTCTTTCACGCTGACCGAAGAGCAGCGGGCCCTCAAGGCCGCCGTCTACGAGCTGTGCAAGCAGTACCCGCCCGAGTACTGGCGCGACCTCGACGCCAAGCGCGAGTACCCGGACGCCCTCGTCAACGACCTGACGAAGGCGGGGTACCTCGGGGTCCTGATCCCGCAGGAGTTCGGCGGGGCGGGGCTCGGGATCATGGAGGGCGCGCTGATCCTGGAAGAGATCAACCGCTCGGGCGGCAACGCCGCCGCCTGCCACGCGCAGATGTACATCATGGGCACGGTGCTACGCCATGGCTCGGATCAGCAGAAGAAGACCTTTCTGCCCAAGCTCGCGACGGGGGAGCTCCGGCTCCAGGCCTTCGGCGTCACGGAGCCCAACGCGGGGTCCGATACTACGAAACTGCAGACAACCGCCGTGAGGAAGGGCGACACTTACGTGGTCAACGGCCAGAAGATGTTCATCTCGCGCGTGCTCCAGTCAGATCTGATGCTGCTCTTGGCGAGGACCACGCCCGTGGCCGAGGTCAAGAAGAAGACGGACGGGCTCTCCGTCTTCCTCATCGACATCAGGCATCTCAAGGGCAAGGGGCTCGAGGTCCGGCCGCTCAGGATGATGATGAACCACTCGACCAACGCGCTCTTCTTCGACAACATGGAGATCCCCGCCGACAGCCTCGTGGGACAGGAGGGCAAGGGCTTCTCCTACATTCTCGACGGCATGAACGCCGAGCGCATCTTGGTCGCCTCGGACTCGCTCGGCGACGCGCGATGGTTCATCGAGAAGGCCGTCGCCTACTCGAGCCAGCGCGTCATCTTCGGCAGGCCCATCGGCGCCAATCAGGGCGTCCAGTTCCCCATCGCCAAGGCGCACATGGCCATCGAAGCCGCCGACCTCATGCGCACCAAGGCCGCCAAGATGTTCGACGCCGGGATCCCGTGCGGGCCCGAGGCCAACATGGCGAAGTACCTGGGCTCCGAAGCCGCCATCGACGCCGGCAACGCCTGCATGGACTGCCACGGCGGCTACGGCTTCGCCGAGGAATACGACATCGAGCGCAAGTACCGCGAGTCGCGCCTCTACCGCGCGGCGCCGATCAACAACAACCTCATCATGGCCTACGTCGGGGAGCACGTCCTCGGCATGCCGCGCTCGTACTGAGGAGAAACCATGAAGCTGTCCGCGACCGGCAATGGCCGCATCGCGGATGCCTGCCGCGACGTGCAACGGATGATCGACGGCGAAGAGGCCCGGAGCTTGATCATCGCCGCGGGCCATGCCGGCGCGCCCCTGGCACCGGCCCGCGGGATCTCGATCTATTTCCGGCTCTTTCTGGATCGCTCCGCCTTCTACCGACAGCTGGACTTCGCGTCGGCAACCCACTGGGCGGGGCCTCCTCGACGCCTGTGTCGGGAACGAACGGACGCCTGAGGCTCGATGAGGGGCCGCGTCGTCTGGGTCGTGGGCGGCGATACGATCCGCGCCCAGATCGCGAAGCGCCTCGATAGGGCGCGCGACATCGGCGTCGGCGAGCCGGCGCAGGCCTGAGCCGGCGTATTCATCTCTGGGCATGGGCACCGATCGGCTCGGCCGCGCGGGGGGCGCCCCTCTGGCCCGGCCGTCGGGCTCCCCCCCGGCCGCTCCGGCGCGGCCCCCCGCG
>Ga0080064_1003764_pt1 | contig 21008 bp, 10 predicted proteins | sample Subgrocontami54m_FD_69260 | JGI IMG/M metagenome (GOLD analysis project Ga0080064, IMG submission 69260) | Subsurface groundwater microbial communities from S. Glens Falls, New York, USA - GMW46 contaminated, 5.4 m (SPADES assembly) (version 2) ...
TTTTCGCGTGGCGAAAAAACCTGTTAGGCCAACCGTTTCCTTTTTCCGATTCATGGCCCTCCGACTCTTCGACTCGCTGTCCCGCGAGTTGCGCGAACTCAAACCCGCCCACGCTGACGGCGTCTTCCGCTTCTACAATTGCGGGCCGACGGTCTACGCGCCCTCGCACATCGGAAACTTCCGGACGTTCGTGATCAACGACGTGCTGCGGCGGCTGTTGGAACTCCAGTTCGGCGCCAGCAAGGTGAAGCACGTCCGCAATCTCACCGATGTCGACGACAAGACGATCAGGCGCGCGCGCGAGGAGCAGCGACGCCTTGCGGACGTCACGCAGCAGTGGACGGCCAAGTTTCACGCCGATTGCGATGCGCTCAACTGCCTGCGGCCGCACGTGGAGCCGACGGCGACCGGCCACATCCGCGAGCAGGTCGACATGATTGCCGTGCTGATGCAGAAGGGAAACGCCTACCGCGCGGCGGACGGCTCGGTGTATTTCAAGGTGGGGTCGTTCGACGGCTACGGGAGGCTCTCGCGCGTGAAGGAACGCGAACTGCAGGTCGGCAGCGCGCTGGCGGGCAAGGTTCACGCGGCGGATGCCGACGAGAAGGAGGACGTGAGTGACTTTGCGCTGTGGAAAGCGTGGAAGGCCGAGGACGGCGACGTAAAGTGGCCGGGCCCTGACGACGCCGCGGCGGGCCGGCCCGGCTGGCACATCGAGTGCAGCGCGATGAGCAAGAAGCATCTCGGCGACACGATCGATCTGCACACGGGCGGCGTCGACCTGCTGTTTCCGCATCACGAAAACGAGATCGCGCAGAGCGAGTGCTGCAACGGCGTGACGTTCTCGCGCCACTGGTACCACAGCGAGCACCTGCTGGTGGACGGCAAGAAGATGAGCAAGTCGCTGGGGAACCTCTACACGCTGGACGAGCTTCGCGATAAGCATTTTGATCCGTTGGTTGTCCGTCTCGCGCTACTGCAGGCCCACCCACGGAAGCAGCTGAATTTTACACTCGACACACTCCACGCAGCGGATCGGGCGCTCACGACGATTCACGCGTTTTGGCAATCGATCCCGGATGGAAAAGGCAGCGAACGAGATTTCGACAGCGTGCTAGACGCATTGCGCGACGATTTGAATTTCCCCGCCGCGCTCGGCGCGCTCTTTACGATTATTGCGCGTGGGCCACAGCACGTCTCGCGGGCCGCCTGCACTGCCGCGCTGTTTGCATTAGGATTGGATCGAGCACCGATTGAACGCGCCAAAGCGGACGTCCCGGCGGAGATCAAATCCATCGCCGAGAAACGCTGGGCCGCGAAGCAGGTGAAGGACTTCGCTGCCGCGGACGCGCTGCGCAAGGAACTCACCGCCGCCGGCTGGTCGATGCTCGATCGGAAGGATGGGTACTCGCTGGAGCCGGTGAAGAAATGACCGAGCTAAACACGACGCCATTAAAGTTTTCTCGTTCCTGGAGGGACGACCTCCGTGTCGTCCGCGGCCCGCACAGCTGCCTTCGCCAAGGCTTCGGCACGCCAGTCCACCCTGGCCGCGTCGTAGCCCGCAGGGCGGAGACGGGAGGCGGGCCCTCCAAACATGCGCAAATGACGTTCAGCCTAGAACGGAAGCGCTCGATGTTTTCGACCGACGCGTGTCACCTGCACAACATGAGCAGGATCGATCGTGATAGAGTAGTACTCGCCTTTGTCCGGATAAATCACGAACTGGCGCCCGTTGGGGTGTCGATGAATGTAATCAGGGTGGGGAATCCGGTGCTTGTCGCCTGACGAAAGTGTGATTTCCAAAGGGTATTCTTTAGCCGCTTCCAAGAGTCGATTTAGCTCCTCCATGCGCCAGACGTTGCCCAGCCAAGAGCCCATTTCAAGCGCCACCTATACCCAAATCACGGTATGCCGATGACTCCGCTCGAAGAACTCCGCCACTCGTGCTCGCACGTGCTGGCGACCGCGCTGCTCCGCATCTTCCCCGATGCGAAACTCGACATCGGACCGCCGACGGACACCGGCTTCTATTACGACGTCGACCTCGAGCACAAACTGACGACCGAGGATCTCGCGAAGCTCGAGGCGGAGATGAAAAAAATCGCCGACGAGAACCAGCCCTTCCTGCGCAAGGAAGTGTCGCGCGACGAAGCGCTCGAAATCATCAGGAAAATCGGCCAGGAGCGCTACAAACTCGGCCGGCTCGCCGACATTCCGGCGGACGAAAAGATTTCGTTCTACCAGAACGGCGAGTTCATCGATCTCTGCGCCGGCACGCACGTGCGGTACACGTCGAAGCTGAAGGCGTTCAAGCTGCTCTCGATCGCGGGGGCTTACCATCGCGGCGACGAGAAGAACAAGCAGCTCCAGCGGATCTACGGCACGGCCTTTCCCTCGAAGGAGGAACTCGCCAGTTACCTCACGCAGCTCGAGCAGGCAAAGCTGCGCGATCACCGCAAGCTCGGCCGCGACCTGAAGCTGTTCCACATCGACGAGGACGTTGGCCAGGGGCTGATCCTCTGGACGCCGAATGGTGCGATCATTCGGCAGGAGTTGCAGACGTTCATCAGCGAGGAACTGCGCAAGCAGGGCTACTCGCAGGTGTTCACACCGCACATCGGCAAGCTCGAGCTCTACAAGACGTCGGGCCATTTCCCATATTACAAGGAGTCGCAGTTCTCGCCGCTGATCGAAAACGAGTCGCTCGCGAAGGTGTTGCAGGAAAACTGTCCGTGCGGCGAAGTCTTCGCGCGGCTCGAGGCGGTTTCGGCCAACCTGCGCGATCAGATCAACGCGCGCACCGGCAAGGAAACGATCACGCCCGAGCGCGTGCGGCCCGACGAGCAGCTGCTGGACGGCTTCATGCTGAAGCCGATGAACTGCCCGCATCACATCAAGATCTTCGCGTCACAGCCGCACTCGTATCGCGACCTGCCGGTCCGGCTTGCGGAGTTCGGCACGGTCTATCGTTGGGAACAGAGCGGCGAACTGAACGGCATGACGCGCGTCCGCGGGTTCACGCAGGACGACGCGCATCTCTTCTGCACCGAGGAGCAGGTGGCGCCGGAGGTGCTCGGCTGTCTTTCGCTCGTGAAGATCGTGCTGTCGACGCTCGGCATGGCCGATTACCGCGTGCGGGTCGGGCTCCGCGATCCGGACTCGAACAAGTACACCGGCGAGACCGCGAACTGGGACAAGGCGGAAAACGCCTGTCGCGAGGCCGCGAAGACGCTCGGCGTACCTTTCACCGAGGAGCCGGGCGAGGCGGCGTTCTACGGTCCGAAGATCGATTTCGTGATCAAGGACGTGATCGGCCGCGAGTGGCAGCTCGGCACCGTGCAGGTCGACTACAATCTCCCGATCCGCTTCGACCTTTCCTACATCGGGGCGGACAACCAGGCGCACCGGCCGGTGATGATTCACCGCGCGCCGTTCGGCTCGATGGAGCGTTTCTGCGGCGTGCTGATCGAGCATTTTGCGGGCGATTTCCCGGCGTGGCTCGCGCCGGAGCAGGTCCGGCTCGTGCCGATTAGCGACAAGGTCAACGACTACGGCCGGAATCTGCTGGCGAGACTGCGGACCGAGGGGCTGCGCGCGACGCTCGACGAGCACAGCGACAAGCTCGGCGCGAAGATTCGCCGGGCCGAACTCGACAAGGTGCCTTACACGCTGGTCATCGGCCAGAAAGAGGCGGAGGCGAACAGTGTCTCGGTGCGTTCGCGCGCGCGCGGCGATGAAGGCGTGATGACCGTCGACGCGTACGTGGCGAAGCTGCAGGCCGAAGTCGCCACGCGCGCGCTGCCGGACAAGAAAAAACCGGCGCCGACCGCGTAGCGCGCTGCACGCTTGCCGCCGCGCGAGCGGCGGCATGGTTCAGGGCCCGGGGAGGGTCTTCGTCGGTGACCCGTTTTGCGTTCTGTCCGACAACGCGAAACTTGGAACACGGGGCCGGCACGCGCAGGTTCGCCAACCCAACGCTCCCAAGAACTCCAACACCCGCAACGCTGCGCGTCCGCCCCGCGGTCGTCGCCGCGCCGCGTGACGCTCCGTCTACACCATGATCTCCGCCAATCAGATTGTTTCCACCTTCCGGCTTCTGGTCGCCGCACCTGCTTGTGCGGCGATTTTTGTCGCTGGCCTTGCGCACGGGCAGGCCGCGCCAACCGCGTCGCCGGCCGGAACGACGCCCACCGTCCCGTCGACCGGCGGCCCCACGGCGGCGCCGCCGAAGTCCAGCGACGAGGTCGTCACGCTCTCGCCCTTCGAGGTCGTGTCCGACTCCAAGGGCTATTTCTCGGCCAACACGATGTCGGGCACGCGGTTCAACACGCGGCTCGAGGATCTCGGCACGTCGATCACCGTCATCACGAAGGAACAGATGGCCGACTTTGCGATGCTCGATATCAACGATGTGTTCCTTTACACGGCCAACACCGAGGGCACGGGCACCTATTCCGATTTCGTGATGAACCGCAACGGCGAGTTGACCGACAACGTGTCGCTCAACCCGACGCAGGCCAATCGCGTGCGCGGCATCGCGGCCGCCAATGTGTCCTACGGAAACTTCGAGACGATGGGGCGGACGCCACTCGATCCCCTCATCCTCGATGGCGTGGAAGTCAGCCGGGGGCCCAATGCGAACGTGTTCGGTCTGGGCAACCCGTCCGGCACGGTCAATCAGCTGCCCTCGGCCGCCAACTTGACGCGCAATCGCACGCGGACCGAGTTTCGCTACGACAGTTACGATGGCCATCGCGTGTCCCTGGACGTCAACCGCGTGCTGGTGCCGCACCAGCTGGCCATGCGCGTCAACGGCCTGCAGCAGCGCGAAGGCTTCGTGCGCAAACCCTCCGGGATGGACACCGTGCGCTACGACGGAATGGTGAAGTTCCAGCCGTTTCCGAACACCACGATCAGCGGCTCGTACCTTCATTACAAATCCTACGGCACCCGGCCGAATTTCACGCCGCCGCGCGATTTCGCCTCGTACTGGGTGCAACGCGGCAGGGCGGGATGGGATCCGGTCACCCAGACGGTGCACGTGAATGGCCAGACGTTCGGGCCCTTCACCACCGACGCTTTCATTGCCACGCCGCAGTTCGACTACTTCAACCGCAGCGGCGGGCAGTTTCAGCGCAGCAACGTCTTCGTCGATCGCAATGGCTTCGCGTACTGGACGACCCCGGCCAACAACACCGGCACGACGCCGACGACCGGCACCGGTTCGGGCGCGAATTTCATCCGGCTGATGGGAACCAGTCCCGGACCGAATGGCGCGAGCGGTCGTTTCACCGATCAGCCGCTCTTCAGCAGTGTGCCGACGGTCTTCAACAAGGACATCTACGACTATTCCTCGATCAACCTTGCCGCGCCCAACTACACCAGCGAGCGGACCGACACCTACCTCCTCACGCTCGATCAAATCTTTCTCAATTCCCGGCGGCAGATGCTGGCCGCGCAGATCGGCTTCTTCCGCGAGGATGCCAAGCGTTTCCGCCACGTGCCGGTCGGTGACGCGGGGACGGGCGGGCAGAACGGCCAGTTGTGGGTCGACGTCAATGAGCGCAACCTCGATGGGACCCCGAATCCGCTTTTCGGCCATCCTTACATCGGCGTGAATGAGCCGCTCACCTCGCTTTACCCCGCCAAGTGGGACACCTATCGCACGCAACTCGTCTACCGCTATGATTTCACCGAGGCGAACGGTTGGAAGAAATGGCTCGGGGTGCACCAGCTCAGTCCGTACTACGAGTACAAGTATCAAATCCAGCGGAGATACTCCTTCCGCGAAGCGATCGCGTCGCCGACTTCGTGGCTCGTGCCGGGAGTGAGCGGGGTGGTGCCGAATTTCGCGCCGGCCAACCAGTCGAATCAGACGCCGCCGGGGCCGCAGTCCGGGCCGAACATCGCGCGCGAATTCTTCCGGTTTTATCTCGGTGATGCCAACGGCACGAATGTCGATTACGCGCCGGGGGCGATTCCGCACGGGACGTTTCCCTTCGTCTGGGGGACCACCGGCAACTGGCGGCAGGAGCAGAACCTGCTCGCCCGGATCGCGACGACGGACAACACCGGCGGCACGAACAATCTCAAACGGACCATCAAGACGCAGGGCGGCGTGACGCAGAGCACGTTTCTTGGCGGCAAGTTCATCGCGACCTTCGGCCTGCGCCAGGACGAGACTTACGCGAAATTCGGCGCCTCGCCCGTGTTCCTCACCAACAACAACACGGAGCACGATTTCGAGCGGATGAATCACTGGGCGGACGGAGACTATCGCTTCGCCAGCGGCCGGACCAAGACCGCGCAATTCGTGGCGCGTCCCTTCCGGGATCTCCCGACCATGCGCGACTGGGTGCAGCGCGGGAACGGAGTCTCCCGTTTCCTTGGTCAGCTGCTCCAAGGGTCATCGTTCTACTACAACAAATCCGACAACTTCATCCCGTCGCCGCCGTCGGTTGACCTTTTCCTTCACCCGCTGCCCAACCAAACCGGCGAAGGCCGGGACTACGGCGTGTGGTTCAATCTCCTCGACGGCAAACTCGTCATTCGCATCAACCGCTACGAAAATTCGCAACTCAACGCCCGGGATGGAGACGCGAACACCATCGCGCAGCGCACGCTGCGGCTCGACCTCGATGTCACGACCGATCGTCACCGGCTCTACTCGCGGGCCACCGACTGGTTCCGTCTGACCCATCCGACGTGGACCGCGGAGCAGGTCGACGCCGCGGTTTTCACCCAGATGGGCATGACGCGAGAGGTCTACAACGCCCTGGCCGACAACTTCCGCGCCGGAACGATCGCGGCGACCAATGACATCATCGCGAAGGGCACGGAAATCGAAATCAACGTGAATCCGACGCGCCACTGGACGGTCTCGGCGAACATGGAGGAGAAGAAAGCGCTCAACTCGAATGTATCCGAGACGGTGCAGCAATGGATCGATCAACGGATGCCGGTGTGGACCCGGGTCGTGGATCAGAACTTCGACCCGGCCCTCACCGCGGGGCCGGCCGAGAGCACGGGGTGGGTGCCGACCGCGGACAATCCGAACCATCTCTGGTGGATTCACAATTACGGCGGCTCGCAGACGCCGGCGCAGAACTACGCCACCAACGTCGAAGCCCCGTGGTCGATCATCCGCGAGACGCAAGGCAAACCCCGCCCCCAGATCCGGCGCTATGCGTTTCGGCTGAGCACGAATTTCCAGCTCGCCGGGATCACCGAGAATCGCATCCTCCGCAATGTCGGGATCGGCGGCGCCGTCCGCTGGGAAGACAAGGCGGCGATTGGCTATTACGGCGTCGAAACCTATCCCGCCACAATCACGCGGCTCAATCCGAACCGGCCGATTTGGGATGGAACGCACGCCTATTACGACGCGTTCGTTTCCTACAAGACGAAGCTGTTCGCGGATCGCGTCTCGGCGACCTTCCGGCTCAACGGCCGGAACCTCCAGGAGGGCGGGCGGTTGCAGGCGGTGGGCGCATTCCCCAACGGGCAGATTCACTCGGCGCGCATCGTCGACCCGCGACAGTTCATCTTCAGCGCATCGTTCGATTTGTAGCGGCGCTCCGGCGGCCGGCGCGCGCGCGCCCATCCGGGGGAAAAAAGACCGGCGTCGCTAGAACGACGCCGGTCGACGCTGACTACTTTGGAGACGATCCAAAGACCCTAGATGGCGGTCTCGCCGCGCTCGTCGGTGCGGATCCGAATGACCTCGTCGAGCGGCACGACGAACACCTTGCCGTCACCGATCTTGCCGGTCTTGGCGGAGCCGACGATGGCCTCGATGGCCTTCGCCGCCACGGTGTCCGCGACGGCAATTTCGATTTTCACCTTCGGCAGGAAATCGACCGTGTATTCGCTGCCGCGGTAAATCTCGGTGTGGCCTTTCTGCCGGCCAAAGCCCTTGACCTCGGTGACGGTCATGCCTTCGACGCCCACCTCGGAAAGTGCGGTTTTCACTTCCTCGAGTTTGAACGGTTTGATGATCGCGATGATGAGTTTCATGGAAGAGCAGGAGTGGTTGAAGCGTGGTGGAGGTTAGGATTTCGGCTCGTAGATGTAGCCCTCTTCCCCGTGGTCGCTGAGATCCAGGCCCTCCTGCTCGGCCTCCACGGTGGGCCGGAGTCCGACGATGGCCTTCACCACGAACCCGATGATGGCGGTCATCACGACGGCCAGCAGCAGCGTGACCACGATCGCTTTCACCTGTTCGAGCCAGAGCGACTTGCCGACGATGTCCTTCAGGTTGGTGCTGAGGTTGGAATTGACGGAAGCCGTCGCGAAGAACCCGGTGAGCAGCGCGCCCAGCGTGCCGCCCACGGCATGGACGCCGAAGGTGTCGAGCGCGTCGTCGTATTTCAGCATGCCCTTGAGTTTCGTGCAGGCGAGGAACGGCACCAGGCCGGCCAGCACGCCGAGCGGCATGGCGGAGCTGGGGGTGATGAAGCCGCAGGCGGGCGTGACGACGACGAGGCCGGCGACCGCGCCCGAGCAGAAACCGAGCACGCTCATCTTGCGGCGCGTGATGTATTCGAGCGTGGCCCACGTGAACGAGGCGACGGCGGTGGCGAGCGTGGTCGTGGTGAAGGCATTCGCGGCGACGCCGTCGGCGGCGACGGCCGAACCGGCGTTGAATCCGTACCAGCCGACCCAGAGCATGCCGGTGCCGATCATGCAGAGCACCAGGCTGTGCGGGGGCATCGGCGTCTTGCCAAATCCAAGCCGCGGCCCGACGAGCAGGCAGAGAATCAGCGCGGACCAGCCGGAGGACATGTGGACCACGGTGCCGCCCGCGAAGTCGATCGCCTTGATCGAGGCGCCGGCGTTCCAGACCCCGTTCATCCAGCCGGACGAACCCCAGACCATGTGGGCCAGCGGGAAGTAGACGAGGAACATCCAGAGCGTCATGAAGACCAGGATGGCGGAGAACTTCATCCGCTCGGCGATCGCGCCGACGATCAGGGCCGGGGTGATGATTGCGAACATCAGCTGGTACATCGAGAAGACGTTCTGCGAAACCCAGAACGCGTAGTCGGTGTTCGGCGCGCTATCGACGCCCTTCAGGAAGAAGAACTCGCTGCCGCCGAGGAACGGGCTGTTGAAATTTTTGCCGAAAACCAGGCTGTAGCCGAAGGCCCACCAGAGAATCGTGACCAGCCCGGCGAGCCCGAGGCACTGGGCCATGACCGAGAGCACGTTCTTCGTGCGGACCAGGCCGCCGTAGAAAAGCGCGAGACCCGGCAGCGTCATGAAGAGCACGAGCGCCGCGCAGATCATCATGAAACCGTTGTGACCGGGACCGGCGGTGCCGACCGACGGCGTGGTGAGGCCGGCCGGAATGGTCGCGTTGCCATCCTTGTCTTTTGGGCCGGTCTTCAACGGCGCGCTCGGATCGCCGTTGCCGAGGTAGGCCTCGAGTCCGGCGACGCGCTGCTCGAGCGTCGGAGCGGGGGCCGGAGCGGCGGGAGCCGGCGCGGCTGCTTGGGCGAAAACGGCCGCGCTGGCGCTCAGCGCCAGGCACGCCGCGAGGAGCGAGCGGAGGGGTTTCAGTTGAAGAATGTTCATGTGGAGACTGCCTCCATGAGCAAAATCGATGCCGGACGTGAGCCGCTTGCATGATTTGTTCAAAAATATGACGCGGGGGCCGTTTTCCCCTCGACGGAGCACCGGCGCCAGAGCCTGGCCGATTGCGCGGCCGATGGTTTTTGACGCAACGTTCCGTGCGCGGTCATCGCACGCCGACAAAAAAACCGGGCTCGATTGAGCCCGGCTCGAGAAGCGCGCTGCGCTGGAAGCTAGACGGCGGATTCGCCGCGCTCGTCGGTGCGGATGCGGACGACCTCGTCGAGTGGCAGGACGAAAACTTTGCCGTCGCCGATTTTGCCGGTCTTCGCGGCCTTCGCGATGGTCTCGACTGCCTTGCCGGCGGTCTCGTCGGCCACGGCCACTTCGATCTTCACCTTCGGCAGGAAATCCACGGTGTACTCGCTGCCACGGTAGATCTCCGTATGGCCTTTCTGGCGGCCAAACCCTTTCACTTCGGTCACCGTCATGCCCTCGATGCCGGCGGCGGCGAGCGCCTCTTTCACTTCCTCGAGCTTGAAGGGTTTGATGATGGCAATGATGAGTTTCATTGAGGTTGGAGGTTAAGTTGCGCGCGGCTCAGGACTTCGCCTCGTAGATGTAACCCTCTTCACCGCGATCGGCGAGGTCAAGGCCTTCCTGTTCCGCGCGGGTGCGGGCGCAGGCCGCTGAGTGCTTTCGCCAGAAATCCGATGACCATGCTCATTACGGCGGCTGGCAGCAGCGTGCCCGCGATGGCCTTCACCTGCTCGAGCCAGGGCGACTTGCCCGCTGGCGTTGGGTCGACCGCTCCGGGAAGCAGCTACTGCGGCTGGACGATCGCGATGTGCAGTTCCTTGAGCTGCCGCTCGGTGACCGCGGTCGGGCTCTGCGCCATGAGGTCCTGGCCCTTTTGCGTTTTCGGAAACGCGATCACGTCGCGAATGCTCGTCGTGCCGCAGAGCAGCGCGCACATGCGATCGAGCCCGAAGGCGATGCCGCCGTGCGGCGGCGCGCCGTAGGTGAAGGCCTTCAGCAGGTAGCCGAACCGGCTCTCCACGACGTCGCGCGGAATCTTCAGCACGTCCTCGAAGACTTTCTTCTGCAGCACGGGCTGATGAATGCGGATTGAGCCGCCGCCCAGCTCCATGCCGTTCAGCACAACATCGTAGTGCTGGCCGCGCACGGCCTTCGGGTTGGAGTCGAGCAGGTCGGTATCCTCGAGCACCGGTGCCGTGAACGGATGGTGCGTCGCGGCGTACGCCCCGCGCTCCTCGTCGTAGCTCATCAGCGGAAAATCGATCACCCAGAGAAATTTCCAGTCGTCGGGCCGCAGCGTCAGCTTGCCGCGCTTCACCTGCAGCTGCGCCGACTCCAGCCGCAGCCGGCCCAGAATCGCGCAGGCCTTCTCCCACGGGGCCGCCGCGAAGAAGATGATGTCGCCTTCCTCGAGGTTGAGCTTCTTCGTCAGCTCGGCCTTTTCGGCATCCGAGAAGAATTTCACGATCGGCGACTTCCACTCGCCGCCCTCGATTTTGATGAACGCGAGGCCTTTCGCGCCGAGCGATTTCGCGATTTCCTCGAAGCTCTTCAGCTCGCCCTGCGAGATGTCCGCGAGGCCCTTCGCGTTCAGCGCCTTGATCACGCCGCCGCCAGCCACCGTCTGCTGGAAGACCTTGAAGGCGGAATGCTTGAAGGTGTCCGAGAGATCGACCAGCTCGAGCGCGAAGCGCACGTCGGGCTTGTCCACGCCGTAACGGTTCATCGCGTCGACAAATGCCATCCGCGGAAACGGCGTGGGGATGGCGGTCCCGAGCACGTCCTGCCAGACCTTCTTCAGCATCCCTTCGAACAGCGCGTAGATGTCCTCGCGCGTGACGAACGACGCCTCGACGTCGACCTGCGTGAACTCCATCTGCCGGTCGGCGCGGAGGTCCTCGTCGCGGAAGCAGCGCGCGATTTGGAAATAACGCTCCACGCCGGCGACCATCAGGATTTGTTTGAACTGCTGCGGAGACTGCGAGAGTGCGTAGAACTGCCCGGGGTGGATGCGCGACGGCACGAGGTATTCGCGCGCGCCTTCCGGCGTGCTCTTGAAGAGCGCCGGCGTCTCGACCTCGATGAATTCCTGCGAGTCGAAATAGTCACGGATCGACTTGGTCGCGCGGTGCCGTACCTGGAGATTCCGCCGCATCTTCGGCCGCCGCAGATCGAGATAACGATAGGTGAGCCGCAGGTCCTCGTTGACCTTGTCGCCGCCGGCGTCATCGAGCGGGAAAGGCGGCGTGTCGGAAATGTTGTGAATCTCGAGCTCGCTCGCGATGATTTCGATTTCGCCGGTCGGGAGGCTCTTGTTTTCGGTGCCGGCGGGGCGACGCACGACCTGGCCGGTGATGCCGATGACGGACTCGGGCTTCAATTGCTTGAGCTGCTCGGCCAGCTTGGCGTTATCGTGCGGTTCCAGCTTGATTTGCGTCACGCCGCGGCGGTCGCGCAGATCGATGAAAATGATGCCTCCCTGGTCGCGGATCGTGTCGACCCATCCGAGGAGCGACGCGGTCGCGCCAATGTCGGGCACGGAGAGCTGGGCACAATGATGGGTGCGCTTCATGGAAACGTGAGCCGGCCAGCAGAACGCAGCCGCGCCGAGTAGGGCAACAGGAATTTCAGACGGCGTTCAGGCCGGCGCAGAGGTCGGCGAGCATTGTAGCGGCGGTCTATGACCGCCGGGCTCGATTCGCATTCGTCGGCGGTCATAGACCGCCGCTACAACCTAATCTTGCGGCCGCGGCTTTTTCTTCGGTCGGTCGGCGCGTCTGGATCAACTTGAACTCGGGCGTGCGAATCATGGAGGAGCCGCGCTCGGCAAACGCCCGATTTTTCCAGCCGGCGCCGTTTCCGGCCACGAGCGACGCGAGGTCGCGTCCCTGGAAACCCGGGTCGGCGGAGCCACCCGACTTTACTTCTTCCTTTTCTTCTTCGGTGCGGCGGCATCGGCCGTGTCCGCGCCATCGCTCAAGATTTCGCGGATATTTCTTTGCCGATTCGTCCAGTTGGCGGACGCCTTCGCCTTCAGCTCGGCGACGAGCGCGCGATGCTGCGGATCGCGCACGAGGTTGGTCTCCTCGAACGCATCGTGCTCGAGATCGTAGAGGTATTCGTCGCCGTTGTTGTAGAAGAAATATTTCCACTTCGCCGTGCGGATCATCCGGCCGGCGAAATTTCCGCGGTAGCTTTCCGACAACGCGTAGCGCTGACGCCCATTGTCGGCACCGGTCAACACCGGCAACAGGCTCGATCCTTCGAGCCCGGCCGGTTTCGCGAGTCCGCAGAGATCGATGAGCGTCGGCAGCACGTCCATGTTCATCGCGGGCGTGCGGACGACCTTGCCTTGCGGCAGCGCCGGCGGGAACGACCAGATGAACGGTATGCCGGCGCCGCACTCGTAGAACGTGTTTTTGTACCACAGCCCGCGCTCGCCGAGCATCTCGCCGTGATCGGAGGTGTAGAGGATGATGGTGTTGTCGCGCAGCCCGAGTGCCTCGAGTTTTTTCACGACGCGACCGAGCTCTTCGTCCGCGTAGGTCACCATGCCGTAATACAGCGCGCGCGATCGCAGAATGTCCGCGTCCGTTGCGCGCGCGTGGTCGTAGTTCGCGCGCTCCTGTTGCGAGAGCTTCGGCAGTTCGGCGATCATCTTCTCCGTCGCCCGCGGCAGGCCGACCTTCCCTTGGTAGAGGTCGTAGTACTTCTGCTGAATCGTGAAGGGGAAGTGCGGTTTGATGAGCGACACGCCCATGAAGAACTTTTTCCGGCCTTGGTTCCGTTCGAGAAACGCCAGCGCCTCCTCCGCCGTGGCGTGATCGGTGTTCTGCTCGACCGGCCAGTTCGACACCGTCGATTCCTGCGGCAGCCGGCCGAACGCCTTTTCCGCTTTTTCGAAGTCCGCTCGATCGACGCCGTGTACATTCTGGAATCGCGGATCGCCCCAGTGTTGCTTGCCGAACCAGACCGCCTCGTAGCCCGCCTGGACGAACAGGTCGGCCAGCGTCGTGATGTTTTGATACTTCATCGTCGGCGCCGCATTGTTGCCGAAGACTTTCAGGTTCGACGGCATCCGGCCGCTCACGAGCGCGACGCGGGAGGGCGTGCAGACGGGATTCTGGCAATATGCGGCGGTGAACCGCACACCGGTCGCCGCGAGGTTATCCAGCGTCGGCGTTTTCACCAGCGGATCGCCGGCGCAGCCCATGATCCGCGGGTTGTGCTCGTCGGTCATGAGGACGAGGACGTTGTACGCGGGGCCGGTGGCGGCGCGCGCGGCGACGAACGGCAGCAAGAAGACGAGAGCGAGACAAAGCCGGGAGTGACTGGAGGGCGGTTTCATGGCAGTTGTTGGGAACGCACGAGCGTTTCGCCGAGGTTCCGTGCGTGAAACGCTCACGCGTTCCGCTACGGGGCGGCTTGACGGGCGGCGCGCCCTAACGCTGCGGAGATTTTCGCTCAATCGCTCTTTGCCGTGGCTGCCGCCCCGCGCACCGTCGGGTACTTGATCCCGAGTTGCTCGAGGTAGCTCCCGTAGCGCGACGGATCAAAATAGAATTTCCGCATCCGCTCGCGGTAATCGGCCATGATTCTCGCATTCAGCCACACCGCGGGTTGGTCCTCCGGCGAAATCAGCGGCCGGTACTTCTGCTCCTTCGTCTGCACGTTGCGGAAATAATCCCACGATTGCGCGATGAGCGCGGGGTTCGTGAGGAGGTCGACCAGCGTCATCGCGAGCACTTTGGCGCCCGCGGTGGTGCCCTTGTGCGCGATCGGCGTCGCCATCGCGATCGCGTTCGCCCAGTTGTGCCCCGGCAGGTTGGGGATGTTCGCCGGATAATTCAGCACCACCGTCGGCACGACCCACGAGACGTCGCCGATGTCGTCGGAGCCGCCATTGCGGTTGACCTCCGTCGCCGGGCCGCGGAGACCGCCGATCTGCACGGCGAGGCCGCTGGGCGCCGTCTTCAACTCGAGCTGCACCGCCTTCGCGAGCGCCTGGTCCGCCTCGGTCCAGGGCGGCAGGCCGACCTGCTTGATGTTCTCGTTCATCGCCTCGGCGATCGGCTTGTTGAAATGCCCGGGCCAGGCCGAACCGAGCACGCGCGCAGTGACCGCGGTGTTGGACATCATCGCCGCGGCCTGCGCGATCGTGTCGCCGATTCCCCGCAGCTCCTGGATGTGATCGTAGTCCAGTTCGCGGAAAAAATACCAGACGCTGGCGAGCGGCGGCACGACGTTCGGCTGGTCGCCGCCATTCGTGACGACGTAGTGCGAACGCTGCTGCAGCCGGAGGTGCTCGCGCCGGTAGTTCCAGCCGACGTTCATCAACTCGACGCCATCGAGCGCGCTGCGTCCGCGCCACGGCGCGCCGGCGGCATGAGCGCTCTCGCCCTTGAAGGTGTACTCGACCGAGACCAGGCCGGTGTTCACGCCGGTGCCCCAGGACACGCGCAAGTTGTCACCGACATGACTGAAGACAACCGCGTCGACTTCGCGGAAGAGTCCCGCGCGGACGAGGTACGCCTTGCCCGCGAGCTGCTCCTCCGCGACGCCCGGCCACAGCTTGAGCGTGCCGGGCAGCCTGGCGCGTTCCATCGCGCGCTTCACCGCAATCGCCGCCGTGATGTTCAGCGGCTGGCCCGAATTGTGCCCCTCGCCGTGACCGGGCGCGCCCTCGATGATCGGCTCGTGGTAAGCCACTCCCGGTTTTTGCGAGGCCTGCGGAATGCAGTCGATGTCCGACCCGAGTGCGATGACCGGCTTGCCACTGCCCCAGGTTGCCATCCACGCCGTCGGCATGCCGCCGACGCCGCGCTCGATTTTGAAACCCTCCTGCTCGAGCACGCCGGTGAGGTATTTCGACGTCTCGATTTCCTGAAAGCCCAGCTCCGCGAAGCTGAAGAGCATGTCGACCATGACCTGAGTCTGCTTCTTCATGCCGTCGACATCGTTGGCGGCCTGCTGCTTCAGGTCGGCGGGGCGGCCGGTTTGCGCCGGGAGGATTGGGGCGAGCAACAACGATGCGGCCAGCACAAAGGGACGGGGTAGGTGCATTCGCCGATCAAGAGACGGCGCGCCGCGCCGGCGCAATCCCAACTGCACCGACGAACGCCAGGGACCGGCCTCCACGCGGCCCCGCTGCTGCGAACCGCCAGCGCGAGGATCTAGCCGGGATCGCCGACCAGATCGCCTGCCCCGGCCGACGCCAAATTCGGCATTCCTTCGTCAAGTGTCCCGCTAGAATCCGCTGATCTCTAGTGTAACGTAATACGTTACACCCCCTCTGAAAAGGAATGAAAGACTTGCCCGCTCGCTCTGCGCAAACTTGGCCGCCTCGTCGCGGGTGCAGTCCATCGCGCGGCGCCGCCACCACGCAGGCGTTGCGCTGCAACGAAGGCAGAAGTCGCGACGTGGCGGCAGGCCTCTGTGCCTGCCGATCCGGCCGCAGGGCTGACGGCAGGCTGAGCTGCCAACCGCCGCGCGAACGGCGACCTTCATCGGGCGACTCCTGACGTTTCGTATGGTCCGTGGTCGGTGGGCCGTGGTCGGCGGCGAAGCCGGCGGATCGTGCTCGCCGAACGACTTCTGCGCGGCATCTTCGGGGCAAACCAGCCCATGCCCGGTAAACCGCCGCGTCCGCTCAACTCTGTGTCCGACTCGCCGCCTTCGGGTGAAGATCGATTTCCCAGTAATGCCGAATTGCTGCACGAGCTTCGCCTGCATGGGGCGCGTCCGCCGAAACGCGAGCTCCCGCGGGTCAGCCGCCGCACTCGCGACTTCCTGCTGGTGGCGGGAGTGGGCAGCGCAGCGGTCGGTTTCGTCATCTTTCGCTTGATGGCCAGCTCCGACCCGATGCTCACGATGCGACTGGCGCTGACGGTGACCGCGCTGCTCTGCGCGCTGTTATGGTTTATTTTCTACGGCGTGATGAGCCGGTACTGACGGTGCCATCATTTACATCTATTCCGCGGCCACGCTCCAGCGGACCTTGTAGAACTGCTCGCTGCCGACAGACACCGAGTCATCCGGCCGCAGAAAGCGAATCCGGGTTGTCCACCAATTGGGCCGTTCGGCCTCGGTAAAAGCGATCTGGTGAGTCACGGGATGCTCACTGATGCACTTGATGTTGGCCCGGCCACTCAATTCCGGATGAGGCGAAATGGCGGCCGTGTCCCGGTTGAACAACCAGCAGCGGTTCGCGGTGGTGATCGACAGCATCGCCGTTCCCGGCACCGGATACAGGTCGTGACCGCCGCCTTCGGGCAGCGCATGCGACGCCACTCGCTCGAGCTTCGGCTGGCTTGCCTGCCAGTCGACCAGCCGGTGACGGTGAATCTCTTTGTCCGACAGCGCCCACACGGCCTGGCGCTGGGCGTCCCAGACGACCCCGTGTCCTGACGGCAGCTCGATCCGCCCCAGCTCTTCGGCGGGCCTGGCGAGGTCGAACAGGATGAGCGCATCGCCTTTGTTCTCCTTTGGGTCGCGCGATGCCGCGACCGCAATGCGGCCGCCCGGCAGCAAATCGGCTGAGTGCGCATTCACGGCGCGGCCATAGAAGACAACGGCGCCGGTTGCACGCTCGACCAGGGCCACCGCACCACTCGACGAGGTAATGAGAATTCGGCGGCCGCCATCGACCGGCTTGCATTCGTCGGTCGAGCGGAACAGCGCGTGATACTCCGCCGGCAGATCGACGCGGCCGGCGGCCTGCCACGTCCAAATAATTTTCGGCGCGCCCTGGGCATCGCGCGCGTTCAGGTCGACGATGTGCACGCGTTCGCGCCCGCAGGTGAGGAGTTCCCGCTTTGGACTTGCGGTGTCGGCGCGCAGGGCCAGCGCGCAGGCGAGCCACGCGGCGAGGAAGCGCACGTCCGATCGCGGTCGAGGCAGGCGGAGGCGGGGCACGGCGCAGGAGGGTCGGATTGCCGGCAGCGCGCGGCGATGCATTTTTCGCCAACGATGCGTCGAAAACTGGCGGGTAAGATGGCTTGGGTTTGGTTGCGGCCGCAGACCGCAGTGTCTGACTATTCAAGCGTTACAACCAACATGTTGATCGTAACGAAATCCATTCCTGGAGGGTCCACCTCCGTGTGGACCGAGTCATAGTAAGCGGACGACACGGAGGTCGTCCCTCCAAACTGGGCCGTCGACAGTGCGCCGCCAGGCGCACCTCTTTTTCGTCGCGTGGTCCGCGAAAAAGGCTGCGCCACTATCGATCCGGTTCGTCGCGCACTGCGACGATTTTCATCGCCGTGCCGCAGTAGGACATATCTGGGCCTATCCCACCCAGGCGCGCGCGTTGTGGAAGAGCTGCATCCACGGGCTCTCCTCGGGCCAGTCGGCGGGATGCCAGCTCATCGCGACGGTCCGATGCACGCGCTCGGGGTGCGGCATCATGATCGTGACGCGACCGGTCGTCGTCGTGAGTGCCGTCAGGCCGAACGGCGAACCGTTTGGGTTCAGCGGATACTGCTCCGTCACGCGGTGATGATTGTCGACATAACGCGCCGCCACGAGCCCCGAGTCGCTGCAACGCTTGGCCGCCGCGGCGTCGGCGAATTCCGCGTAGCCTTCGCCATGCGCGACCGCGATTGGAATGACGGACCCTGCCATGCCGGCGAACAGCACGCTCGGGCTCTGCTCGATCTCGAGCGAAACAAACCGTGACTCGTAGCGCTCGGATTTGTTTTGCACGAAATGCGGCCAGAGCTCCGCGCCGGGGATGATCTCGTGCAGGTTGCTCATCATCTGGCAGCCGTTGCACACGCCGAGCGCGAACGCGTCTTCGCGTTGGAAGAAGGCGGTGAATTCGGCGCGTGCGCGTTCGTGGAAAAGCACGCTCTTGGCCCAACCCTCGCCGGCGCCCAGCACGTCGCCGTAACTGAACCCGCCGCACGCCACCAGACCAACGAATTCGCGCAACGACACGCGGCCGCAGATGATGTCGGTCATGTGGACGTCGAAGGCCTTGAAGCCCGCGCGGGTGAACGCCGCGGCCATCTCGACCTGACCGTTGACGCCCTGTTCGCGGAGGATCGCGACTGGCGGGCGCAGACGGGTTTGTTTTGACCCAGAGGTCACAGAGAATGGCACAGAGGATTTTCGAATCTTCGACTCTGTGGCCTCCGTGCTCGCCTCTGTGATCTCTGTGTCGCCAAACCTCCAGTTCTTGAAGCCTAGCTTCGGCGTGATGCCCGGGTTATCGGGCTCGAGCTTGAGTCGAAACTCCTGCTCGGCGCACGCGGGGTTGTCGCGCAGCGCGGCGATCCGCCGCGTGACGTCGGACCACACCGCGCGAAGCGCGAAGAGGTTTTCCTCGAAGAGCGGCTGCCCGGCCTGGGTGATGCGAAGCGTGGGCGCCGGGTTCAGCCGGCCGATCGACGTGGTCGCCGTGTCGAGCCGATGCGTGCGCAGCGTCGCCATCACGGCCTGCACATCTGCCGCCCGTACCTGAATGACTGCGCCAAGCTCCTCCGCGAACAGCGCGGCGAACGCGCTATGGCCGGCCTCGTTGAGGCTGGCGCCGGGGTCGGCGACCCCGGCGACAGGAGCTGGCAACTCGAGGTCGACGCCGGTGTGGCCGGCGAAGGCCATCTCCACCACGGTCGCGAGCAGCCCGCCGTCGCTGCGATCATGATACGCCAGCAACTTTCGTTCGCGGCCGAGCTGTTGCATCGCGTTCCAGAAGTTCTTCAGATCGGCCGGCTGGTCGACGTCGGGCGCCGCCGCGCCGGTCTGTGAGACGACCTGCGCGAGGATCGAGCCGCCGAGACGGTTTTTGCCCCGGCCGAGATCGATCAGCAGCAGCACGCTGTCTTCGCCGCGCAAGAGTTGCGGCGTGAGCGTCAGCCGAATGTCCGAGACGGCGGCGAACGCCGAGACGATGAGCGAGACCGGCGCGGTCATCCGCTTGGTCTGGCCGGCGTCGTCCCAGACCGTGCTCATGCTCATCGAGTCCTTGCCAACGGGAATCGTGATGCCGAGCGCGGGACAAAGCTCCATGCCCACCGCCTGCACGGCGGCATAGAGATCGGCGCCGTCGCCCTCGACCGCCGGCGCCGCCATCCAGTTTGCGGAAAGATTCACTTTCCCGAGGTCGCCGATTTGCGCGGCGGCCAGGTTCGTGAGCGCCTCGCCCACCGCGAGCCGCGCCGACGCGGCGGCATGGTTCAGCGCGACCGGCGTGCGCTCGCCCATGGCCATGGCCTCGCCGGTGTGGACGTCGAATGACGCCGCGGTCACGCCGCAATCAGCCACGGGCACCTGCCAGGGTCCGACCATTTGATCGCGGGCAATCAGGCCGCCGACGGTGCGATCGCCGATGGAAATGAGAAACGTCTTGTCCGCCACGGTCGGGTGCGCGAGCACGCGATGCACCGCCTCGGCGAGGGCATGCGCCGCCCCGCCGAGCGGGCGGAGATCGAGCGGGCGCTGCGGCCGCGACACGGACTTGGCGATCCGGTGCATCCGCGGCGGTTTGCCGAGCAGGACCTCCAGCGGCATGTCGATCGGCGTGTTGCGGAAATGCGGGTCCTCGACCACCAGCCGCTGCTCGGCCGTCGCCTCGCCGACGATGGCGTACGGCGCGCGTTCGCGCGCGCAGAGTTGGGCAAACGTGTCGATGCGGTCGGCCGGGATCGCGAGCACATAGCGCTCCTGCGACTCATTGCACCACAGCTCGAGCGGCGTCATGCCCGGCTCGTCGTTGGGAATCTTCCGCAAATTGAAGCGTCCGCCGCGTCCGCCGTCGTGGACGAGTTCCGGCAGCGCGTTGGAGAGCCCGCCGGCGCCGACGTCGTGGATGAACGCGATCGGGTTCTCGGCGCCGAGCGCCCAGCAGCGATCGATTACCTCCTGGCAGCGGCGCTGCATTTCCGCATTGTCGCGCTGCACGCTGGCAAAATCAAGGTCCTCGCTGCCGGCGCCGCTGGCGATCGAACTTGCCGCGCCGCCGCCGAGCCCGATCAACATCGCCGGCCCGCCGAGCACCACGATCTTGTCGCCGGGCTTGATCGCGCCCTTTTTGATGTGATCCGCGCGGATGTTGCCCAACCCGCCGGCGAGCATGATCGGCTTGTGGTAGCCGCGCAGTTCCACCGCGGGCGGCCGGTAGCCCGGCTCGTTGGGCCCGGCTGCGACCTCCGCTTCGAACGTCCGGAAATATCCGCAGATCGCCGGTCGCCCGAATTCGTTGTTGAACGCCGCGCCGCCGAGCGGGCCCTCGATCATGATGTCGAGCGCGGATACGATCCGGTTCGGTTTGCCGTAATCCTGCTCCCAGGGCTGCACCGCGCCCGGGAGCCGGAGATTTGAAACGGTGAAACCCGTCAGCCCCGCCTTCGGCTTGGCGCCGCGGCCGGGGGCGCCTTCACCGCGAATTTTCCCGC
>Ga0080064_1003766_pt1 | contig 20997 bp, 17 predicted proteins | sample Subgrocontami54m_FD_69260 | JGI IMG/M metagenome (GOLD analysis project Ga0080064, IMG submission 69260) | Subsurface groundwater microbial communities from S. Glens Falls, New York, USA - GMW46 contaminated, 5.4 m (SPADES assembly) (version 2) ...
CGAAGCCCTGGCCGCAGGGGTCACCCAGCTGTCTGCGAAGACGATGTTCGAACTTGTTCGCCGTCCTTTCTAATCGAAGTGAATTTAAGGAATCTTTTCTGGGACGAGCCGGCTCCGATGACAACAGCGAGGCAGGGTCAAGGGCGAATCGCGCTGAACCGGCGCTGGCTTAGAACAGATCGCCGGTTTTTAGGCGCTCGCAGAATTCTGCTGCGGGAAGGATGAGAATACCGTCCTCGGTGCGGCGGCTCTTCAGTTCAAGGCAGACGACCACGCGCTGCGCGCCGGGGTGGTCCGAAGACAGGCAGAACGTGAACATTCACTTCAAATTATCATGACAATCTGAAGCGCAGGCGCACATTTTCAAGGAGCAACTAGTGTCCTGGAACTAAAGTTCGTTAAACAACTTTGGTATCAAAAAGCCTCGTGAAACAAGTACTAAGGCCATCTAAATTATTCAACGAACTTCAAAGACAGGACACTAGGGGCGGTAAAGCGATCCTTGACAAAAGGGAGTACCTAATACAAACATCTTCAAGGTTGCATGAGTAGTTCGAGGTGGTTGGACTCCCCGGTTTTCAGGAGGTTTTATGGCAAAGGTTCCGTTAGTCCTGGCTTGTTCCCATTCCCCTTTTCTCTACACGGAAAGACGGGGCTGAAGCGGGACCCTTTTTGATTTTCGTCCGGCGCCCTTCTCTGAGCGCTTTGCTCAACTTCTCCACGACAACTCTTCGGGAAATTTAAAGGATCTTTTCAGCAACCTGAGCCCGGAATTTGCTTTACTGGCCGGCCAAGCTATGGTATTACGCAATTTGCGTAACGCAACTTGCGTAATATGAAGAACCCCTTTGAATACGGTGGCGTGGTCACCGGAAACGCCTTCTGCAATCGGGAGAAGGAAGTCGCCGATCTGCTGCGGGCTATAGAGAACAACGAGAAGCTGTTCGTCTTCTCCGAGCGGCGCTACGGCAAGACCTCGCTGGTCCAGATGGCGCTTGGCAAGTTGCCGAAGAAGCATTGCGTCTGCTCCTATGTGGATTTGTGGCCGACCGACAGCGAAGCCACGTTCGTCACCGCTGTGGCCAAGGCAATTGCCGAGGCCACGAGCACTTCCATGGACAAGGTGCTGGAGACGGCGAAGAAGTTCTTCGGCAGTCTCGCTCCCAGCGTGACGATAGACGAGGAAGGCAAGCCGGTGCTGACGTTCGGAGTCGGCAAGCACGCCGAACTCGGGCCGGCGCTGGATGAGGTGCTGGAAACCCCGGCTAAGATTGCGGCGAAGGGCAAGCTGAACATGGTGGTGGTGTTCGACGAGTTTCAGCAGATTCTCGAATACGGAAACGACCACGTGGAACGGAAGCTCAGGAGCGTAATCCAAAATCATCGGCATATGAGCTATATCTTTCTCGGCAGCCGCAAGCATCTGATCCAGAAAATGTTCATGGATCGCTCCCGTCCCCTCTATCGCGCCGGCGGGCATTATCCGCTTGGGCCAATCGCCGAGGAGCACTGGCAGCCCTTCGTCCGCAAACGGTTCGCCGACGCCGACAAGGTCATTAGCAAGCAACACATCCATGACGTGTGCGAGTTGACGCACGGGCATCCGTTCTATACCCAGCACCTCTGTCATGTGCTCTGGGAACTGTGTGAACCCAAAGCCGAGGTGACCGCGAAGATGATCCAGAGTGCCGTGCGGGTGTTGTTGGAGCGTGAGAACTATGCCTACACCACGCTGTGGGAGTCGCTGACCATTCCGCAGAAGCGGTTCTTGAATGGACTGGCCGGTGAGTCGGCTAGCGTGAAGGTCTTTGCCGGTGAGTTTGTGCGGCGGTATGGACTCGGCTCAGCCTCGAACGTGCAACGCGCGGTGGACGCTTTGTTGGAGAGGGACATCATAGATCGAGACAATGGTTCGTTCCTTATTACCGACCGTTTCTTCCGTCTCTGGATTCGGGCAGCACAAGTGATTTGACGGTGCCGGCCTACCGGTTACGCCTACCGGGCGCTGCGAACTCATCCTTGACAAAGGGGTGTCCCTAATACAAACATCTTCATGTTGCATGAGGAGTTCGAGAAGGCCTGAAGTCCCCGGCCCAAGGAGGTTTTATGGCAAAAGTCCCGTTAGTCCTGGCTTGTTCCCATTCCCCGTTTCTGTACACGGCGCCGGAGCATTGGAATCAAATCAGGGCGAAAAGGCCTCTGAGAGAGGACGTTCCCCACGATTCCGACGAGACCAACCGGGCGAAGTTCGATAAATGCATGAAGGCGTTTTCGGTCTTGAAGGAAAAGATCGAGGCGGTCAAGCCCGATGTTCTGGTGACCTTCGGCGACGACCAGAAAGAGCAGTTCGATTTTTCGAATTTTCCGGCTTTGGGGATGTTTATCGGAAAAGAGTTCGAGGGCTACAAGACAGTCGCCTCTCCCTATTCCCCGGGAGGAGCCAGAGCGGAGCGGAAGCCCAAGACCCCCGAGCACTGGGTCAAGCTCAAAAGCCATCCCGAGTTGGCGCGGGAGCTTTTGATGGGACTCATGAAAAACGGCTTCGATCTCGCCTTCAGCATGGATCTGCCCAACAAAGAGGAAGGAATGGGCCACGCCTTCATGCGCCCGGCCACCTATCTCACTCCCAACTACAATATTCCCGTCATCCCCATCTTCGTGAACTGTTATTTTGCGCCTCAGCCTACCGCTCGGCGGTGTTACGAACTAGGCAAGGCAGTCAGAGCGGCGATTGAAAAATCCTCCTTGGACCTCAAAGTCGCCGTCCTCGGCTCCGGCGGTTTGTGGCATACTCCCGGCGCTCCCAGCGCGTATCTCGACGAAGAATTCGACCACGCCATCCTGGACGCAGTCAGGGCGGGTAACGGGCGCGGGATGGCTGAGTATTTCGATACCTGGAAGCCGACGAGCCAGAGCGGCGTGCCCATCGGCATCGATAAGCTGACCGGAATGGCCATCTCCGGTATCGGCAGCGGAACCGGCGAGACCCGCAACTGGATTGCGGCCGCCGGGGCGGCGGATGGAGTGCGGGGGACCGTGGTGGACTACGTGCCGGTTTATGCGTCCCCATGCGGGGCGGGATTCGCCTACTGGGAAACGGCCTAAAGGGCCTGAAAAAAAAGTTCAAACGGTTCAAACCGTTCAAAGGTTCAAGGCGCGCGCCTCCCCTCTGGGACCTTCGGCTGACTTCGGTCGTGAGCCTCAGTCGAACGAGTTCAGGTCGAAGCCTTTTTTTAGGCACAAAAACAGGTTTCAGCAAGCTCTTGAGTCCCGGAGTCGTTTTTTGTCTCACCTCAGAATTGTCCTATCCGGTTTGAGACTCCCGAAAGATCTTGCGGGGCTGAAGGAAATTTTCGCCCCGGAAGAGCCCGACTTTATCGTTGTCTCGGGAGCGGACTCCCAGGAAATCAAGCAAGCAGTGATGAACGCGGACTGCCTGGTGTGCGGCACGACGGAGATCACGGCAGAAATCATCCAGGCCGGGGAAAGGCTCCGCCTTATCCAGAAGGCGGGGCTTCGCTATGAAAATATCGATCTCGAGGCGGCGAAGAAAGCAGGCGTGCCGGTCTGCGTTGCCCGGAAACTAGGCCGGATTCAAATCGCCGAGCACGCGTTCGCCTTGATGCTCGCCCTCTATCGAAGAATTCTTCCGGCCCACGAAGCGGTGATCCAGTGCGATTATGAAAAAAGGGGCATTCAGCCGATCGTGACCGACCAGACCCGCTTTCTTTCGAACTGGGTCGGCTACTCCGGTATCACCACGCTCTTCGGCCAGACGCTCGGAGTGCTCGGGTTAGGGGAGATCGGGACCGAAGTCGCGCTGCATGGGAAGGCGTTCGGTATGAACGTCATCTATCACCAGCGGCGCCGGATCGATCCCCGAGCGGAGAAGGAGCTTGGCGCCGCCTATGTTGGTTTCGAGGAGTTGCTCAGGCGGGCCGATCTCCTCGTTCTATGCGTGCCCCAGACCGCCCAGACTGAAGGAATGATCGGCGCCCGTCAACTCTCTCTCATGAAACCCACCAGCATGCTCGTGAATGTGGCCAAGGGCGCGCTCCTCGACGAGGAGGCATTGGCCCAGGCCCTGGAACGAGGACAGATCGCCGGGGCCGGTCTGGATGTCTTTCGTCAGGAGCCGCTTCCCCGCGGCAACCCGCTCTTGGATGCGAAAGATGTCGTGCTCACGCCGCACCTCGCCATGGGCGAAGCGGCGGGGGGCAACGTTGGCGACGAGATGAAGCTGGTTCTCGCGAATGTCGTGAGACTTGCGCGGGGTCTGGAATTAGAGGGCTAGGTGGTGTAGATCATTCGACGGTCAAAGAAGCCAAAAATGCGTCCATGAAGAGAACCCGGTACCTCCGGCTGATCGTATTCTTATGGCCTTTGTGGACGGCGGGCTGCAGCCTGCCAGAACCGCCCGAGCTCGTTGTCATTTCAAGCCCCCCCGCATTCAAGCCCAAGACCCCGCAGGAAATTAAGACGCTCGAAGAAGCGATGGCGGCCATCATCAACATTACCCGCCAGGACCTCGGCCTGCCCGTCGTAGAGCCGCTGTACATCCATCTCCACAAAACGACCAATTCCTATGCCGCCTATGCCGGCGGCGCGGGCAGGCTCGATTACAACGTGGTTCAGTTTTCCGTGGCGCTTGCTCAGGGGAGCCGCTTTCATGTCAATATGGAAAAGACAAAAGGCCGGCCCTGGAGCACCCTGGTAAAAACTTTGGCCCACGAATACGCCCACAACATCGAAAATTCCCTGTCGACCGTCAAAGGACCCCAATGGTTCCGCGAAGGTTTCGCGGAGTGGGTGTCGGCGAAGGTCCTGCACTCTCTCGGCTGGCAGGACTACGCGCTTTCCGTGCACCGCGCGGAGCTCGAGGTTGCCCGGCTGAGGTCATCCCTCCCGAGGTTGTCCGATTTGGAAAAAAATGAACGGTGGGCCGTGTGGGCGAATGATCCTAAAGGTGCCATAGTGACCTATCGTTTGGCCCTTCTCGCAGCGGATAGACTCATACAGCAAAAAGGAGTCCAAGGAGCGGTCGCCTACTTTAAATCCCAGGACTTCAAGGACAGCTTTGGGCTGTCAATCAGGGACTTTGAGATCTCTTTTGCCAAGAGCCTCGCCGAGCCCGACTCTTCGATAGCTAGCGGACTTAAATCCGAGAGGCCGGAATGGAAAATCGGCGATCGTTGGCGGTACGCGGTGAGAGAACCCGGGAGGAGAGCGGTATTGATGAGAGAGGTTGTCGGGGAAGAGCCGTTTGAAGGTATGCCCGTCTATGTGATGAGGGTGGGACAAAGTGAAAGTTTGTATAGCCGGGAGGTTCTCGGGGTCGTGGCCACGCGCGCGAAGGGGGAATTGACCATTAAAAGGACCGCTCCCTATCAGCTTCTCTCCTGGCCGATGGGGGTGAAAAAGGAATGGCGAGTTTCGTTCAACCAGGAAAACGTCCAGCAAAAGTCCTCCCACACATTCGATAACGTCGTCACCGTGCCCCGTGTCGAGGAGGTCAAAACCCCGGCGGGGACTTTTCCCGCATTTAAAATTGAAGTGTTCGGATTCCAGAACGGCGGGCTGTCGGAGGAATACTGGTATGCACCGGAGGTTCGCTGGTTTGCCAAAACGAGGATCTACTTGCTAAATGGCGTTCGGGAAGAGGAGTTAATGAATTTTAGGCTCGTAACGGGTAAGAATTTGTCCAGTCCGGAAGAGCTCTTGGAAGGAGCCCAACCATGAACACGATCTCGTTTCTCTTGGGTCTTTTGGCGCTCATCGGTCTCAACTCTCCGGCTCGGGCCGCGGAGTTAAAGAGCGGGTGGCAGGCGGAATGGGAAATGGCCCTGGCCGGGGCCAAGAAAGAAGCGCAGGTGACGGTCTATGGAGCGCCTGGGCCTCAATACCAGGCGGTTTATCGGGATTTTCAAAAAGCGCATCCTGACCTCAAGGTGGTGACCGTGGAAGGTTGGAGCACCGCGCTCCTGCCGCGCCTCTCCGCGGAGCGGCGGGCTGAACGATACCTCGCCGACGTGTGGATCAGCGGCACCACCACTCCGATTATCACCCTCGAGCCCAAGGGGATCAGCGATCCGCTGGGTCCGGCCTTGATCCTCCCTGAAGTCAAAGACGGATCGAAGTGGTGGGGAGGGAAGCTCGTCTACATCGATCGCAAAGAATCCCACACGTTGCTCTTTCAAGGAAACGTCTCCACCGGCTCGCCGGTCTCGCGCAATACCAAGTTAGTCGGTTCTCAAGAGGTCCGCGCCTACGACGATCTGCTGAACCCCAAATGGAAGGGCAGGATCGGATCCCTGGACCCCAGAGTGCCGAGCCCGGCCACCGGCGGCATCCGCTTTCTCTACTATAGCGCCGAGGTCGGCCCTAAATTTCTCTCCCGCCTTTACAGCGAAATGAACCTGTTGCTCGGGACCCAGTCGCGCCAGATGACCGACTGGCTGGCCAGCGGAAAAATCGCGATCTGTATTTTTTGCGGAAACGATGTAGACGACGCCATGAAACAAGGGCTGCCGGTGGAGGAATGGGAGGATGAACAACTCGGGATCAAGAAACTGAGCCTCAGCGCCGGCTTCGGTTCGCTCAGCCTGATCAATCGCGCCCCGCACCCGAACGGCGCTAAGGTCTTCGTCAACTGGCTTCTGTCGAGAGAGGGACAGATCTCGTGGCAAAAGAATATCGACGCGAACTCGCTCCGCGTCGATATTCCCAAGGACACTCTCACGGACCGGGAGAAAAAGGTGCCCCAGCCGGGACGGGAATATATTCTGACCGACCACCACCGATATCTCGACATGGAGGGAATCAGAAAACTCGTCAACGAGGCCCTGGCCAAGTCCGGCCAGAGATAGGAGGCCGCGCGCGAAGCGGCCCTGAGAAAATGGGCCAAGGTCCTGGGTCCCGGAGAAGGGTAGAAATCCTTTTATCGGCTTGGATTCGAATGGGAGGTTGTGCTAGGAGGGGAGCTATGAGAGGGACGAACCGGCTCTTTGCGACCGTAGCGATGTCCGGAGCTTTGCTTTCCATGGGCGGGCCCCCGGCCTATGGCGCCGATGCGAGGACGGGCTGGCAGGCGGAGTGGGAGAAGACCGTGGCGGCAGCCAAGAAAGAGGGGCGGGTGAATGTCTATATGTGGGGCTCCACGGCGGTATTGGACGAGGGCGTATTTCAGAAGCGCTTTCCCGAGGTCAAGCTCTTGGTCGTGCAGGGACTGGGAGGGCAACTGGAGCAGCGCATCCTCGCCGAACGCCGGGCCGGAAGTTACCTCGCCGATGTGGTGATCCACGGCGCCAACCCGACCTATAACGCGCTTTATCGGGCCAAGGTGCTGGATCCGATAAAGCCTCAATTCATCCTCCCCGAAGTCGTGGACGAGTCCAAATGGTGGGGTGGAAAGCATCGCTACGTGGACCCCGAGGGAAAATATGTTTTCGTTGCCCTCGGAACGGCCAGCAGCGGCGGATTTTCCTACAATACGAACCTGGTAAAGAATCCCCTGGAATTTAAATCGTTCTGGGATTTTGTGAATCCGAAGTGGAAGGGAAAGATCATCGTCCAGGACATTCGGGGCAATCCCGGAAGGGCTCGCGCCCCGCTCACGTTCATTTATCATCATCCGGAGCTGGGGCCGAAATTTTTACGGCGCTTTTTCGCCGAGATGGACGCCACTTTGTTTAAAGACGAGCGTTTGGGAACGGACTGGCTGGCCATCGGCAAGTATCCTCTCTGTTTTGCCTGTAATTCGCGCGTCGCCAAACAGCAGGGGCTTCCGGTGGATCAGTTCGGGCTCCTGAAAGAAGGGCAGGGCCTTTCCCCTCAGGCGGGGACCATGGTGCTCGTCAACCGGGCGCCGCATCCCAACGCCGCAAGGGTTTTCATCAACTGGTTTCTCTCGCGCGAAGGGCAGACCGCCTATCAGGCCGCCGGGCAGAAGCCCGGGGAGTCCAGCACCAATTCGCTCAGGGAGGATGTTCCCAAGGATGTGCTGGCGCCGGACAGCCGGCGGCAAGAAGGAGTCTATTATTTGCCGTTGGATCGCTGGGACGTGTTGGATATCGAGCCCATCTACGCGGCGATCAACGAAGGGCTGAAACAGGCGGGCAGGCAGTAGCGCGTCTTAAGGGTCGAAGAAGGAGATGAAAATGGGTTACCGGGATCTTCGAGCGTTCATCGGGGATTTGGAGGCGCGAGGGAAGCTCTATCGCTACCGGGACGAGATCAATAAGGAGACGGAACTCATCCCATTCTACCGCGTCCAAATGCGGGGTCTTCCCGATCAAGAGAGAAAGGTTTTTCTTTTCGAGAACGTGGCGGGAGCCGCCAGAAAAAAATACGACATGTCCGTCCTGGCGGGCTGTTACGGCGCTTCAGAAACGATCTTGGGCCTCGCCCTGGGGTGCGAGACCTATCCGGAGATGTTGGAGAAGTGGTGCGAGGCCGTGGCCTGTCCCATCCCTCCGGTGCTCGTGAAGAGCGGGCCGGTGCAGGAAGAAGTCCATAGCGGGAAGGAGATCCAGGAGTTAGGGCTGGATGAGTTTCCGGTCCCGGTGGAGGAGCCGGGCTTCAGCGGGATGATCCGCACGGGTCTCCCCATGATCACGAAGGACCCAGTCACCGGAGTGCGCAATGTGGGCACCTACAACGGTTTTTTCCGCGCCCGCGACCGCATCGCCTGCGGCATCGCGCCGATGAGGGCCGCCATGGCCTATCACTGGCAGGCCGCGCGCAAGCGCGGCGAGCCTTTGCCCCTCGCGATCGTGATCGGCTGCACTCCGGGCGTGATGGCGACCAGCTCGGCGGAGATTCCTTACGGCATGGATGAGATTGCCATTGGAGGGGCACTGGACGGCCACGCGGTCGAGATGGCGCCGTGCAAGACGATCCCTCTCGAAGTGCCGGCCCATGCAGAGGCCGTCATCGAAGGATTTTTATCCACTGAAGTGATGGAGCCGCGGCTTCCCTTCGGCGAGTATCCCGGCTATCTCAATGCCGAGATGAATCTGATCCCGGTTATGCGCGTGACCGCCGTCACGCATCGGAAAAACGCCATGTTTACTCCGGTTATCGTAGGTTTTCCTCCCAGCGACACCAACGTCGTCTGGGGCTTTGCCCACAGCGGGCTTCTCTATCAACACCTGACGCGCGATTGCCGGCTGCCCGTGGAGGAGGTCTACTTCCCTCAGATCGGCGGCGCCGCCAATTTTTGTCTTATCCGCGTCAAGGAAGGCACTCCACAAGAAACCGTCAAGGAGATCCTCAACCAGGCCGGGATGCAGGAGGGAGGCCGCGCAAAATACACCGTCGTGGTGGACTCGGATATTAACCTGCGTGATCCGGAGCTTCTCGTTTGGGTCTTAAGTTTCAGAACCCAGCCCAGTGAAGACATCATCGTCGTCGAGCAGGGCGGCACCGGCGGCCTGGATCCCTCGGCGGCGCCTTCGGGGTCGGGCCGGGGCAAGACTTCCTCCACCCGGGGGCGGGGGCAATACTCGCGTGTCCTCATCAATGCCACGCGCAAGTGGCCCTATCCGCCGGTCGCCTTGCCCAGGAAGGAATATATGGAAAAGGCCCTGGAGTTGTGGCGCCGGCGGGGAGATCTTCCGGCTCCGCACATGGCGGAGCCCTGGCATGGCTATGAGTTGGGCTACTGGCCTCCAGAGCTTCAGGCGTACGCGGATCTCATCGCGCAAGGAGAATATCTAAAAGTGGGTGAAAAGACGGCCAAGATGCAGGAGAAGGTTCGCTAGGAGATTGAAGCAGGGGGGAGACGGCAATGAAAAATTTCAGGATTTGCAGAAATTCCTCGCGAGGTGACAACCGGGCCAAGGCAGCAAGAGATAAGGTGAAGTGGAGGGTCCACGGGTTCATCATTGTAGTAGCGGGCCTGCTGATGTTGTTCGCGCCGCGCGCCTATGGGGCTGATTCCCAGCCTGGCTGGCAGGCGGAGTGGGAGAAGACCGTAGCGGGGGCGAAGAAAGAAGGGCAGGTGAACGTTTACATCAGCGGCTGGGGCGTCGTGTTGGATACCGGGGTCTTTCAAAAGCGTTTTCCGGAGATCAAGCTGGTCTCATCGAAGGGTGTTGGGGCGCAAATGCTGCAGCGCATCCTGGCGGAGCGGAGAGCGGAGAAGTTTATCGCCGATGTTTTCATCGACGGGATCCCCTATCCCTATCCGATGCTTTATAAGACGAAGGCCTTAGATCCCGTGAAGCCCGCTCTCATCTTGCCCGAGGTGACCGATGAATCTAAATGGTGGCAGGGCAAGCATCGCTATCCGGATCCGGAAAAAGAATATGTCTTTACTTTTATCGGCGTTCCTCAGATAGGGTCAGTTTACTATAACTCCAATCTGGTCAGTCCCAAGGAGTTCCGCTCCTTCCACGATATTCTCGACCCGAAGTGGAAGGGAAAGATCGAAGCCCGGGATATCCGCGAGCCGGGCCCCGGCAGCGCCGCCATGCGCTTTTTCTACCATAATACGGAGCTTGGGCCGAAATTCATCAAATCCCTTTTCGGCGAAATGGATGTGACCCTGTTTCGGGATTTCCGCCAGGGGGCGGACTGGCTTGCCAACGGCAAGTTCGCTCTCTGCTTTTTCTGCTCGGGCACGGATCGGGCCAGAAAACAGGGGCTGCCCGTAGACGGGTTCAAGCTCATGAAGGAAGGGGCCGGTGTGGTCTCTCAGTACGGAAGTCTGGCCCTCCTCAATCGGGCCCCCCATCCCAACGCCGCGAAGGTTTTTATCAATTGGTTCCTTTCTCGCGAAGGCCAGTCGACGCTCCAGAGAGCGCTGGCCCAGGCCGAGGACAACGCCCCGGATTCCCTGAGGATCGATATCCCTAAAGACGACGTGAAATCGGACAACCGGCGGGTGGAAGGGGTGAAGTATCTGGATCTGGAGACGCCGGATCGGATCGAGATGGAGCCGGTGCTGAAAGTTTTCGAAGAGGCGCTGGCCGGGAGTAAGAAAAGATAGTGTCCTATGGCAACGTTCCGGCTTTCTCTCTCGTGTGGAACCTACGACCGCACGCTGCCGCTCCTGGACGGCAGAGTCAAGCCCGAGGGGGTGGAGATGGAAATCGTGCCGACCCTTCGGCCGCAGAGCCCGATGGGGTCGCCGGAAGCGGATCTCTACGAGGCGTCCGTCACGAGGACTCTCATGCGAGCCAGCGCCGAGAGCAGCCACATCCCGATCGCGGTCTTTCCGCGGAGAAAATTCACGCATCAACTGCTTCTCAAGAGAAAGGATTCCGCCATAGGAGATTTTCCCGATTTTTCAGGAAAGCGGGTAGGCGTGCTTCGGTGGTATGAGCATCCTCTGGGGGTCTGGCTGCGCGGTCTTTTGAGCGACCGGTATGGAATTCAACCGCGCGACATCCATTGGTTCACGGAGTCTGAGGAGCTCCCTTTAGAGAAGCTCACGGGGGTGAATGTGACTGTGATCCCCAAGGAAAAAAGTCTTATCCGGATGCTGCTCGACGGCGATCTGGACGTGGTAGCCCATGAGGATGCCCATCGGCTTTTGGCGCAGCACGCCGACTTGCAGCGCGTATTTCCCCGGTTTAAAGAGGTTGAGGCCGAACATTTCCAAGAGACCGGCATCTTTCCCAGTTACCATGTTCTCGTTCTCAGAAGAGAGATCGCGGAGCGGAATGGATGGGTAGTGGAAAGCCTGATCCGGGCGTTCGAGGAAGCGAAGGAGACCGCGCTCAAGGCTTTGGAAAGGGACACCTCTCTTTTCGGCACTCCTTGGATGGCGAGCCTTCTGGAGGAGCAATGGCGGGCGCTTCGAAGAGACCTGTATCCTTACGGGGTCGAAGCGAATCGAACGGAGATGGAGACGCTTGTGCGTTATTTATACGAGCAGGGGTTAAGCCCTAAGGCAATCCCTTTGGCTGAAATCTTCGCCAGGTGAGGTGATCTATGATGACCCGAGAAGAGAACGATCTTTTGACGCAGACCGGTCCCGGCACCCCGTGCGGGGAGCTGATGCGGCGCTACTGGCAGCCGGTGGCGCTCTCCGATGAGATTCCGCCGGGCGGCGCGCCCTTGCCCGTCAAGATCCTCGGCGAGGAGCTGGTCCTTTTTCGCGACGATCAGAGACGGTTGGGGCTTCTCGGTCTCCACTGCTCGCATCGCGGGGCGGACCTGAGCTACGGCCGGCTGGAGGACGGAGGGCTCCGGTGCATCTATCACGGATGGCTCTATGACATATACGGGCACTGCCTGGACCAGCCCGGAGAGCCGGGCGGGGGCGAGCACAAGGATGACATTCGCCATCCCGCCTATCCCTGTGTGGAGAAGGCCGGGGCGATCTTTACCTATATGGGTCCGGGAGAGCCGCCGCTCTTTCCCAACTACGAGTTTCTCCATGCCCCTAAGGAGTTCGCGGCGGTGGGAAAGTATTTTCACGAGTGCAATTATCTTCAGGCCAACGAAGGGAACATCGATCTCTCTCATCTCACTTTTTTGCATTACATGCACAGAACGCCGGAAGAGACTCAAAACGAGCTGCGCCCCCGAGGGGCAGCCCCCGAGATAGAGGAGGCGGACGCGGTCATTATGGAACAGGGCGTGCGGAGCTTGAAGTTCCGGCGCGAATCGGGGTCTAACGAGTACCATCTCTATATCACCGACTTTGTCCTTCCCAACTTCACCGCCCATTGGGGAAACATAGGGAGCGGCCGGTTGGGCTATTCGGTCAATTGGCATGTGCCGATCGATGACACCCACCACTGGAAATACATGTTCAGCTTTAGAAGGGACCAGCCGCTGGAGACCTCCCAGTCGCGCCGATGGCGGCCTTCGGATGAGCTGGAGAATTTCAAGTTTATTCGCGATAAATCCAATCGCTACCTCCAGGATAGGAAGGCGATGGCGCGGGACGTCTATACCGGCCTGGGATATTCCTTCCCGCTTCACGACTGCTGGGCGACGGAGGGCCAGGGTCCGGTGCAGGACAGGACAAGGGAACATGTGGTCTCTATGGATAGGGCGGTCGTGGTATCTCGCAAAGTCCTCCTGAGCGCCATCCAGGCCGTTCAGGAAGGCCGGGATCCGCCGAATGTCGTTCGGGATCCTCAGTCCAATCACTTTCCGATTTTGGCCACCGACGAGGTTGTTCCGAGTTCTCAAGACTGGCGGGATTACTGCAAAGAGCTAGAGGCGCTGGTGACGGTATAAAAGCGGCTCGGAGCCTCAAGTCAGTCACGGCAAAAGAGGGTTTATGGAGATCTTGCGATTGGGTTTTGCAGGTTTGGGAGAGGCGGCTACGATGGTCTTGCCCGATATCGTGGAGATCCCATTCGTCAAGGTGACGGCCGCCGCGGACTTGAGAAAAGACGCGTTGGAGCGATTTCAGGAGGAGATCGGAGGAAAAGGCTATCAGCGGATCGAAGATCTCTGTCAGAGCCCGGACGTGGACGCGATCTATATCGCCACCCCCCACGAGATGCATGCCCAACACGCGATCCTTGCGCTCGAGAATCGAAAGCACGTCATCGTAGAGAAGCCCATGGCGCTGACCCTCGAAGATGCCGAGAAGATGAACGCGGCGGCGGAAAAATACGGGGTCAAGCTCCTTTGCGGCCACACCCACAGCTTCGACCCGCCGATCAAAAAAATGAGAGAGATCATCAAAAGCGGCGAGTTGGGGCGGGTCTGCATGATCAACACCTGGAACTACAACGACTTCATGGTCAGGCCCTATCCGGATCATGAGCTACAGATGAGCCGCGGCGTGGTTTTGAACCAGGGGCCGCACCAGGTCGATGTCGTGCGTCTCCTGGGTGGCGGGATGGTGCGGAGCGTGCGCGCGATGGCGGGAAGATGGGACACCAAGCGTCCGGGTGAAGGCGGATACGTCTGTTATCTGGAATTCGAGGATGGGACGCCGGCCACGCTGGTTTTCAACGGCTACGGCTTTTTCGACATCGCGGAGCTCCACTGGTGGGCGGGAGAGGGAGGGCAGAACCGCCCGCCCGAGACCCAACAGTTCTCGCGCCAGAAATATACTTCTATGAGCGGCAGGGAGCTGCAAGAAGTGATGGAGAAACTCAAAGAAGAAGTGCGTTACGGCAAGCGCAGCCTGAAAGAGGGGAGGGTCGGCCACGGCTGGGACCGGCTCGCTCAAAGACCGCAGGACGATCACACGAGACGCCAGCCATTTTTCGGCCTGACCGTGGTGAGCTGCGAAAAAGGCGACATGAGGCAGTCGGAAAACGGCATCATCATTTATGGCGATGAGAAGAAAGAAGTTCCCATCGAGTCTGGCCTCCGGGCGCGCAAGGCCGAGGTGACCGAGCTCTACGAAGCGGTGGTGAAAGGGAAAAAGATGTTTCACGATGGGAAATGGGGCGCGGCGACGCTGGAGGTGTGCCAGGCGATCTTGAAATCGGGCGAGGAAAGAAGGGAAATCCGCATGTCCCGTCAGGTGCCTGCGGAATAACAATGGGAGGAAGTTATGGTTAAAATGATCGCAGCGGTTGTTGTAGAAATCTTATGGGTGGTTGGGATGAGCTCTGCGGCGTGGGCCCAGACCGGCGGCCAGGCGGAATGGGATCGAGTGCTGGCCGCGGCCAAGAAAGAGGGGGCCGTTACCGTCGCCGGCGCTCCGGGCGATACCCACCGTGAGGCCCTGGCTGACGCCTTCACCAAGGCCTATCCGGAGATCCGCGTCGAATACACCGGCATGAGCGGTCGGGATGGCGTTCCCCGAATCGTGCGCGAGCGCCAGGCGAATCTCTTTGCTTGGGACATCTACATCGGTGGGCCGACCTCCGCGCTCGGCGGGCTCAAACCGCTAGGCGCCTTCGATCCACTCAGGCCGGCGCTCATCCGTCCTGGGATCGTGGACGACGCCAATTGGCACGGCGGATTTCAGGACGGCTTTATGGATACCGAAGGGAGACTCTTCTATGCCTTCGACGGGACGGTGACGGAGGTCCTCCATGTGAACCGGGAGTTTGTTCCCAAGGGGGAGATCCGCTCGAGCAAAGAGCTTCTTGATCCCAAGTGGGCGGGAAAGATCGTCTGGGAAGATCCGCGATTCGAGGGGGCCGGCCTCAATTCCGCCCTGGTCTTCTCTCTGGCCTACGGCGAAGATTTTCTGCGCCGGCTCCTGCGCGAGCAAAAGATCGTTTATACCCGGGACCGGCGGCAGATGACTGAATGGGTGGTGCGCGGGCGCCATCCCATCGCGATCGCCATGCCGACCGACGAGTTGATCATCTTCCAGGAGAAAGGCGTCGGGAAGCAGATAGAGCCGGGCGGGCCGGACCCGGTAAATTCGATGATTCCGGGATTCGGGTCGACGGGACTCATGAACCGGGCGCCGCACCCCAACGCGGCGAAGGTTTATCTGAACTGGCTGCTTTCCGCCGATGGTCAAAAGTCCTGGACGCAGGCGACCAAGCGCAACAGCCGCCGGTTGGACGTTCCCGCCGGCGATCCCGCCCGGCTGACGAAAGGAAAAGAAAAATACATCAACACGCAAAAGGAGAGCGTGACCGAGCAGCGAAAGAGAATCATGCAGATCACGAAGGAAATCTTGCCTTAAGTTTTCTCGTGAAGGAGCTTGCGCAGTAACATCTCGATCCAAAGGAGGGGCGATCATGATGGGCAGGCAGCGGATACCAGCGCTCGTTTTCGGGCTAATCACGGCGGCATTTTTTTCTTTTCCGCCGGTCTATGCGGCGGAGGTGAAACCCTCCGCGGTGCAGGGAGAGTGGGAACAAACGGTGGCGAAGGCGAAAGCCGAAGGAGTGGTGACTTTAGCGGGGCCGCCGGGCACGGCCTACCGCAAGGGGCTGGTCGATGAGTTTCAAAAGGACTATCCCGGCATCCAGGTCGAGTATCTGGGCGGATTTCCGGTCGAACTCGAGCCGCGCATCCTCGCCGAGCGCCGGGCCGGCCGCTTTCTCTGGGATGCCTACGTGCACGGCCCGCCCTCGCCCGTTTTCACGCTCAAGCCCGAAGGCGCGCTGGAGCCGATTTTATCCGCCCTGATCCTGCCCGAGGTCAAAGATGAAAAGAAATGGATCAGGGGATTCAAACCCGGGATGGGGGTTGCGGATAAGAGCCCGCCGTTTGTCTCCTTCATGTTTGATGCTACCACTTCCAGCATTTTTCACGTGAACCGCGCGCTGGTGAAAAAGGAGGAATTGAATTCTCCTCAGGATCTCGTCAAGCCGGGTTTGAAAGGAAAAATCGTCATGGACGATCCTCGCCGGGAGGGGCCCGGCGTCAATGCGCTGGCGATCCTGTCGGCCAACTACGGGCGCGACTTTGTCCGCCGCTTTCTCGCCGAGCAAGAGGTGGTTTTTACCCGAGACCGGCGCCAGATCGCCGAATGGATCGTGCGCGGCCGTTATCCGGTCGCGATTGCCGTAGGCTCCCAGGAACTGACGGAGTTTCAAAACTTGGGAATCGGCAAGGAAGTCGAGAGGTTTGTTGGGACTTGGCCCAAGGTGTCGAGCTTTTCCCCCGGATTCGGCGCCGTGGCCATGTTTACCAAAGCCCCGCATCCTCATGCCGCGCGGCTCTACGTGAATTGGCTCCTATCTCCCAGGGGGCAGCAGGCGTGGGTGACGGCGATGAAGACGCGCAATAGCCGTAGGGTCGACGTGGCCCCGGGGGATCCGGCCATGACCATAGACGAAAAGAGCTCCTACATGGTGTTCCAGAGCGAAGAAGGGTGGCCGGTCCGTCGCGACATGGAGGCATTGGCCAAGGAAGTCTACAAAGAGCCCTATAGCCGCTGAGCTGCTTTTCCGACGACCATGACCCTGATCCGTCGATAAGGGGCGCTTGCTGCGTTGTCGCTTCGGGCTCGCATCCTCACGTACTGCGCTCGTACCCTCCGGTGCGATCCCTCGCTCCGCCTTGCACCCGCCGCCTTCTCGACGGCCAGGGTTTCCAAGATGTTACGAGCTTACCAACGGACTATGACCATGACGGTAAAAAAGGCGTGGGAGCGGACGAGGGCGGTCAGACGCGGGATCGGATGGGCAGCTCTCAGCGCTTTTTTGGGGCTCGTGGTCGTAGCCCCGCTGGCGATTCTCTTTATCCAGAGCTTCCAGACCGGAGCGCCCGGAAGTCCCGCTTCCTATGGATTGGCCGGATGGCGGCAGGCATTCTCGGATCCGCGGATTTTCCGCGCTGTTTGGAACACGGCGCGGCTGACACTGGCCCGGCAGCTCATCGCCATTCCGATCGCGATCCTGGTCGCCTGGCTTATCGCGCGCACCGATTTGCCGGGAAAGAAACTCTTCGAGTTCTGCTTCTGGCTCTCCTTTTTTCTCCCCGCCCTGTCGGTGACCCTCGGCTGGATTCTTCTTTTAGATCGGGACTACGGGCTCGTGAATCAATGGCTGGTCTCGCTATTGTCACTGAGGCAGGGACCTTTCAATATCCATTCCTTCTGGGGCATCGTTTGGATCCATCTGGCAACCTATAATATCTCCGCCGCGGTGATCCTTCTGACTCCCGCCTTTCGCAACATGGACGCCGCTCTGGAGGAGGCGTCGCGCATGTGCGGCGCCAACCGCAGAGAGACTTTGACGGGAGTGATCATCCCTTGCATGGCGCCCTCGATCCTGGTGGTGCTGCTGATGGCCGTGATCCGCTCTCTGGAGGCCTTCGAGATCGAATGGGTTTTAGGCGCTCCCTATGGGCTGCACGTCTACGCGACCAAGATTTACGAATTGGCGCGGGCGACGGAGCCTCCCGCCTTTGGTCCGGCGACGGCCCTGGCCAGCCTGATTCTGCTCGCGCTTCTTCCTTTGATCGGTCTCCAGCGCCGGTATGTGGGGCGCCATCAGTTCACCACCGTGACCGGACAGTTTCGGGTCAAGCCCACGCGCCTGGGCGCGTGGAGGCTTCCGGCTTTTACCGGCATGGTCCTCCTGGCCATCGTGCTTACCGTGATTCCCAGCGGTTCACTGGTGGCGGGCAGCTTGATGGCGAAGTTCGGGTTTATCTCGATCCCTGATCCGTGGACGGTAAAAAACTGGAACGCTGTGTTCGGGGATCCATTTTTCGCGCGTTCGCTCCGTAACACGCTGATCATCGCGGGTTCCGCGGGCGGGCTGGCGATTCCCATTTTTTCTCTCATCGCATACGCCATCGCGCGCGGACCCAAGGGTGTCGCGGGCCTTCTCGACTTTATGGCGTGGCTCCCCTGGGCCGTTCCAGGGGTTCTCATGGGGATGGGGTTTTTATGGTTCACTTTGGGCATCCCGCTCTTTTCGCCCCTTTACGGCACGATAGGGATCCTCGTAGTTTCTTCACTATTCGGGACACTGCCCCTCGGGACGCAGATCGTGAAGAGTAACTTGCTCAACCTCGGTCGAGAATTGGAGGAGGCGTCGCGGATGTCGGGCGGGAATCAGATTCGAACCTTCCAGTATGTTCTTTTACCGCTGCTTTCTCCGGTCCTTCTCGTGGTCGGCATTCTCACTTTTGTCACTGCGGCGCGAGACGTGAGCAACGCGATTCTATTAGCCACGCCCCGCACAAGACCGCTTTCTCTGCTCGCGCTTGATTTTTTATCCGAGAGCCGTTACGAGGGAGCAGCGGTGGTCTCTTGCGTAATCGTTCTCATGACCACCTGCCTGGCGCTTCTTGCGCGGGGGATTGGGAAGCGCTTCGAGGTAAGGGCATAGTTGGGGGAGATTTTATGAAAAGAACCGGGCGTTTGGTCGCGGCTACACTCGCTACAGCAGGCATTCTTTATCTCGCGGTGCCTTTCAGCTATGCGGCGGAATCGAAACCGGGGTGGCAGGCGGAGTGGGAAAAGGTGGTGGCCGGGGCTAAGAAAGAGGGCCAGGTGAACGTCTATATTTGGGGGACCACCACGATTTTGGATTCCGGGGCGTTTCAAAAAGCCTACCCTGGAATCAAGGTCCTCGGAGTCCCGGCCGTGGGGCCGCAGCTCGCCTATCGCATCCTCTCCGAGCGCCGGGCCGGCAAGTTCCTTGCCGATGTGGTCATCGATGGTCTGCCGAATACCTATCCCACGCTGCAGCGGGCAGGGGCGTTGGATCCCATCAAGCCGGTTTTGCTCCTGCCCGAAGTTCTTGACGAATCCAAATGGTGGGGAGGGAAGCACCGCTACGCGGACCCGGAAGGCGAACATGTTTTCATCAATGTCGGCGCTCCCCAATCGGGCGGAATCAGCTACAACACCAAGCTGGTGGATCCCAAATCGTTCCAATCCTTCTGGGACTTTCTCAATCCCAAATGGAAAGGAAAATTGTTGGTTTGGGATATTCGGGGTAATCCGGGCCGGGGCTCGGCGGCCTTTTACTTTTTTTACCATAACCCTCAATTGGGGCCGAATTTTCTCCGCCGCCTCTTCGCGGAAATGGACCCTGTCCTCTTTCGGGACGAGCGTCAGGCAACGAACTGGCTGGCGGTCGGTAAATATCCCCTCTGCTTCGCTTGCGACTCGAGGAGGGGGAAGGATCAAGGTCTCCCCGTGGACTTATTTGGGCACATGAAGGAAGGGGCGGGAATGACCCCGCGCCAATTTACCTTCGCGCTGATCAACAAGGCCCCCCATCCGAACGCCGCCAAGCTCTTCGTCAACTGGTATCTGTCCCGAGACGGACAGACCGCGCTTCAGAGATACCTGGTCGCCGCCGGCGAGAACCCTCCCGATTCGTTGAGAGAGGATATCTCCAAGGAGATGCTTCCAGCGGATAGCAGGCGCATAAAAGGGCTTTCTTATATACCACTGGATCGAGCAGAATTGCTCGACGTGCAGCCTATCTATAAAGTCGTCAACGAGGGATTGAAGCAGGCGGGTAGAGATTGATTAGAAATTCAAATCTGAAAGAAGATAGGAGGTCTTAGATGGCTACGGGAAATTCTCAATTGCGGTCGCGGTATATCATGGCGGGGCGGGTGAAAACGCACTATTCGGAGAGCGGGCAGCATGGCCCTGCCGTTGTCTTGTGTCATGGAGGCGCGGCCGGTTCTTCAGGCGAGGCGGGCTTTGGCAGCGCGATGGCGCTATTGGCGGAGAAGTTTCAATGCTACGCGCCGGACGGAGTCGGTGGATACGGAGACACCGATCCCTATTTTCCCGCGAGCGAAGGCGTCCAGAGCCGGGTGGATCATCTGGAGGCCTTTATCGATACTCTCTGTCTGGATCAGGTCTGCATGGTCGGCAACTCGCAAGGGGCCTGGGTGGCCGCCAAATACGCCCTGGAGCATCCGGATCGGGTCAAAAAGCTTTTTCTGGTCGCGAGCGGAACGGTCGCAACCGCGATGGGTCTCAAGTCGATCGAGACCGAAGGGGCGAAGGCGCTCCGCGCCTATGACGGGAGCCGCGAGTCCATGCGCCGCATGCTCGAGGCCCTGGTGCTCGACAAGACGAAGATCACCGACGCGGTCGTCGATCTCCGCAACGCCTCGGCCAATCGCCCCGGCGCGAAAGAGGCGCGGCAGATCTTTCAGAAAGGCCAGCAGAGATTGACCCAGGATCCTAATTTGAAGCTCAAATACGTGATGAACGATAATTTGCCCAAGCTGACCATTCCAACGACCTGCATCTGGGGGGAGCAGGACAACTTCGCGCCGGTCGAGCTGGGCCGGCAACTGGAAAAACTCCTGCCCAATATAAAATTCCAGTATGTCCAGAAGGCCGGGCACCAGGTTCAAACGGATCAGCCGGAGCTGGTGGCCAAGCTGATGACGGAGTTTTTCAGCTCATAAAAATAACGGATGCTGCCATGACCGGAGAAGAAAACGAACTGCTCGCGCGCATCGGCCCCGGGACGCCATGCGGCGAGCTCCAGCGCCGCTACTGGCAGCCTGCGGCGCTCTCAGAGGAGCTGCCTCCCGGTGGGGCGCCGCTGCCGGTGAAATTGCTGGGCGAGGAGCTGGTTCTTTTTCGCGACGAATCAGGAAAGCCCGGCCTTCTCGGGCTTCATTGCTCCCACCGCGGCGCCGATCTGAGCTACGGACGTCTGGAGGACG
>Ga0080064_1003767_pt1 | contig 20995 bp, 22 predicted proteins | sample Subgrocontami54m_FD_69260 | JGI IMG/M metagenome (GOLD analysis project Ga0080064, IMG submission 69260) | Subsurface groundwater microbial communities from S. Glens Falls, New York, USA - GMW46 contaminated, 5.4 m (SPADES assembly) (version 2) ...
AGCAGCAATACAGCTTTTGATTTCTCCCGCAAGCAGTAGCTGGAAGGATATGGGTAAAAAATGGCTGAAAAAAGAAAAGGAGCCGGGGGATGAGAAAAACCCCAAGCCTCCTCCGGATGCCAAACAACTGGAGGCGGTGGAAGGGAAAATTGCCAAGTCCGGCTTTGATGCCCTTGTCAGGCTTGTTATTTCTTCCGCATCTGAGGAATCTTCCAAGGCTCATCTGGCCAACATTAAGGCAAGCTTTGAACAATTCAGCGGTCCGTATAATGCTTTTGCAGGCGCCAAGATTGCTCAGGAAAAAGGATTTCTGACTGATTTTATTTACCGTTATTTGCCAAGATTTTCCAAGGTTTCAGTTCTAACTTCAGATGAGCTGGCATCAATATTTCACTTTCCCAATAAATCAATTGAGACCCCATATATCACCTGGCTTTCATCCAGAAGAGCTCCTGCTCCGGAAAAAATTCCCACCTCTGGGCTTTATTTGGGCAGGTCTGTTTTTAGAGGTGTTGATCGTCCGGTGTATCTTTCTGAAGATGATAGAAGAAGACATATGTACATTATCGGTAGAACAGGCACAGGTAAGTCAGAACTATTAAAAACTCTGATGCTGCAGGATATTTTAGCCGGCAAAGGGCTTTGTTTTATTGATCCGCATGGAGATGCAGCCGAGGAGTTATTGCAACTGATCCCACCTCAGCGAGCTGAAGATGTGATCTATTTTGACCCCTCAGACATGCTCCGCCCATTTGGACTGAATATGCTTGAGGCCTATACTGAAGAGCAGAAGCACTTTGTGGTAGCCTCAATTATAGGCTTAATGTATAAATTGTTTGATCCCAACAAAACCGGCATTATCGGGCCCCGTTTTGAACATGGTGTTAGAAATGCCATGTTAACTGCCATGTCTTCTCCTGGTGCCACTTTTGTGGAAGTGATGCGTATTATGACTGATGCTGATTTTGTCAAAGAACTGCTTCCCAAAGTTACGGATCCTGTGGTCAGGCGTTACTGGACAGATCAGATTGCCCAAACAACGGATTTTCATAAATCAGAGGTGTTGGATTATACGGTTTCCAAATTCGGACGTTTTGTTACCAACAAAATGATGAGAAATATCATTGGTCAATCCCAATCCTCATTTGATTTAAGAAAAGTAATGGATGAAGGGAAAATTTTAATTATGAATTTGTCAAAGGGCAGGATAGGGGAGGAAAATTCCAACTTTCTAGGCTTGATCTTGGTGCCAAAAATTTTGGCAGCTGCCATGTCACGCTCAAATGTGCCCATGGAACAGCGGAGGGATTTTTATCTATATGTTGATGAATTTCAAAACTTTGCCACAGATACTTTTGCCGATATTTTATCAGAGGCTCGTAAATATAGATTAAACTTAATTGTTGCCAATCAGTTTATCGGCCAAATCGGTGAGGATTTAAAAAATGCTGTTTTTGGCAATGTCGGCACTGTGATTGCCTTCAGAGTTGGAGTTACAGATGCCAATTATCTGCAGCATGAATTTTCACCCACCTTTTCAGAGGCGGATCTGGTCAATATTGAATCACCCCACACTTATATTAAAACACAAGTTTTTGGTGAGCCGGTGGTGCCTTTTTCTCTGGATACCACCAAAGATATGAAAAAATGGAAAGGGATGTTGAATCCGCAAATTGGCCAGGCCATCAGAGAGTTATCAAGACTGAAATTTGGCAGAGATGTGGTCCAGGTTGAGGCAGATGTTGTTTCAAGGGCAAAATTATAATATTTTTTCTTTCACACTTTTGGTACAATTAGCCCTACAGGCCCGTCGTATAACGGTTAATACCTGATTCTTGCAATCAAATTTGGAGCAGTAGCTCAGTTGGTAGAGCGAATGTCTTATACACATTTGGTCCCTGGTTCGAGCCCAGGCTGCTCCACAGAAAATTTTGATTGGGTGTATTTACAGTGATGACGAGGGTTCGAAGACGCGAAGCGTCGCAAGCTCAGCTTATTCCTTCCGGGCCTACCAAGTTCTACTCCGTCCACCAGCATTTTTGCTAATTGACATTTATGTATGAATCTCATACAATTCTTGTTATATGACAACAATTAATATCTCTTTACCGACAAGTCTATACAAAGATATTAAAAAGACTATTACGGAGCGTGGTTATAGTTCTGTTTCTGAATTGGTGCGTGATGCTGTCAGAAGGGTGCTTTATCCAGAGCTAACTGAAAATGGTTTTACTCCTGAATTTGAGGATATGGTTTTGCAAGCTGCCAAAAGTGGTGTGGATGAGAAGGATGTTTGGGAGACAGAAGAAGATATAGATAGGTACTACGCTAACCTCCATAAAAGGCTAGAAAAGAAGAGGCATGCTAAAAATTAAGCGCAGAGGTGAGTTTAGTGCTCTGCAAGATGAGTTATGCTTAGAAAATTCGGATTTAGAACAAATAATTGATCAAAGAGTCAAATGGTTTCGAAGAAATCCTCAAGATACCAGATTAGCTAATCATTCTTTAACAGGTAAAATGGAAGGTAAGTGGGCTTTTTCAATAACCGATGATATAAGGATTGTATATAAGTGGTTGGGAAAAACTACAGTTAGGTTTTTGGTAATCGGAGGACACAAAAGAGCTTACAGAAGAAAATCTATATGAGGAAGATAATTCAAATTCAGGTCCGCCCACCAAACATCCAAGCATGCCCGATGTGTGAAAATCGGAGCTATAGAATCACTTGTGCTATTCGTCTAGATGCTTCCTCTATTATCTTTGGATCATGAAGGGACATCTCTCCTACCAGTATCTGTTGAGCGATCATAGAGAAATATGTTTCCCAATCAGGTGTACTTACTATATCAGCGACTACAGCGCTCTTACGAAAAACCTGTGTCGGAGTTAATGAAGTCGATCTAGAAATAATTCTTAATAGGTTGTGAGTATCCATACCTTCTTCTCGACCTAATCTTTGTATAGCGTCTGCAGCAGCATCCACCTCAGTGTAAGGGATCGTGTCACCTTCAAGAGTCGTACTATCTTTTGACCAAAATAGCCCTACGGCGTCAGTGACTAGATGATTTAATGTTTCAGTATTCTGCTCAGTCATTTATAGCTCTTCTAGTTTAACTTTAGCCTCTGCAGAGTGGTTTTGGACAAATTGGAGATATCTTCCAGTTGTAGTTAATCTTTTATGGCCTGCCAGTTTGGAAACCATGGTCATAGGAACACCTGATTGCAGCTGATGGGCAACCCAGGTGTGTCGCAGATCATTAACTTTGGCTGCTTTAATTCCTGCCATTCTAAAGTATCTATCAATGGCGGTTCTGATGTTTCTGATAAGCAAAGGTCTGCCGGTTTTGGTGACAAATAAAGCATGGTTGGGGGATTTTGTTCTAATTTCCAGATATCTTAAAATGGTATCAACAGCAGGTTTATTTAAAGGAATGATTCGCTCTCTGGTATCTTCAAATAGAGGAACATGAAGAGTTCCTTGAGTTGTGTCTACATCCTCAACTCGAAGTTTAGCCAGCTCACCAATTCTTATTCCTGTTTGAAGTAAAAATTCTATTACAGCAATCATTCTCACATCTGCCCTGGCAGCATCCCGCAAAGCCCTGTACTCAAGCTTGGTAAGGATTCTTGGAGGCTTATTTTCAAATTTAGGATGTTCCAACCCTGTAGCAGAATCCCGGGTAATTAAACCTTCGGATTTCAAGAATTTAAAAAAGGTCTTGGTGGAATTTGTTTTTCGGGAAATTGACTTGGCAGTATAGCTTTCTTTGGCTAATTTATCCATAAAGAACTGTAGATCTTCGGTTGTAACCTCCGTAGGATCAGTTTTACCTAAACTTTTAAGGTAATCCACAAGTTGCGCAATATCTTTTCCATAGGCTAAGATAGTAGCTGAGGCGCGAGATTTTCCTTTTAAATGATCTATAAATTGTTGTTGGGCATCTTGTAAGGAAACCATAACGTGTATTTTAATATTATAGGGTAAAAAAGTCAAGTATGATAAAAAAAGTAGTCTTAGGCTTAATTATTTTGGTCAGTCTGGTAGTGGCATACAATTTAGTAACCCAGATTATGGATGCTGTTAAATCTTCGGAAAGATTATCTCAGGCAGCAGAAACAGTCTACAAACTGGAAACCAGAAGTAAAGAGCTTAAAAAGGAGCTTTCCCGGATTCAATCACCGCAGTTTGTAGAGGAGCAGACTAGAAATAAATTGGGCCTTGGCAAAATTGGAGAGACAGTGGTTATTATTCCAGAAAATACGCTAAATTTGGTTTTATCTGCCTCTTCTTCTGCTCAAACTGTCAGGCTTCCTAATTGGCTAGGCTGGTGGAAAGTGTTTTGGCGCTGAGTGAGCGAAGTGAGTTGAAGTGTTGTGGGGGGATGCTGTTAGAACTTATTTAATAATGTACTGATTCTATTTGGAATAATAAGTTGACACCGAATATAATTTTAGTGGTATTCTGTAATGGTGGATACTCCTAATTTAGAATCTTCATTAAAAAGTTCTATTACTACTCCTTTAACACAGCAAACACCTACTAATCCTTATCCTTCTAAGCAAAATTTATATACTTTTCTTAAAATAATTTTGGTAATTTTATTTATCCTATCTGTTGGAATCGGGTCATATATTCTTGGACAAAAGAATCAACCTATTCCTAAACTAATTCCAGATTCAAGTCCAGCCATTCAAAATAGCCAGTCTGGTAATATTATTCCATCTCCCCAACCAATAGAGAAATGGTTAAACGTTCAATATGAGTTTAGTCAAGGTTACGCATTCAACGTAGATTATCCCCCAAATGCACAAATATGGATCTTTGATGGTAAAAATTCGGGACTGCCAATTTCTCCTATGAATCAACTCTTCTCAAAAGCTATCTCTTTCTCTCCGCCAACTGATATAGATAGCAAGGACAGTTACCAGATAGTTATTGGTCTATCTGATGTAGATCCCAGTGAATGTTATCAAAGTAAATGTGAAGGTGTTTTAGAAAAAATAACAAAAAATGAAACTACGAGTATCAGCGAAGTTTTAGCTAAAAGAATTGAAAGTACTGCCCCAAATTCAGGTGGAGTATTGTTATCACCTCTACCTCAAGTTAAGTTATACGTAATTCCTCATCTTAATAAATTTTTAATTTTATATTCAGAGATCGGTGATGACGCTACCTTTAGCAAAATGGTTGATAGTTTTAAGTTAGTGAAGTATTAAATGATTATCCTATATGAATTTAGATTTTTGCAACAATCTAAATAAATTGTGCCTGCACTGAGCGAACGTAGTGAGTCGAATCGGTTGCGGGGGGGAGAGTCGGACTCCCTGCCTTCAGATTATGCACCTTCTTGTATTACTACAAGGGTAGGACTATATCATCACCCCGACGTACGTCGGGGGCTCGGCGTGTAGTCTCTACAGGGTCCGCCAGAGGCGGACTTCCCTCGGTATTGCCCTGAATAGAATCTAGGGTTTCACCGATATAGCCAAGTTCTCTCCGATAGTTACCTATCGGGGGGCCCAATTTGAGCCTGATGTGCAGCCGTTACACTTCCCCGCATTGGATATTGTAGCTTTCTTGAAGCAGCATGTCAATTAAAATACTTGACAGATTAATACAATAATTGTAGTATAGATATACATCCCAATAATCAATAAGTACAATGAAACGTAAACAGGCAGAATATGAAAAAGCTATTGCTCTCCGTAAAACTGGTAAAAGTATTACAAAAATAGCAAAGCTTTTAGGGGTTAGTGTCAGTATTGTAGCTGTATGGAGTAGAGAAGTTGAGTTAACAGAAGAGCAAAAAGAAAAGTTAAAGGGAAGAAAAGTAAGGGTTAGACACCTAAGACGTTTAGCAAGAAGAAGCCATTTGGAAAAAGTATCAAGAGTTAAAAAGCTTTTAAAAGATGCTAACGCGGAAATTAAACCACTATCTGATCAGGAACTTTTCCTTACAGGTTTGGCGCTTTACTGGGCTGAAGGATTTAAGAGTATTAAAGAAGGACGGTTAGGGTTTTGTAATTCTGATCCCAGAATGATCAAATTTATTATTAAGTGGTTTGAAAAAGCATTAAAAGTTAAGAGAGAAGATTTTATTTTGCGTACTGAGTTTAATGAAACACACAGAGGTAGAACAGAGGATATTAAATCTTATTGGGCTAAATTAACCGGAATTCCCATAAACCAATTTGAAAAACCTTTTTACCATCGTTCTGCTTGGCTTAGAGATTATTCTAATAGAGGTGATTATTATGGAATTTTAAGGGTAAGGGTAAGAAGGAGTAGTGAATTACTTAATAAAACCAGGGGCTGGATAAGTGGATTAAGTCAAGCTGTTTAGTGTTCTGCTAAAATGACTTAATGTGGTTTGTTTATGTAATCCAATGTGTTGATGGAAGCCTGTATACAGGATCAACTAATAATTTAGAAAAAAGGTTTTTGGAGCACAAACAAGGAATTGGTGGAAGATATACCAGATCGCACAAGCCTATTAAGATGATTTACTCAGAGAAATTATCTACTCAATCAGAAGCTTTAAAAAGAGAACATCAAATAAAAGGCTGGAGCAGAGGAGAGAAGATAAAATACATCGGGCTAAGTCCTGCTTGACGCCTAAGGCAATATTGATCTACTCTTAAAGTTGCTATGACTAGAAAATTTATTAAGGATGTGGCTGAAGCCCCTTCCATTATTTTAGGTAAAACTTTAGACACATCAAGACGATTTGTTAAAATTGTCAGACGTCAAAAAGATGTTAAAGCGGCCAGAGATTACTGGAAAACTTTAGGCCCTGGTTTAACAACCGGGGCTGCCGATGATGATCCATCCGGCATTGCCACCTATTCACAAGCAGGAGCTGGTTTCGGATTTTCATTTTTGTGGACTGCTGCTTTGACTTTTCCCTTGATGGCTATTGTACAGGAGATGTGTGCCCGCATCGGGATTGTAACAGGCAGAGGTTTGGCAGGGAATATCAGAGTATTTTTTTCTAAAAAAGTTCTTTATCTGACTTCATTTTTGCTGTTTGCCGTAAACTCTTTAAACATCGGGGCAAATTTGGGTGCCATGGCAAAAGCTACCCAACTTATTTACCCCGGACTGGGGTTTAATTTTTTAATTATGGCATTTGCATTTTTTTCTCTGGCGCTGCAGATTTTTACAACTTATGATAAATATGCAAAGTATTTAAAATGGCTGGCTTTGGTGCTTTTGGCTTATGTTTTTTCAGCAATTAGTGCGGATTTGGATTGGGGGCAGATGTTGGGAAGTGCAATTGTACCAACCTTTGATTTTTCAAAAGAGCAAATTTTTATATTAACAGCTATTTTAGGTACCACAATATCACCATATCTTTTTTTCTGGCAGACCTCCCAGGAGGTGGAGGAGCAGATACTGGGAGGAAGAATTACGCTTAAGCTAAGGCAGGCAGAAACTACCAATAAAGAAATAAAAGACATGAGGCTTGATGTCTGGTCAGGGATGTTTTTATCCAATCTGGTGATGTTTTTTATTATTGCTGCCTGCGGAGCAGTACTTTTTGCAAACGGAATTACCGAAATCAGTTCGGCAGAACAGGCTGCAGAAGCACTAAGGCCATTTGCAGGAGATAAGGCCTATTATTTATTTGCAATAGGTATTATAGGAACCGGGCTTTTGGCAATTCCGGTTTTGGCAGGTTCTGCATCATATGCGATATCAGAAAGTTTTGGCTGGAAAGCAGGCCTTTATAGAAAACTCAAAGAAGCAAATGCTTTTTATGGTGTGATTATTCTTTCCACGCTGGTTGGTTTACTGATAAACTTCCTGCATTTGGATACATTCAAAGTATTAATATACACAGCAGTAGGCAATGGGTTGATTGCACCGGTTATTTTGGCATTAATCGTGCTCTTATCCAGCAGTAAAAAAGTGATGGGAGACAGGGTAAATAAGCCGGTTATTACGGTAATTGGTTGGATTGTTACATCAGTGATGGCTGTTGCAGGCATTGCCACAATTTATTCCTTTTTTGTATAAATTTCTCCTTTCTGATACAATTTAGCCTCATGGCAGGGTAGCTCAGTCAGTTAGAGCGCGGCACTCATAACGCCGAGGTCGTGGGCGCGCACCCCACCCCTGCTACCTAATTTAATGTATAGTAAAAATATATGAAAATTTTAATCCTGGCAGGCGGGGAAGGTAAAAGAATGTGGCCGATTCAAACGGATAAGTGTTTGATGCCATTTTTGGGAAAGCCACTCCTATATCATAATTTAAAACAAGTCAAACAAAACGTAGATGGAGAATTCATAATTGTTGCAAACCCCCAAAGCAAAGATGCGGTAGAAAAAGTAGCTTTAGAACTGGAACTTTCCTACACAATCGCTATTCAAACTGAACCCAAAGGTATGGCAGATGCTATACTTTCTGCTAAAGAGCATCTGGAAGGTGAAATTTTAGTAATTAATGCTGAAGATGTTTTGAATGGAGAAATATATGGACAAGTGGCAAAATCAACCTCAGATGTGGCTTTTGCAGGGAAAAAAGTAAATAAATATTTTCCCGGCGGATATTTAAAGGTAGAAGGGGAAAGGGTAAAGGGTATAGTTGAAAAGCCAGGGGAGGGGAATGAACCATCTGATATGGTGAAATTAGTGGTGGATTATTTTAAAGACGGGAAAAAGCTGGTGGAGTATTTAGAAAATGCTACATCAGATAAGGATGATGTGTATGAAAAAGCTTTGGATAAGATGATTTCTGATGGGATGGACATAAAGTTTATAGAATACTCCGGAGTCTGGATTCCGTTAAAATATCCCTGGCAGATTTTAGATATCCTGTCTTACCTTTTATCCAATATTGAACAACAAATTTCCCCAACTGCAAATGTGTCTGAAAAAGCCATAATTTCTGGGCCGGTGGTAATTGAAGAAGGAGCAAGGATATTTGAGGGAGCAGTTATTAAAGGTCCTTGCTATATTGGTAAGAATGCAATTGTGGGAAATAATTCTATGATTAGGGAATCTGATTTGGAAGAAGGCTGTGTGACCGGATTTAATTCAGATATTACCAGAAGCTATATAGGGGCAAATTCCTGGTTTCATACCAACTATATTGGGGATTCTGTAATAGAGGGAGATTTTGGCATGGGATCAGGGGCAGTTTTGGCTAATTTAAGATTAGATGATCATACAATCAGAGTAGCAGAAGTGGATTCTGGAAGACATAAACTAGGTTTAATTGCAGGAACAGGATCAAGAGTCGGGGTAAATGCTTCAACCATGCCAGGATCAAGAATAGGATCAAATTCTCTGGTAGGGCCAGGAGTGGTTTTATATGGGGATGTTAAAGAAAATAAAAAGGTTTTGGTTAAGCAAGAATTAGAAATAGCTGAACATACCCCTACTTTAACCAGCTATGATCAGTTCAGAGGAAAAATTAAATAGCTCCTAACAATTAATCCGTCCAGGTTGCCCCAGGCGGATTAATATAACCCACTAACAAAAAACAACAGGTACCTATTTCTGGTTAACCTGTTGGATTTTGCACTCCAGCTATTCCAGATACAGTCTGGCTCCGCTCTATAAGAGTCCTTTCTGGATGTCTGGAATTGTTTCCTTCGCCTACTCGTTGGTTTCGCGTAAAGGCGGGTATAGCCTCTAGTTCAACATGAACCTGTTGTTCTGCAAGAGCAACCGCTGTAGGATCAAATTGTTCTCCTGGTCTTTGTTCTATTTCCATAAAATCACCTCCTTTCAAAATATTTGTATCTGTAGGCATAACAAAGCGGAGAAATAACAGTATCATGAGTTGAAAAGGTAAGTCAAGTCGGCTACAATTTAGCCTATGCTTCTGTATGAATTTGAAGGAAAAAATCTTTTTAAAAAATGTAATATCAGTGTGCCAGCTAGTCAGCTAGTCAGCTCTTCAGCAGATCAAATTACAATTAAACCACCATTGGTCCTGAAAGCTCAGGTTTTATCTGGAAAACGTGCTAATGCAGGAGGAGTTTTGAGGGTTGAGAAAGAGGAAGAGTTAGAACAAAAACTCAAAGAATTATTTAATAAAATAGTTAATGGAGAAAAAGTGGAGAGAATTTTGGTGGAGGAGGCAGTGGAGATAGAGAAAGAATACTATCTGTCTTTTTCTTATAGTACAGAAACCCGTGGGCCAGTAATGACCTTTGGTGAAGGGGGAACTGGGGCAGAAGGGAAAGGTGCCAAGACTTATTCTGTGGATATTTTATCTGGCTATAATGGAGAGAATATTCCAGCTGAACTGGCTGAAACAGCCATAAAGCTTTGGGAAGTATTTTTAAAATATGATTGTGAATTAGCAGAAATTAATCCACTAGTGATTGATAAAACAGGTAAAGTCTGGGCACTCGACTCCAAAGTTATTTTAGATGATGACGGGGATTTTAGAAGGGAGGAAAAATTCCCTGAAAGAAATCTTTTTGGCAGAGCTCCAACTGATGCAGAAATTGAGGCCAGAAAAATAGATAAGAGGGACCACAGGGGTACAGCAGGATCAGTTTATTGGGATTTAGACGGAGATATTGCAGTGTTGGCAGCAGGTGGAGGCGGGAGTATTGTTAATATGGATGCTTTAATTGCGCTAGGGGGAAAACCTGCCAATTACACTGAACATTCCGGAAATCCACCCAGGGAAAAATTAAAGAAATTAACCAAAATTATTCTGTCCAAAACAGGACTTAAAGGATTATGGATTGTGGGAGGAACAGCCAATTTTACAGATATTTATGAGACTTTAATGGGAGTAGTAGAGGGACTGCGAGAAGTTAAACCAAAACCAAATTTTCCAATTGTGATAAGACGTGGTGGGCCAAGGGATAAAGAGGCTTTTGAAGCTTTAAAAGAGATTGGCAAAAAAGAAGGATTTGATTTTCGCCTTTATGGTCGGGAAACACCAATGACCTCAACAGCAAAAATAATGGTGGACTTAGCATATAGAAAACATCAGCTTATTTAAATATTCCGCTTTCTAAGGACTTGGCTAGATTAAGAAAAAATTTCTCCATATCTTTTTGATTGAATGGTACAAGCATAGTTGGAAAATCACTGAGTTCTTTTACCTTAACAAACTGGCTTGCCAAAGTAACTTTATCTATATGCCAATCAAATTTAGCTTTTGAATCTTTAATAAGTTGCCCGAGTGAATAATCGAAAGATTTCATAATAAAATAAAGATCTATAAAATCCCGGCTTCTGGTTCTGGTAAGCATAGTCTGAACTTTATTAACAGCAATATCATAAAGGCTATCTACCTCTAAGTTTTTAAAATTTTTACCTTTATTAATACGAGGAAAAGGGTAATAATTGAAATCAACCTTTAGCTTTTCCCCGTCTTTAAAAATTAAAATATAACTAAAAAGTCCTAAGAATTGACTCTTTTTAATTTCTACAACAGATAGCTTAGGTGAGATTTTCTTTAGAAAAGACTCAATAACACTTTGATTGACTTCTTCAATTTCAGTAAATAAATCAATATCTTCTGATAGACGATGGTGGAGGTAAAACTCAGCTAGAACTGTTCCGCCAGTAAAATAGAAGCGTTTGGTTATTTGTGATTCATTGGAAACCAATTCCAAAAAGTCAAGTTGTTTGGTAGTGAGTATACTTTTTGCCATAAGAGAAATTCTATAGCTCTTGCTTTATAAGGATCAAGAGCATCTTTGATTTTAGGCCAGGCTGCTTTAACCTCCTCCCGATCCAGCTTTTCTCCGTCTAAACCATAATTTATAAGCTGTGTTAGTCTCCACAGTTTATACTTTTTTGGGTTCTCTTTTTTAAATTTTTTCTCATCAGTAGACCAGTTGTACATATCTAAATTATACCATAAAATCTGTTACAATTAACAAAATCCATGGCTATTTTAGTAACTGATAAAACCAAAGTCTTAGTACAGGGAATAACCGGTAAAGAAGGCTCTAAAGTAGCTTTGCAGATGCAAAATTATTCTACCAAAGTTTTGGCCGGGGTCACTCCTGGTAAAGGTGGACAAGAAGTTCATGGAATACCTGTTTATAACACGATAGCTGAAGCTTTGGAAAATCATCCCGGGATAAACACGTCTTTGATTTCTGTTCCTAATTTTGCCTGTTTTGGAGCTATGAAAGAAGCTACTGAGGCCAAAATCCCCCTTATAAATGTTTTTACAGAACATGTACCTATTGCTGATAGCGCTAAAGCAATTGCACTTGCCCGGGAAAATGGAGTTAGAATTGTGGGGCCTTCTTCTATGGGTATTATTTCACCAGGAGTGGGTAAGGTTGGGCAAATTGGCGGAGATGATCCCAGAGGAGTTTTTAGAAAAGGTTCGGTGGGAGTTATTTCCAAAAGCGGAGGAATGGCATCAGAGGTTTCCTGGATCTTAACCCAAGCTGGAATGGGACAGAGTACTGTAGTGGGGATTGGAGGAGATATTTTAGAAGGATCTTCTTTTGCAGATCTTTTGGAGGACTTTGAAAAAGATCCTCAAACGCAGTCTGTGGTAATTTTTGGAGAAATTGGGGGAACATATGAAGAAGATGCAGCAGAATTTATCAAATCCGGAAAATTCAACAAAAAAGTGGTGGCATTTGTATCAGGTTTATTTGCAGAAACCCTGCCTCAAGGCACAAAATTAGGCCATGCAGGAGCCATAGTTTATGGGGAAAAAGGCAGTTATAAATCAAAAATAAATTCTTTAAAAGAAGCTGGAGTAATTATTGCCAAAACTCCCGACGAGATCCCAAATCTGTTAAAATAAGCAGAGCTTGATTTATCACTTCGTGCTAAAATAACAACATGGATAAAAAATGGAAGACAGCTATAGCTGGAATTGTGGATGGGGAGACCCTGATTCATGGCTATAAAATCACAGAGTTGATAGATAAAATGTCCTTTACAGATGCAATCTGGTTGGAGCTAAAAGGTGAGCTGCCAACTGAAAAAGAAAGAGCCATGCTTGACGGGATTTTAATTTCCACCATTGATAATGGTATGGGGCCACCATCAGTTACAAATGCCAGGAATAGTGCATCAGCCGGAAATCCCATGCAGGCTGCAGTTGCTGCAGGAGTTTTGGGGGTTGGTGAGTTTCATGGGGGGGCAATAGAGGAGTGTGCAAGGTTACTTCAGATGGGTTTAACGCCGGAAAAGCTGGTTGAAAAGGTAATTTCAGCTGGAGATAGAATTGCCGGTTTTGGCCATAAAGTGTATACAGAAGATCCAAGGGCAAAACAGATTTTTGAAAAAGCAAAATCTTTAAGCTTTTTTGGGGAGCATTGTGAACTGGCAGCATCAGTCGAGAAGGTTTTAGAAGAGAAAAAAGGTAAGAAAATTCCTATAAATGTAGACGGTGCTATTGCAGCAGTTGTGTCTGATATGGGATTTGACTACCGTTTAGGCAAAGGATTTTTTATCATTGGTAGGGTAGTTGGGCTGGTAGCTCATATTTTTGAGGAATGGGTGCGCGAAAAGCCTTATAGAAGAATATCTGATGAAGAAATTGAATATGACGGAACTCCTCCCAGAAAAATTCCCTCTTGACAAAAGTGAAGCTATCTTAGATGATTAACGTATAAATATCCCGAAAGGGGTGTTTTTTGTTTTTTAATATGAACAAATTTAACCTTTTTAATTTTTGGAAAAGATACGCCCTCTTCATTGGAGGAAGCGGCTCTGTGGGCCTAAGTCCAGATAAGGTACAGGACTAAAGCCTTGCAGCCGCCCCTTAAAACGGGCGGTTTTTTAATGGAAGAAATATATGACAACAATTGAAATACCAGAGTTAGTATTTGGTGTATTTACAGCAGACCGAGAGGGTATAAGGTTAGCAAATGATCAAATTGCAAGATTTTTTAGACAGGAAAATTTTGATGAATTTAAAGAAGCGAATAGAAAGGGATTGGAAATACCACAAGAAACAAGACTAATGGTGGATAGGCAAACCTATAACAAAGTGGGAAGAGAACTTTGTTTAAGTCGTAGTCCAAGAGTTAGGGAAAAATTTTGGATGAATGCAATGGCAAGGTCAAATGGAGTTATAGATTATGCCCGCGGTATATTCTTTGCAGACCAGGAACGGGAATCAGCTTTAACTAATAATCTCGTGTGGGATGACAGAAGGCCGTCAACAGTTCTAGAAAGATTAACAAAACCAAAAAGATCTATTTATGAGCAACTGAAGTTTGAACAAGGAAGACAATTAGGAGTTGGCCTGCTTTGTGCTGAAAGAATGATTGAGGATGAAAATGGTCATGTAACAGAAACATTAGGCAGAATAAATAAATTTTTGGAGAGTAAAGCGTTTTTAGGTAGAGATGGTGAAACTAAAAAATATCCTATTTATTCATATCATGAGCCCTTTACAAACAGAGTTACAGGATTAAGTACCCAGTTTCCTGATTCTAAACACGATGAAGGATTATGGGTGAAATCTTTAAATTATCCAGTAAGAAAAGTAGCAATGAGAGCTCCAAATGGAGATATACAGGAGGTTGTGCAAGCATTGTATGATCCCAGAGAAAAAGATTTTTATTCAACAGTAATAAAAGGGAGTAGGAAATCTTTGCTTGCTGGAGGTGATTCACCAAATCGAGCCCCTATAGAGATCTCACCCCATGTAGAGGATTTGGGTGGTTTTAGATTTGTAGTTATGGGAGGATGGCCTTTAAGAGATAGACTTACCTCCTATATGGAAGATCTATTTTGGTCGTTTGAAGGAGTTACAGATATTACACCCGAGGATCAGGTGAATCCAAGTAATAATAGAAAACACAGACCAGAGTTTAGAAGAAGACAAATTCATATTGACGGATTAAGAACCCCTATCGAGATGATAGTATATGCGCTTGAGGATTGGATTAATTCAGAGTACGAGGTAGGAAATTTTGATGAAAAGATGGGTATGCACGATGGTCCAGCTCATGATTTGCATAAGCTTGATATGGTTGCCGATGTGGCTGAGTTCTTTTGGCCACCCAGAGTTTTCGATATACCTCTTGCTGAAACTAAAAAGGCAACCTCTTATGAATATGCTACCAGATTAGGAAGGAAGCAGAGAATTAGACCTTCACCTTATGAGAGTGAGAGTTGATATATATTTAAACCCTTGACAAAGTACTAGCGTACTAGTATAATAGTACATTATGTTTAGAAATAGCCACATAAATGAGCTGATTGAATTACTTCTAAGCATTAAAACTAAAGAGGATATGGAGAATTTTCTTTTGGGGATTTTTACTCACAGAGAGCTGGAAGAAATACCCATGAGATTACAAATTGTAAAGATGTTAAAGAAAGGTACATCTCAGCATGAAATTTCTGAAAAGTTAGGGGTAGGTATCGCTACAGTAACTCGAGGTTCTAAAGAGATACAGTTAGGAAGGTTTAAAGTAGTTTAAATAAAGGAAAAATATGGAAAAAATAAATAATGAAAATAATGTAAATGAAAGAACCTCTGGGTCCGCCGAGGCGGACCAGGGGCTAGTTTGGCTATCCGCAGCAAAATAGAAACGAGCTTCAATATCCACAAATAGATTTATCTAAAACCGGATATTTTGATTATCTGATAAAAGACGGATCTATAAATGATCCAGGTAGATTTAATGGAAAAATCAAGTTTTCTGGTAAGGTCAGTATATCTAATCAGGGAGGATTAGATTATGGTCCAATTCCAGAATTTGATAGAGAAGCAGAACCCAAAAGTATGGATTTTACTCCTGAAGTTTTAGAAATGATAAGGGATGCATTTGTTTATGAATATTCTAAAGGACAAGGGGTATGAATAAACGTTCAGCAATTTATATATTGGATGGCATGGGGCCGCAAGCAGGTGGTTACTTATATAACATGCTTATTAACAAGGCTACTGGTGAATATGGAGCAAGAAATAATGATGATTTTCCGGAGATTATCTTACATTTGGTTCCAGTCCCGGATTTTATTTCAGATGATAGATCCAGAGATGAAGCTTTGGAGATGTTGAAGAAAAGAGTGGAGGAGGCAAAAAAGTTAAATATTTCCTGCTTATCAATTGCCTGTAATACAGCACACATTTTTCTAGACCAATTACAAGAAGTTTCTAAATCTCCATTTATTTCTATAGTTTCTGAGGTAGTAAGTAGTGTTACACAAAGTAAAGTTAAAAAGGTTGGGATTATAGGAACTCCCTCTGCTTTAAGGTATAAAATTTACCAGACAGCGCTGAAAGAGAGAGGAATTGAGTCCGTAATTCCAATAAAAAGTCAGATAAGTATTTTGGAAAAAATAATAAGAAATGTTTTAAAAGGTAAGAACAATAAAGGTGATCAGAAACAATTAATCTCGATTGCTAATTCATTAAAAAAACAAGGCGCACAAGCAATTATTTTAGGATGCACTGAGCTGCCTTTGGTTTTTCCATCAAACTACCATCTGCCAGTTTATAATTCAGTTGAGATATTAGCTTATGCTTTATGTAGAAGTTCAGATACATATGAGACAGTAAACGATTTTGCCAAGTGATTTTAACAAGATAATTTACAGGTTCCCTAAATTATCCAGAAGAGACTATATTAGTCTCATGACTACCTACCAAACACTGTTGGGCTTTGACACTAGTGATAAAGCCAAGTTTAGATTCCATGTACTTCAGGTTTTCTACCAGGGAGGATTTAGAGCTACCAAAGTAGCCTTTCCTGAGCTTAAAAGGTCAACTCTCTACAGGTGGAAGAAAAAGTATGAAGACTCTTTTAAGAGGCTAAATTCATTAGTGCCTAAAAGCACTAAACCCCATCATACCAGGATAGCAACTACTCCACTCGGGGTGGTTTCCCTGATTAAACAATTAAGAAAAGACTATCCCAGGATGGGTAAAGCTAAGATAAAAAGGTTTGTTGATGAATTTACTGAGGCAGAGGGTTTAGAACCTGTATCACAGTCCAGTATAGGCAGGGTAATTAAGAGAAATAAACTCTTTTTTGCAGGAAAGGCTAAAGGTAGGAGAATGAGGATTGATAGGACTAAAAAACAAAGAATTAGGCTTTGTCCCAACATGAAGGATCAACCACCGGGATATATCCAACTGGATGGAGTAAAATTCCATTATTTAAGTAAGTATTACTACTTTTTAACAGCAGTTGATATTGTTTCAAAGCAGGCTTGGGTTGACCTTGTTCCATCTACTAATTCAAAACATGCTGCAAATTTTCTTAAAACTATTCTACAAACTGCATGGCATAAGATCCACACTATCCAAACAGATAATGGATCTGAATTTAAACTGTACTTCGAGGAAGCTGCAAAACAAGCTGGATTAACTCATCTGTTCAGCTATCCCAGACATCCTAAAACCAATGGCTTTGTGGAGAGATTTAACTGGACTATTCAGGATGAATTCATCTTTGATAGTGAAGATTATCTACTGTACCCGAATGAGTTTAAGATAAAGTTAAGTACCTGGCTTGTCTGGTACAATCAAGTCAGACCACACCAGTCTCTGGAGTATTTGTCACCTTACCAGAATTTAGAAGAAAGGAGATTGTCTCAAAAGTAGTGAACTAGGACAAAGGGTTGCAAAGGTTTATAATTTGTTTTACTGTTAAAGTATGGTGATAGGAAAACTCAAAAAATTTGTTATTTGTCATTTTGGCTTTGTCATTCATTTGTTATTTGTCATTTTAATTTTGACATTATTCACTACTCCAGTTTCCGCCCAAACCTCTACTCCTTCTGCTACTTCCCTAAACCCTATACCCTATACCCTATACCCTAATGTCTCTCCCGCCTCTCCTGCCTATACTGACCTTTTAATGCACAACATGTTCCATACTTTTTCCTGTCTGGCAACTGGATCATCTGTAATTGGCCAGCCATGCTTAACTTATCAGATGACCCAAAATGCCCAAGGTGCTATCCAATCCATCCCGGTTTTATCATCTGTTAATTTATCCGGAGGAACATTAGGAGCTGTAAGCTCGCTTTTAGCGATGCTATATACAAATCCCCCGGTTAAAACAGCTGATTATTTAGCATCTGTTGGGCAAGGTTTGGGAATAGTTAAAGAAGCCCATGCCCAAGTTGGCGGATCAGGTGAGGGGATATTACGCCCGATCCTAACTTTATGGCAAGTTTCCAGAAACATCTCATATTCAATAATGATCCTTATATTTGTAATCATCGGGCTAATGATCATGTTTAGACAAAGAATTAACCCTCAAACAGTAATTACAGCCCAGGCAGCACTTCCGGGACTGGTTATTGGATTAATCCTAATAACTTTTAGCTATTTTCTGGCAGCTTTACTTTCTGATTTTGCTTTTATAGGCACAAATTTGGTTGGCTATTATTTCTCAATCGCTCAAGGAATTATCCCTCCTCCAAATTTAGTTACAGACAGCAAAGATAACAATGTTTTAAGTATTGTTAGTCAGTTTGTGGGAATTATTGACAAAGATACTGCGACTAACACACTTCGCACCATATGGGACAACTTTAGTGAGACTGCCCAATTTGTATTAACAGCATTAGGAACGTTTGTAGCTATCCAAACAAGTTCTCAAGCCACGGCAGCTTTAGAAGCTATTCCTTTGGCTGGTAAGGCTATACAAGCAGTGCTTATTGGCGGGGCAGCTTTGAAAACTGCTGCCGATCCTGCAGTCTTCATAGGTCTAGCTTTATCTTTTATAGCCACAGCCATGATGCTACACGCCATGTTTAAACTATTGCTGCGTTTAATCAACAACTACTTAAACATCATTTTTCTAACAATCACTGCTCCTTTCCAATTTTTGGCAGCTTCCTTACCCGGCAGACAGAGTATTGCCACAGGCTGGATGTTAAATATGCTTTGTAATGTTTTGGCATTCCCGGCGGTTTTTGCTGTAATATATTTTATAGCTTTTCTTTTGGGGCCAACTAGAATAGATCAAAATAAATTACCATTTCAAATTACGGCTACCACAGGGATAATTAGCACTTCAACCTTTCCTATGTTTGGAGGACTGGATCTTACTTTTATTAACCTTCTTCTGGCATTTGGAGCTATGGTGGCATTACCAGCTATCCCGGATATAATTTGCCGGACAATTGGCAGGGTTGGCGCGGCAGGACAACTACTGGGACAGGAAATTGGCAGCGGGTATGGTGCAGGAAGACAGTATGGCAGTCAATTCCAATCAGGTATTGGAAGTGCCAGCGGGCAACTTGGTCAAGCCAGAGGGATATTTGGTACAACTGAGTATATGCCTGGAGCTAATCCTGGAGATGCCCCTGTAAAAAATACATGGACATCCAGAACTGGAGGATGGGGCAAATTTAAGCAAGCATTTTGTTTGCCTCCGGACACTTTGATAGCTACCCCTTTTGGGCATAAAGCTGTTAAAAATATCCGCAAAGGTGATATTGTCTGGACAATAAGCTTTGGCAATAAAATAAAACAGGCTTCTGTTAAACAGCTTATCAAAAGAAAAGTTTCTAAAAACCATCAGATTTTACGCTTAGTTTTAGCTGACAACAGACAACTGCTTGTATCAGCAGGCCATCCTGATAGCTCTTATAAAGATTTAGCCCTGCTTAATAAAGGAGACTTTCTTGATAGGTCTTACATTATTAAAAGAGAATTATTAGCTTACGCTCATAAGTATACTTATGACATTCTACCGGAAGGCGAAACAGGTACTTATTTTGCAAATAATATATTAATCGGCAGTACCTTAAAGACTAAAAAAGAAGCTTTTCAATTTTATTCTCAAGGATTATCAGACTAATTAACGATTGATCTTATACAATAACCATTGCCATCTAGTTTGTAGTCTTGCATATTTTTCTTTCTCCTTCACCGCTCTTAGAGAATCACCCGTATAGTAATCCATTACTTTATAGTATCGTCCTACTGTTGGATATAAAGCTTGTCCTTCTCCTGGCTGATCAGACATCTGCCACCTGACCATTTTCCAAAACCATAAAGCACCGCTGTGTCTTGATGAACCTGAATCTACATCATTATCAATCTTTTGATTATAAACTCTTTGACCGTTTACAACTTTTATACTGCCGTTACTCTCCCTTTCATAAATATCTACCCCTTTCAACCATAAAGGAGCACGTTCACCTCTCATATCAGTTTCCAAGACCCTGATTCTTTGCAGCAGAACTTCCGGTCTTCCCATAGACTCTCTAGCAGCATTTATGTATTCATTATCATCATCTTCCGGTATGGTTTGAGGATTTTCCATGTCATTCTGATAATGTGTATAATAATGCTTCATCTTTTGTTCTAAATATTTATCAGCATCGTTATTGGGCTTTTCACCATAACCTTCCCTGCTTCTTTTCTCCTGTTCACTAAGATAACCAGCTATAGCATCATAGACATCCTGAGCTCCTCCTGTTTGAGCAATCCATTTTTGTGTGGCAAACAGACCTACCATCCTATACTCCTCATAACCATACATTCTAAGTGTGTTTAAAGCTCCTCCTGCTCCCCACATTTCAGGCATTGAGGCAAAGTGCAAAGGCAATGCTGATACAAGGGATCTGGCTCTTCTAATCTTTGCACCAGGCCACCTGGCAGCTTCAAAACTCATATTAAGCCACTGTTTTGTCGACCCACCATCATCCTGCATCACAAAAGCAGTCCGGCTACTTTCAACATCCGGGCCATCAGGCAAAAATGCCTGCTGTAACTCCTCTTTAATTCTCCAGTGTCCTTGATATGATTCCTCTACCGCAGACAGGACAATTTTATCTTCCCTGCTTTCCTTATTGTTGAAATGTCCCACCCGTTGCAACGAGGGATCTACAATTAGCAGCTGGGTAGCATGAGCTTCTTCATCTTCCGGCCTGGACTCACCTCTCCTGATTCTTTCTGCAGCTTCAAGAACTGCCTTGGTTAAAATTAATCCTGTGTCTTCTTCCTGGTAACCCCAATAAGGGTGACCTGTCCAGCGGGAATAAATGTGACGAGTAGCTATATCAAAATTAACATCTACGGGAACTACTTCTTCGGTAACAGGCCTACCATAAG
>Ga0080064_1003768_pt1 | contig 20990 bp, 13 predicted proteins | sample Subgrocontami54m_FD_69260 | JGI IMG/M metagenome (GOLD analysis project Ga0080064, IMG submission 69260) | Subsurface groundwater microbial communities from S. Glens Falls, New York, USA - GMW46 contaminated, 5.4 m (SPADES assembly) (version 2) ...
GATATGATGCTCATGTCAAGCACTATTATCACTATTACATGCCTACATATCTATGGTAATGACACCACTATGTGAAGCAGAATGTATGGTTTACCTAAAAAACGAAGGGGGAAGATCCGTCAGGGCTCGCTTGGCGGAAGCGGGCCTGGCTCCGGCCGGGATGGCCTCACTCAGCGAGGATGAGCAGCGGAAGTGGCAGAAGATCGCAACCCAGCGGTACATCCTCTGGGATGTGGTGATCATGGGTCTCGCGGGACTGCTCGGCGGCCTTGCGGGCTACTACTTGTTCGGTATTTCGCTTCGAGTAAAGGGGTGGCCTGGAATGGTGACCTTCATAGGGGCCAGCCTCCTGGGTGTCAGCCTTAAGATGGGAGGGAGTGGTTTGTAATCGATCACGGCCCTCTCCGACCCAGTCGTGGGATCACGAAAATCCCCCCTAACCCCCCTTTCAAAAAGGGGGGCACGGGGGGCTTTGTCTGAAGCTGATGGCTGACTGCTGAACGCTTATTTCGAAAGAACCGACCAGGGTTTCAGATTTGTAGCGCAGTAACCAGAGCCTCCTGCAGCGCTGCCGCCGTCTGAAAGCGCCTGGAGGGGTCGGGTGAGATGGCACGGTCAATGACATCCATCAGCGTTTCCGGCAATCGCACCCCGCGTTCGCGGATCGGGACCACCTTCCCCTCCAGGATCGCTCGTACCGGGTCATCGGCGCCTTCAAGGTCATATACATACTCTCCCGTCAGCATGTTGTAGAGCGTCGCGCCGATGGCAAAGATATCCGAGACCGGCAGGACATGCTTGAAATCGAGCAACTGCTCGCGAGGCATGAAGGACTCTGTGCCGATGCCGCCGGCCCCGGTCATCGTCATGCCGCTCAGCCCCGCTTGCTGAAAATTCTTCGCAAGACCAAAATCTGAGATCTTCGCGATCCAGTGCTCGCCATTCGGGATCAGGAGGATGTTCTCCGGCTTCAGGTCGCGATGCACGACGTTCTGGTTGTGCGCATACGCAAGCCCATCGAGCGCTTGACGCATGAGCGGCGCTGCCTCCTCAAGGTTGAGCCGCCCGCCCCGTCTCTGTATCAAGTGTCGCAGGCTGCCGCCAGGGCAGTACTCCATAACAAAAAAGAAAAGGCCGTCGTGAATGCCTGATTCCTGAAAAGCTACGATGTGCGGATGCTGCAATTGCTCGGACATCTCCATCTCCCTCTGGAAATAGCGAGCCGCCTTCTCTGTCACACGGCCTTTCCTGGACCGCATGACCTTCAGCGCGACCTCTTTGCCATCCTGCTCCCCCTGACGACGGCGGGCGAGATACACTATGCCCATGCCGCCCTGTCCAAGTGTTCGGATGATCTCGTAATCCGGTATCTCAGGCGGCTTCTCTCGCTCGCTGGCGAAGGCGGCTACAAGCGCCTCCAGCCACCCGGCTCCTCTTTCCCTCGGCGAACGGCGGCACTTTCCGCACAAAGAGTCGCCGCGGCCGGCGCCACCGGCCTGCTCGGGCGACAGCTCCTTGCCGCATGCGGAGCATCGCGTCTTCGGCTGCGCGACGGCATGTCGTTGTGCCGCCTTCTCGCGGCAGTCCCCACACAGGTACGTTCCGCCGACGAAGACCGCCGCCTCTTTCTCATCCTGTGGGATCTCCTGTCCGCAGTCGATGCAGACTGCCGGATCCTCCACAACGACCTCGAACGTCGTGTCGCCCGCCTGAATAATGTCGCCATGCGTCAGGCCGACCTCGCAGGCTCGACGAGCCGCCTCCTCCGGGGGTTCGTCCGCCTGCCTGCCACCGTACTTCTTGCCGTTGACCCATGTCCCGTTGCGGCTGCCCAGATCGCGGATGGCGCATTCCGGCGGGTTCATCTCGATGAGGAAGTGATGCCGTGAAAGATACTCGTCTCCTGAAATGCAGCAGTGACAGTCCGGCGATCGTCCGAAGATGAACAGATCGTGCCGGTCAAAACAGAACTCTTGGCCGCGCCTGACTCCCGTCTTGATCTGTAACGTGATGATCATTGCCGCTCATGTCTCCAACGCAAGCCCTGTCACCCGATATCGATCACGATCACAGTGATGTTGTCATAGCCGCCTGCTCGATTGGCCCGCTCCACAAGGGTCCGACAGGCCGCATCGGGACCCCCTCCTGCTCCCAGCAGCTCGGCAATCTCCTCATCGCCCAGCATAGTGGTCAGCCCGTCGCTACAGAGCAGCAGCCGACAGCCCGCATGCAGCGCCACCCACCGCACATCCGCCACGGCCTTGCCCTTCATCCCGACATACCGGGAGAGCTGCCCTCGCGCGGGATGACTCTTTGCCTGCTCGGGCGTGATCTGTCCCAACTGTAGCATCACCGCCACAATCGAATGGTCGTGTGTCAGTCGTTCGAGAACCCCATGCTGAAACAGGTAGGCGCGGCTATCGCCAAGATGCGCGATGTACGCCCCCGCACCCGTGAGCTGCGCCAACACCACCGCGGCCCCCATACCAGCGAGGTGCGGCGCATCCTGTGTCCGCTCTCGTACCATGACGCCCACATCGGCAATGCACTCTTTCAGCGCCCGCGCGACGGTCTCGGCACCGCCGTCCTGCAGTACTGAAAGCCGCTCCTCTATCATGGTCGGAAGCATGGAAACAACCGCCTGTGCGGCAACAGCCCCACCCCTTTCACCCCCCATCCCATCACAGACAAGGAACAGGCCCCGTTCCATGTCGGCCTCGCAAGCATCCTGATTCTCGGATCGCACCAGGCCCTGGTTGGTACGCCATGAAGCCATGAAAGGCAACGAGCCTTCCCGCACCCGGTTACGAGGCGTGTCGTTGTCGGCCATGATTAGCCTTGCTGCCATTTGAACAGTCGTTTCCAGAGGCTTTTGCCTGCCCGCTGCTTGCCGTCTGCCCAGTCCTGCGCCATCCGCTCCAGCTCGCGGCGCACCCCTTCAGGTCTCAGCCACCCACAGCCTCGATGGCCCAACGCCTCCAGCAGCCGCTGCAAATCGGTTTCATCCCAGGATGGCCTGCCGACACGGCTGACGCCATCAGGACCAACCGGGGTCTGGAGGGTAAGGAAGTGGGTCAGGTAGGGGCGGACCTCTTCGTCACAGTCAGCAGGTTCGGGAAAGTCGTAGTCCCATTCCAGTTCCCACAGCCGAAGGGTGCAGTCAGCACTTCCCGACAGCGCATACCGCCCATCGGGGCTGAGGGCGACAGAGCGCACCCAGCCGGAGCCCGTGTGCCCTTCAAAGGTGCGCACGCAGCGACCCGTGGTGAGCTCCCACAGCCGCAGGGTGCGATCGCTACTTCCCGACAGCGCATACCGCCCATCGGGGCTGAGGGCGACAGAGAGCACCCAGCCGGAGCCCGTGTGCCCTTCAAAGGTGCGCACGCAGCGACCCGTGGTGAGCTCCCACAGCCGCAGGGTGCGATCGCTACTTCCCGAGAGCGCAGAGCGCCCATCGGGGCTGATGGCGACCGAGGTCACCGAACTCGTGCGCCCCTCAAAGGTGCGCACGCAGCGACCACTACTCAGCTCCCACAGCCGAAGGGTGCGATCATAACTTCCCGACAGTGCATACCGCCCATCAGGGCTGAGGGCGACAGAGTTCACCGAGTCCGTGTGCCCTTCAAAGGTGCGCAGGCAGCGACCAGTGGCCAATTCCCACAGCCGAAGGGTGCGGTCCCGACTTCCCGACAGCGCAGACCGCCCATCGTGGCTGAGGGCGACAGAGGACACCCAGTCCGTGTGCCCTTCAAAGGTGCGCAGGCAGGTGCCAGTTGCCAGTTCCCACAGCCGCAGGGTGTGGTCATCACTTCCCGACAGCGCATACCGCCCATCGGGGCTGAGGGCGACAGAGCGCACGGCGTTTGTGTGTCCCTCAAGGGTGCGCAGGCAGGTGCCAGTTGCCAGCTCCCACAGCCGCAGGGTGTGGTCATCACTTCCCGACAGCGCATACCGCCCATCGGGGCTGAGGGCGACAGAGCGCACCGAACACGCGTGCCCTTCAAAGGTGCGCACATGCCAGCCGCTACAGAATTTTCTTCTACCCGCTTTTCGACCGATGGCGTGCCACAGCGCCAGGGCCTCGAGCGATCGATGATACCCCTGAACCTGACGGGCTTCTCTCAGCAACTCGGCGGCCAAGCCTGCCGAGCCGTCTTGCAGCGCTTGCTTTGCTTGGCCGAGCAGCCGCTGAAAGATTTCAGCCTCTCGACTTACCTGCGCGGCTGATCGGGGGAGTGCGGCGAGGAACGGCGATGGCTGGCGAATCACAAGCTCCCACAGCTGAAGGCTGTCACCACCCCACAGGGCATACCGCCCATCGGGACTAAAGGCGACAGAGTGTACATCCACCGTGTGCCCTTCAAAGGTGCGCAGGCAGCGACCAGTGGCCAATTCCCACAGCCGAAGGGTGCGGTCCCGACTTCCCGACAGCGCAGAGCGCCCATCGGGGCTGATGGCGACGGAGTCCACCCAGTTCGTGTGCCCTTCAAAGGTGCGCAGGCAGCGACCGGTGGTGAGCTCCCACAGCCGCAGGGTGTGGTCATCACTTCCCGACAGCGCATACCGCCCATCGGGGCTGAGGGCGACAGAGCGCACCGAACACGCGTGCCCTTCAAAGGTGCGCAGGCAGCGATCAGTGTGAAGCTCCCAGAGCCGAATGGTGCGGTCCAAACTTCCCGACAGCGCATACCGCCCATCGGGGCTGAGGGCGACAGAGCGCACGGCGTTTGTGTGTCCCTCAAGGGTGCGCAGGCAGGTGCCAGTTGCCAGCTCCCACAGCCGCAGGGTGTGGTCATCACTTCCCGACAGCGCAGAGCGCCCATCGGGGCTGATGGCGACGGAGTCCACCCAGTTCGTGTGCCCTTCAAAGGTGCGCAGGCAGCGACCGGTGGTGAGCTCCCACAGCCGCAGGGTGTGGTCATCACTTCCCGACAGCGCATACCGCCCATCGGGGCTGAGGGCGACAGAGGACACCGGCCGGGTGTGCCCCTCGAAGGTGCGCAGGCAGGCTCCCGTATCCAGCTCCCATAGCCGCAAGGTGTGATCCTCGCTTCCCGACAGCGCATACCGCCCATCGGGGCTGACGGCGGCAGAGATCACCCAGCGTGTGTGCCCTTCGAAGGTGCGCAAGCAGCCCGCCCACCGTCTCTGCTCTTCCCTCAGGAGGCTCAAGGCCACCTCGATCTCCGCCGCCGACCCCGCCTGCCTGAGCGCCTCCTCCAGCTCCTGCGTTGCCCCCTCCCGATCAGCGCGCTCCAGATGGACCAACCCCAACAGGTAGGCAGGCATCCAGCTCCCAGATCGCTCCCGCTTGACTTCCTCCAGCCGGTGCAGCGCCTCCAGATCGGTCAGCTCCCCCCTCCGCCAGCGGAGCAGTCCCCCATTGTAGGTGGCCTGTGGATGCGTCGGCTCGATCGTGAGGGCCGCGTTAAAGAGCGCGCTCGCCTCCGGCGCCCGGCCCAGGTCGATCAGGGAGATCGCCTGATTGTTCAGGCTGTCGGCGAGCAAGGGGGCCTCGTCGATGGGGGGGCGCGGGTAGGGTGAGCCGGTCAACTCCTGATAGAGTGACTCAAGCCTGGCGTCGATCTCGGCGAAGCTATGGAGCTGCGCAAGCCGCGGCTTTGGCTCGACGGTCAGGCACTGGGCGATCAGCTCGTGAAGCTCGAGCGGCATGGACGGGCTACGCTGCTCCGGCGGCGTATAGGCCCAGCGGTGAGTCACCATCCGCGCATAAAACGCATCAGGCGGCTCCTCATGCTCCATCCGGAAGGGCCGACGGCGGCACCCCATCTCGTACAGGATCACTCCGAAGGACCACAGATCGGCAGTGAAGGTCACGCTCCCGGACTGTTGCCACTGCTCGGGGGCCATATACTCCGGGGTCCCCAGCCAGCCCACCGTCCCGGGTCCCCCGGTGGGCAGCCGCGCCCCCACGTGACTCTGGAGGGGCTCTGGTGCGTCTTCGCTCAGGCCGACCTTCGCCAACCCGAAATCGCTCACCTTCAAGGTCCCATCGGCCTGCAGCAGGCAGTTGCCCGGTTTCAGATCGCGGTGCACCAGGCCCTTCGCATGGGCGGCCTGCATCCCCCGGCAGAGCTGGATGGCGAGGTCGACAATGCGCGTCCAGTCTCTGAGTGGCTCCTGGACTATGTAGTGCCAGAGGCTCCTCCCATCCACATACTCCATGAAGATAAGTGGGATCCCCTCGAGGATTCTCACATAGAAGCAGGAGACCAGATGCGGATGCAGGCCCAAGGCGACCCAGGTCTCACACTCCTGCACGATCCGCTGGACCCTGTCGGGATCTCCCAGGACCTCGGAGTTGGGCGCCTTCATGGCGATGTCCAGGTTCCAGCCCCGATGGTGCACCCGGTAGACGTCACCAAAGGCCCCCGCCCCGAGGTGCGCCTTGACCTCGTACAGGTTGGCGATCAGCTCCCCAGGTTGCCAGGCGTGGCGTGGACCGTGCCCCCCGGCCTCCGGGAGAGAAGGCTCAGGCTTGGCCCGGGTGGGCTGCTCGGGGATGGGCGACGGGGGGTTGGTCATTGGGTTCGGCTCCTCTTGATCACACGATCGCTGATCGATGCCAGCTCGATGGAATGGGACCCTGGTTGAGAAGCGCGCACAACGCATCGAGGCCGCCCTGTCGTGTGAGTCCGTGCGACTGGAGTAGGGTATCGACCTGCGTCGGCGTCTCCAATAATGCCAAAGCCAGGTGGGCCTCGGTAATCAGACCACTGCCATGTTCGGCTTTGCCTTTCGCGCATGCCATCACCTTTTGATAATCGTGAGTTTCCGGAAGGTGGCGCGGAATCAGACCGCCGGGTGAGACCGGCGGGATCGAGCTGCGGACCGATTCGGCCAACCTGTCTGCGACGCCATCACCCAGGCGAGCACACACCTGCCGCATCAGCCCGTCTTCCACGTCGAGCAGACCGAGCAGCAGGTGGCGCGCGCAGAGGGTGCGACTGCGTAGCTTCTGCGCCTCCGAGCGGGCCTGCCATACCGCAAGCGATGCAGGGCGGCTGAACTGGACACCTTTGCCGAATGGCATGGGTGTGATGCCTGCCTGTCGCGCGGCGGCAATGTCAACGGCATAGCATAGAGAGTAATCCATCACATACTTCAGTCCTGCTTCCTGGCATTCGGGAAAGGTCATGCCGTCAGGAAACTCCTTCGTTCGTGGAAAGCCTTTGGAGTCAAGCACGAGGATTGTGCCGGATTGGACCCATTGCCGCAGTCGGGATTGATCGCTGATGATCGGATCCGCCCGGGTTGAGCCGTCGCGCCAGCAGCCGATGACCGCGTGCCAGACGTTATCGCCTGTCTTAACAAGGATGATGAGTGGATCCCTGTGAGCAATTTCGATACAGGCGGCGAACAGCAGCGCCAGATCGATGCACGTGCCTTGATGCTCATTCAATACCTCGTGGTGAAACCGCACCTTCTGCCAATCGGCATCATAGGTGCGGGGCTCGTATTCGTAGTGAATGTTATGGCGGTCCAGCAGGCAGTAGTAGATGGCTTTCAAGGTCTGCTCTGTGGCTCGCGGATCGGAAGATTCAAGGGCGTCCGCAAAGCCCTGCACGCCCTTGAGCTGTCGCCTCAGTTCAGATCGAGCCTTGGAGATGACTTCTTGCACGGCATCGCAATTCGGCATCACAAACGCTGCCGACGCCATTTCATGTCCGGCGCAATACCATGCCTGCGGCGGCAGGATTCTGACCTGACGCGGGTGAGTCAATGGGACCTGTTGCCCGCCACTCCAGATCTGAAGTGGCGCAGTTACCGGCTCCGGCAGGTCTCGCAGTTTGTGATCGACGGAGAGGAACCGAGGCAACGGGCTCACGGCCAGACTTCCCTTGGCGGGGACCGTCACGCGCAGCGGTTCGGATTCTGCGTACTCGCTCAGCCCGATTTGAAACCAGACGTCCCTGGGCTGATCGCCGTCATGAAACAGTGTGAGATTCGACAGCAACGGGACTTCGCAATGCACGAGCGAGTAGTTCATCGATGGCATACACTGAACATCTGCTCGAAGTGTGGGGCGTGGCCGTGGCTGCTCTTTTTGTTGGTTGTCACCCCTGTTTCTTGGCGCCCATGGCAGCGGTGTCGGTTTGCGCCCGACCTCGATATTGCTGTCCTTCGCTGCAATCAGCAGGACGTCGCCACGGCCGACAGTACCGTTCAGTATCATGTCGGTCAGAGGCTCCTCGATCTCGGCTTCGATGACGCGTCGCAGCGGTCTGGCGCCGTTTTCCTGGTCGTACCCTTTCTGGCACAGCAGCTTCATCGCCTCTGGGTCGACCTCGATGTGTATCCCATGCTGAGCCGTGATACGCCGGCGCAAACCTTGGACGAAGATGTCCGCAATCCGCTCCACATCCTGCGCTGACAGATGGCGAAACAGGATGACCCTGTCGAGGCGGTTGACGAATTCGGGGCGGAAGCCCTGCTTCGCCAGAGCCTTGCGCAGGGGATCCTCTGCCGCGCCACGGGTGCGTCCGAAGCCCATCCGGCTCTCTGTCTCCAGAAGGGTGTTGGATGTCATGATGAAAACCGCGTTGGTGGCATCCACCGTCCGCCCTCTGGCATCCGTCAGTCGTCCCCCTTCAAAGACTTGCAGGAAAAGATTGAGGATGTCGGGGTGCGCTTTTTCCACCTCGTCCAGCAATACGACGCTGAAGGGTCTCGTGCGAAGCGGTCCGGTCAGTTGCCCCTCTTCCTCATGCCCGACATAGCCGGGTGGAGCGCCAATCAGGCGTGAGAGCGCGTGCTTTTCCTGATACTCAGACATATCGATCCGGATCATTGCCTGCTCGGAGCCGAAGAGGAAGTCGGCAAGGCATTGTGCCAGGTGCGTTTTGCCGACACCTGTCGGTCCGGCGAAGAAGAAGACGCCGATGGGACGGTTGGTCTCTCGCACCATCAATCTCGACCGCCGGATCGCGCTGGTCAACGCCTCGACCGCCTCATCCTGTCCGATCACCCGCTGCTTCAATTCGTTGGCCATCCGCCGCAGCCTGTCGCCTTCCGGCTCGGTCAGGCGAGCGATCGGGATACCTGTCTTTTCAGAGACGACCTGGGCTACCGTCTCCCATGTGACCTCTCGCTCCAGTCTTTCTTCCGCCTGAATATCGGGAGACACCGTGACCTGTATGATTCGCGCGCGCGAACACGCCTCGTCGATCAGATCCAATGCCTTGTCGGGCAATCGCCTGTCGAGGATATATTTCGCAGAGAGTTCCACCGCGGCTTCAACGGCATCGTCGGCGATCGTCACCGTGTGGTGGTGTTCGTAGCGATCCTTCATCTTCCCGAGCATCTCCACCGTCCGGGCAACGGTCGGCTCATTCACCATGATCGGCTGAAAGCGCCGTTCCAATGCAGGGTCCCGTTCAATGTAGCGGCGATACTCATCGATGGTCGTGGCCCCGATGCAGCGGATGTCGCCTCTGCCCAATGCCGGCTTCAGGATGTTGGCGGCATCCAGGCTTCCAGACGCCCTGCCCGCGCCGACAACCGTGTGAATCTCGTCAATGAAGAGGATCAGGTCTTGGCGGTCTGCAGCCTCCCGAATACACCCCTCGAGGCGCTCTTCAAACTGCCCACGATAGCTCGTTCCTGCTACCAGGGCGCCCATATTCAGTTGTACGATTCGTTTGTCGCGGATCGATTCATCGACCCCGCCTTGGACGATACGCCAGGCAAGTCCTTCCACGATCGCAGTCTTGCCTACACCGGCATCGCCGATGAGGACAGGGTTGTTCTTTGTCCTGCGGCTGAGGGAGCGTACAACTGCCAAGATTTCGTCCTTTCTCCCGATGATGGGTTCGATCCTTTTTTCGCGTGCCTCTTTCGTCATATCCCGCCCATAGCGGTCAAGAAAAGGGGTTACGCTCTTCTCTTTGGGTGCTCGCTGTGGCTGTTTGGGCTCGACCCCTACCTCTTGGCCCACGGCTTCCGGCTCTTTGGGTTCTACCAGCTTCCTGACCTCAGGGAGGAACTTCTGTTGCAGCTCCTCGGCATCGACACCCAGATCGACCAAGGTACGAGTGATGCATTCTCCGGGTCGCTCGACAATGGCCACGAGCAGATGGACGCACGTCACTTCGTCGGCTCCGGCTTGTGCTGTCAATTCTTCTGCTCTATTGAAGTACGATTTGCACGCCTCGCTTCGGTGGATGACCTCCTCCGCATGACGGTAGCTCCCTTTCCCTAATGCCTTTCGGAGAGCACGGCGAAGCCGGGTCGCATCTAACTCACATTGCTTCAGCATCTCCTTGACCGCGTCGACTTCAATGCGAAGTGCTTGTTCGAGGTGTGGATCAAGTCCCTCTTCCACGGCGCCTGGTGTGAGTACCTTCTCCAGGCCACAGATGCCGATCAGGATGTGCTCTTTCTCGATGAACTGGTGCCTGGCGCTGGTCGCCTCGTGAGCGGCAATCCGCCAGGCAAGGACAACGGCGTGGGATGGCTCCGGCATCTTCATGACCTCCTGCTGCGTCGGCTCGATGAGTCTACTTTCATGAGCTTGTCCTGGCAATTCCTTCCTGGGCTTTGACAGACTCAGCGCGAACAGAACAAGTCAACTGGGGTAGGATGGATCGGGGTGTATGGTAGCAACGCCGCTCGAAAGCGGCAATTCAAATGTTGCTTCCTGCTACTTATTGCAAGGGTGTCGGGCGTTTCTCGCAATGTATGGATGACCTGGAGGGGATGGCCTTCAGCTTTTCCGTTGACTCGATCGGGGGAATCTTATAGCCTGCCTCCACGCTGTACAATGAACCGCGCACTTTGTCGATGCCGGACCCCTCAGAACCATGACTTGGGACAGAGCGGCGGCCCGGAAGATGGCGTGAGCGGCACTCGGTGGCGGTCCGACCGGATAGGGAGTACCGTGCTGCCGAAGGAGGAAGAGCCGGATGGAAAGAAAGAAAAATCCGCCTCTTATCGTTTATGCGACCCAGATTGAGGCGTTGCGTCTCGTGATGGCAGGCAAGCCAAGTCGACTGCAGCACTTGGTTGCCCACGGCATTATCAGCAATCCGCAAGACCTGCAATCGATGCCGGAAGAAATCTTTAACCGGCTCCTTCATCCTAGGCTCAATGACGTTGTCAGGGAGAGTGAGAACGCCTACACGCGAAGAGCCCACCCAAAGGTTCCCGCTGTGCAAGTAGCCGACTGCTTCAAGAAGCTTCGGGACCATCTAAAGCACTCAGTTCGGAAGGCGCTGGCCGATGAAGAGACGCGCAACGCTGATATGCACTTGCTTAGCCGCATTGTGGGCGAGACCACTTTAGGAGATTATGGCGTAACCACAACCAATGATCAGGGATGGCTTGGTGCAATCGATGAAGCGCTGCTGATCGCACGAGCCAAGCAAGGGGACGAGAAGGCTTTCGAAGCTGTACATTTCCGCTATCAGAAGCAGGTTTTCGGCTTCATCCGCCATCTGGCCCAAAGCGATGCGGACGCCAAGGACATCGAGGAAGATACGTGGTGGATTTTGCTCAGGAAGAAAATGCCTACTTACGATCCGGCCCGAGCAAGTCTCCCGGTCTTTGCCAAATACTGGGCTAAGATCGCGCTGCTGCGCTTTTACGAGAAGCAAAAAAGATGGGGACATGTCGTGGTTCTCTTCTCCAAGTTGAGGTCTCATTTTCAGGACCTCGAACATGAGGAAGAAATCCAGGGCCTGGTTGAGCGCCTCAGCAAGATGCCCGTCGTGCCGGAGGAAAAAGTACCCCCAGAGGTATACACGGAACTGCTGCGGATCACATTTGGGGGCTCCAGCCCGCCGCATCAGTTGATCGCCTTTGGCTTTGTCAAACTCATAGAAAAGCGGGAGGAAACGGGAAAAAAGAAGGAAACCCAGCAGGGCGGCGCAACGTGGAAGCCACAAGAGGTTGTGGAGTTGCTGTCTGACACTACCCTTCGGGAGCTCGAGAAGAAGCTCGAGGGCGCTTACTCGACACAGTCGCAGCTTCCACGGAATTGTGTGCAGCCTTGCCTCACCCCGCTTCGCCAAAAGATGGATCGCAGGGTTGAGGATGCGGTGGTGGATAAGAAGACGCGAAAGTTGTACCGGCACCTTTGGGGAAGAATTGTGGGGGGATACGATCCTTGCGCAATACTATACTGGCCGGTCCTTCTCTAAGAAAGCTGATAACGTCAGCAAATGGTGCTGGGCAGTCAAGCGACGTGTCTTGATAGATATTTTCTCGGTTCTCCAGAAGGGTAAGGGCCCCTTGGTCGAGTGGCTGAATGAGATCCAGAAGCGGGTTACGAGAAAGGCCCGACTCGGGCGTAATACTTAGTGAGGAGATTGAAATGACAAATCACGCGACAGCTGAGTGCATCACGCCCGACGATCTGGTGGGCTATTTCGAGGGGATGCTGTCGGAAGACCGGAGGGGTCTTATCGAGACGCACTTTGCCGACTGCGATGCGTGCACCGAACTCGCGAGACGGTGGCACACTTTCTCCGAGGTTTTCGATAGCTGGACAGTCCGGGCCCACGGAGAGGCGTACCTGGGCGCCGCTGTGGAACGAGCGATCCAGAAAGCGCAAGAACAAGAACGGGTGCCTGCCTTGCGTGAGCGGCTGACTCGCTGGCGCGAGGATTGGCGCAGTAGGGCCGAGGCCGCCGTGCGTGTGATATTCGAATCTCCAGGGAAAGCTGCTCGCGTGGTCACCGAGGGGCTCGAGACCGTGATCCGCCCTGGGGGGCTCTGGCAGTTCGATCTGGCTCCTGCATCGGTCAAAGTCCTGGGGGCTACTCGAACTCGAGGCCATAGAAAGGCGGCCCCCACGGTGGCGTTAGCGCAGGGTACATCGCAGGCGCGGGTCGCAGTGACGAGCGCGATCAGCGAAATCGAGGTTCGCGTGGACGAGTGGCCGGCTGGACAGGACCCACCCCTGGTGCTGCTTGTGCCTACGCAAGAGGAAGGCGCACCGAGGGTGCAGGAGCCCAAGCGGCTGCCTGGGACTCAGTCCCTGATCGCCAGGTTCGAGAATGTGGAGGCCGGCGATTATCTGGTGGCGTTTGAACCGCTAAAGCGAGCCAGTGCGTGACTGCCCCTGAGAAACCAGTACGGTGAAACTGGCCCATGAAGGAGTTCAATTCTGAATGCAAGTACAAGGATTATCATCTTCATGTCGCTATGCCTGAGGATGAAAACCAACGCGACGCTCTGAGGAAGGCAACCGTACGACTTCAGGACCTCGGGTCGAATTCAAAGATCCTGCGCGAGTTGGGAGAGCATCTGTGGAGGGCCGCATTTTCAAGCAACACAGGGATTGAGGCGCTAGCGGATGCCCTACAGGAGGCGGTGGCTTCGGGACGCAAGCTGCGGCTTTGGATCGAGGCCGATTCCCTGGCGGTTGCCGCGCTGCCATGGGAATATCTATGCTTCAGCGATGCGGCAATCGACGAGCTCCGCAAGAGGCAGCTTTCGATTGTTGACGAAGACAGACCTCGTGATCGATTTCTCGCCCTCAATTCCCGCATCTGTTTCGTACGGCAAGGACCAGCGAGATTACTTGACGAGCCGGTACGACGCATTGGCGCGCTACGGGTACTGATTGCTTGGGCGAATCCAGCCAATGGTGACTGGGAAGACATTCCTGGGATCGATAATCAGGCCGAAGCCATTCACGCCGCACTGAAACGCTTGCCCCGCAGCCATTGTGAGGTTCGGATACTTCCTCATTCCACACCAAGCCGCCTTCGCACAGGGATAAGAGACTTCCGCCCCCAGGTTCTTCATTTCATTGGACATGGCGCCTATCCCGATATCGGCGACCCGGATGGCAGGGTGGAAGCCCCTAGCCTCGTCTTGGAAAGCGATGCCGTATCCCCGGGTGGCCATGAATACTTTGCCGGAGCGGCACTTGCTGAACTGTGCGCTGCGAATGACATTCGCATGGCTGTCCTCAATTGCTGCTGGGGCGCGGCTGAACACATTACCACGGTTGGTGTTGCTCGTTCTCTTGTGACTCCAACGGGCAACACACCTCCGGTACCTATTGTCATCGCCATGCAGTTTCCAGTGTCACAAGCGATCGCCCGACGTTTCGCCATGATTCTATACCAGGATTTGTCCACGCTTCAGCCCCCCGAGGAAGCGGTATACGATTTTCGCGATGTCTTTGTCGATCACTTCGATTCCGGCTTTGTTGATAAACATGACTGGGGCATCCCAGTGGTTTACCTTGGCACGGAACAGACCGCGCTCTTTCGCAACGACCGAGTTGACCCTTATCCCTTGAGTTTCCAGGAGCTCATTGCCAGTCATGTGCGCCGCGTTTTCCTTACCGGGCGACAGTTTGTCCGCAAACGAATCGAGCGGTTCATCGCCACGCATGAGAGCGGCGTCTTCCTGCTTTACGGACCGCCGGGGATTGGCAAGACCGCTTTCATGGCCGACTGGGTAGAACACAATCCCGATCACTCCGAGACCGTTCACTTCTTTTTCCGCGCCACTGCGGGTATTACCAATCCGGATGAGTGCCTTCTTTCACTGTACCACGGGCTCTGCGGCAAGTATGGGAGGGTGGAAGAAAAGTCCGTGCCATCTCGAGAGGCGCAGGCCTGGCTTCAGTCCCGGCTGCGCGACATTAGTCAGAACGAACTCCGAGGAGGACAGAAAGAGATTCTCGTGGTCGACGCTCTGGACGAGGCGTTTGTCGGAGATAGGGAATCCATGCTCCGACGCCTTTCTCTTGACCTGCCAACCGGGGTGTATCTCCTGCTTTCCTCGCGCCACAGTGATGACGTTGAAGCCTTTGAGGGGCCCAACCGTGAGAAATTTGAACTCAGACAGGACGCAGAAGAGAACATGGCCGACGCCAGGCAATACGTGGAGGATAGCCTCCGTCGGCGGCTGGGCACGTCGTATGACGAAGCCGAACTCCGTTCACTTTGCGACCGCATCTGTCAGAGTGCCGCCGGCAACTTCCTCCTCCTTTCTCTGCTCTGTCGTGACGTGGGATCCATCGACATGGCAGGTGTAGAGACAATGCTCAGTCGGGTTTCCGACCTGAGGATGTACTTCGAGGAATGCTGGAGCCGCATGACTGAACGGCTTAAGGGTGGACCGAAGGATTTCAATCTGCTCACGAATGTTCTCGGGCTTCTTGCCATTGCTCACGAGCCTCTTGCGTACGATCTGGTGAATCGCGCGCTCAATGTCGGCTCAGGCGCCTGGGAGTGGGCGTTCCGCCACATCAGCCAGTTCCTCGACCGGGTTGTCATGCGCGGCACAGAGCGCGGTGAGGAGGCATATCGCCTCTTCCATGAAACTTTCCGCGAGTTCGTTATCGAAAAGCTTGCCGGTGATCTTCCCCGTTTGCGTGGTTTGCTCGCTGAGGTTTGCTGGCGCGAGTATCAAGCGGGTGTATCGGCTATGTCACCGTATGCCTCAGCTTACCTGCCGACTCACCTGGCGGAGGTGGGCCGTTGGGCTGAACTATTTACTGTGGTTGCCGATCATGAATTAGACTACATGACGAAATGGGTTGAAGAAGGTCAAGGGGATACAGGCCTACCCTGTCTAATTGGACTGACCAAATACCTTGAAGAGCAACGCCTCCATTCCGTCATCCTTGCCGGCTTTGCCACCCAGGTCGCGCGGATTTACAGTGTGCGGGGAGAGCATGATGAGGCGCAACGTTGGCTGGAGTTGGCTTTGACGCATACTTCGTCGCTGCGCGGGCGACGGGTAAGAGCGGTAGCAATTCATGAATTGGGTTCCCTGTATCTGTATCGTGGAGAACTTCAGCAGGCAATTCGCTGCTACGAGCAGGCATTGCGGTTATGTCTTGAAGCTGATGAGGTCCATCACGATGAAGCAGCGGCAAACCTGGTTGCCTTGGCGAGCATATCGTATCGGAGGGCTCAGTTTGCTGAAACTGTCGGATTGGCGAGTGATGCGCTTGCTCGAGCCAAACTGGCAAAGGATATCCGGCATGAGATTGCTGCTGAGCAATGGATCGGATCGGCCTGCCAGCGCCTGGGAAGATTCGAAGAGGCGGACGCGCGACTTCGAACAGCCTTAGAGTTGTGCGAAACCAGGGGCTTGGAAGTACAGAAGGCCAGGGTGCTAACGGCCAGGGGATGGCTCTATCTGCGCCAAGCGAGACTCCGTGAGGAACTACTCAAGGATGCGATAATCTCATTCCGTAACGCCCTGGATACAGCGAGGCGCGCCCATGACCTCTACTGCCTGCTGGATGCGGAATTCGGTCTCGGTAATTGCGCGTTGGCAAGTGGCTCAACGATAGAGGCGGCCGATTGGTTCCAACAGATTAGGAATACGCTCCCACCAGGGATACACCAAGAAATGGTAGCGCATCTTGCGGTAGGATTAGCAGGTGTCATTCAGCAGAAAGGAGATCTGGAAGAGGCTGGCAAGCAATATCAAGAAGCTGTCACCTTATCTGAGAAGTTTGGTCAACATGGGGCAGTTGTAAGGGGATTGATAGGACTTGGCGCAGTCCACTGGCATTTAGGAAAATACACACAGGCAAAAACCGCCTGGAATCAAGCAATACGACTTGCGGGTTTAATCTCTTCCCATGATCTGGAGTCAGCCCAAGCCCGCATCAACCGTTGCAAGGTGGATGCTACCGTGACTCCCTGGTGAAGCATTCAGATAATTACCAATGCCTCTTTTGCTCTAAAGGGCTTGAGGCGGATCCGCTGGGCGAACCGCTTCGAATGTGTTGCAGCAACAATCTGGCTTCGATTCGCTGAGAAACTCGATCCTCCACCATTTTCTCTATATGCCTTTCCACATAACCCTTACCAGCAAAAAATCCTAGCCAAAATCCAGCCAATAGCATAACCAGAGCGACAACTGCAATCCCGATCAACCCCATTGCAAATCCTTCGAACTGCAGTTTTTCGATGATCCTCGACGCTGCGAGCACGACAGATTGGATCCACTCCATTACATCCACCTCCATTTTCAGGGAGATGTGGAATGATACGCGCGCATTGCTCTTGCGTAGGAACAGTAGGGCACCTTGGAGGAAAAGTCAATCATCCATTGACCAGGGACAATAAAGCTCCTCGTTTAACAAGAAATGTGACGCGTTCGGTGGGAGGTAAGTCGCTCAACAGTTTGCGGCAAGGTCATGTGATGCTTTCCCCGGCCGGTGAGGGTGGGCAATTGGGCGGTTCGTCTATTTCCACGAAACATCTATTTCGTGCGTTTCCGGATCATAGCTCATTTCAGCGTAACGAAATAGTTGGCCGGGGTTTTCTTGCTGCATTTCGTCTCTTAATTCATGAAGTCGGCGCGCATAATAAGGAGGGATCTCGCTATTTGCGCCGTTCTCTAAATTGGTCCGCAACGGCCTGGAAACTTCCGGGATATCCGCCAGAGCCAAATCAATAATAAATCGATGCTCATCATAGTCATCAGGATACTGTCTGCGGATCGGCTCCAGCATCTTTAACGTTTCATCGTGTATCCGCGCGTGGGCCTCAGGCCCTGTTTCGTCGGGATGCATCATATGCACCGCCTCATGGATCAGGCTATACAACACCAGCCATTCTCTATTCTCTCTTTCCTCTATAACGCGCGCATTCAATAACACCAGGCCGGTGCCGGTGTTAACCACCGCGATCATTCCATCAGGCAGCTCATCGGTGATGGCCAGGCGCTCTATGTAGCGGGCGATCAAATCGTTCAGTACAGGGCCTATTTGCTGGTCCTGCAGGAAAGTGCTGATCATAGCAATTGTCTTTTCGCGTAAGGGTAATGCCTGTTCATAGTACGTTGTAAAGCCCTCGTACGTGTCTAAGGAGAGAACGCGCCCTATCCCGCCGGCATACTCTGAAAAGATCTCCGCGATTGCCTGACGGGCAAACTCGTCCTCCGTCAGGAGAGCGAATTTCTCTCGCAAGGCTGCTTCTTCTGAGGATAAAGGTCTGGGGGGCTGCGCAAGCGTATTCGGCTGCTGCTCCGCAGGGGCTGGGGTAGGATGCTCCTTCAGGAAATTTACCGGCAAGATCACGGTCAAGACAAGCAGTACGAAGGAGAAAAGAATGGCTCTCTTCTGCATGATCATTTCACCTCCACCCATCGAAGCCTATGAGCCTCGTATGTCGTGACGAAGGCCATCAGTCGGAAGATGATCATTGGAGGAAATGCCTCCAGCCAAATTCAACCATGCTGATGGAGGCGAGTAGCCAGTACACGTTTCCGATGAGCAGGCTGGCCAGGAAAATCCTCCAATCGCGTCTGCTAAGACCGGAATAACTATGCGCACCCGAGCGTAGGAAGGCCGTTGTGGTGAAGGGGTCGAACTTGATTGAGAGGAAGAACAGCGCGACAGGCGTACTTTGACCGAGCAGCCAGGACAGAAGCTTCTTCGATTTCCCTTGCCCCGCACCTTCTCGTAGTTCTTTTATCGCTTCGATGCCAAGCCAGTCATTCTTCGAGCGGTCATATAGGCGCAATGTGCCATAACACGTTACAAAACAGAGAACGAGCATAACGATACTGCCTTCAATAAGACCCATTTTGAAAATCACAAAGGGATACAGCAGATAATCAAACCCGCTACACATCGCCCAGTGTGCCAGAAGGCCGATGCCCAGGACGGCACAGCGCGCTCCAACAAAGCCCCGGTTTACTTCTGCGGCAGGCAGTGGACTCGCCAGGGTTACTTCACTCTCGCTAACGGTATGCATGGCGTCGGTCTCCTCCACGCTGAATCTCCTTCGTGTTAATTGGTCTTTTGATTGATCGGTTGACCGTCGCCATCGGAAACGGTTCGAGCATCGTCATCCGGTCGCTAACGTCCCCCCTCATTTGCATATACCGGATTTACTGAGAATTCCCGCAGGTTGTGCGAAAGGAGATAAAAAACCACCGTCAGGCTGCGAGAACCCTCCTAATCCGGTGTATATCCAACAGAGTGATACGATGCCGACAAAACATCACACAGGAGGGAAGAACGATGCTGTTACTGATTGCAGAGATCTGGCTGACAGTGAAAGCGTGGCGGAAGGGGTGGCGGGCAAAAGCGCTCTTGCCAGGTGGGATTCTCGTGGCCGTAGCGTTTTTGATGGGTGTAGCCGTGGAGGGGTCCGGCGGGTCGATCGAGGCCGTCATACCGCTGGCTATTCTGCTGGAGTTGGCCTGCGTCGGGGTGCTGATCAGGTTGGCGATGCGGGCACCTCGGTTTGTCGCGAGTTCGGCTGTAGCTGAGGCGCGGGTTGCGACCGAGATCACGGCCGGCAGTGCCAAAGTGTAGGGTTACCTATACGTAGCGCTCCCCTGTGGGTATGCGGCTGGGAGTGGGGGCGAGCGGGCCCCCGCTCCCAGCACATTCCCATACGCCGGAGGAGGCCGTGACTGGCAGAGGAAACGTTCGCCCTCCTCCGGCGCTGGAGGCAGAGGGCGTAGGCGCCGCATATGCGGTATAACTCTTAGCCTCAACCTGGCGTGGCGGATTGCGGCCGCTGAAGCTGCGCACGCCAAGCACCAATACATCGAGCGCGAGCATCTGCTGACAGTCGAATCCGTTCCGACCAATATGAAGTTATTTAGAGAGCGACCTCCACTCGCCACGAACTACTGGAGACGCTACACGCGATGCGTCAAAGAATCTGCCCAGACCATCTCTCGTATGCGGTGTTCTCCGACGGTAATGAATGTAGAACCTCAACACCTGACGTAAATGGAAGTCACAGGGGCCTATTGGAGGTGATGAATGCGAGACATCTGGAAGAAGCTAGTCGGGAACACTGAAGGCAATGCGTTGTGGGGACAACTCTATCCGTGGGGAATGGCAGCGCTGGTGACATCCGTCTTGCCGGCGCTGTGGGCATTAGTGCTTGGGGCCGCCCCCTTTTCACTCGACAGCGAGGAGCAAGCAGGTTACCTGCTGGCGGAGGCCCGCGCCTTTCGCCTGTCAGTCGCAGTACTGTTTTTGGCGGTAGGCGTCGTGCTGTCGATTTCTCCAGTCCGAGCCATGTTCAGAACATCCGGATGGCGCGTCCGCGCCGCCTATCTGTTTTCAACGCTGGCGATCGGTATCCTGTATTTCGTGTTTCCCTTGCTGTCCACTTTCTGGACACTTGTGTGGATCTCTGGGGCAATGCCGATGCGGCGTCCTTTTTTGTGGGCTTTTTTTGGCTACCACGATCCACGCATCACCATCCTCGAATTCGCCGTCTCTCTCCCAATAAATTCGATGGCCTTGGCAGCTTGTTCATTGCTGATCAGATGGTCGCGCGTGGGAGCGTACGTCGTGGTAGGCAGTATCGTCATCTTCATCGCATTACTCATGTCCTACAGCGTGCTGGTGACTGATTGATTAGATGTGTGCTGCGGACGCGACGCATCGGCAGGCGCAAAAGGATGCAACAACAAAAAGTTCGGAGGCGGGTTACGAGAAATGGGCACAAGCCGCCGTATAACAAGCGCAGGAGTCGTGTGTGCCGGCTTGCGAGAAAGGAGTCCACTCCCTGTAATCGCTATAGAACCCGATGAAGGGAGGCATGGACGAGCGGCGCCGAGGCCTATGGTTTCGAATAGCCAGGGGCGCGAGTAAGGGGATTGTGGGTTGCCAGACGGCTATCGAAGGGAAGAGTAAAAACCTATCCGTTGATCGATTCCGTATCGGGCTCGTTTCGTGTATACAGAGTCTGTCTGGCAGAACGGCACAAGACAAGAGAGCGAGAGGAGGACATGGGCATCATCGCAGGCATTGTGGCGCTCAGCGTGGTGATCGCCATCCATGAACTTGGCCATTTTCTGATGGCGAAGGCGGCCAAGGTGGGAGTTCGCATCTTCTCCATCGGGATCGGGCCGAGGCTGTTCGCGACACGCTACAGAGAGACGGTGTACCGGCTCCCCCCCCCCCCCCCCCCCCGCCCCCTGCCCCCGCTGTGCGCGGGGCCCCCCCCCGCCCACCCCCGCGGGGGGCGGGGGCGGGCCCCCCCGCCTGCGGCCGGCCGCCGCGCGCG
>Ga0080064_1003772_pt1 | contig 20984 bp, 19 predicted proteins | sample Subgrocontami54m_FD_69260 | JGI IMG/M metagenome (GOLD analysis project Ga0080064, IMG submission 69260) | Subsurface groundwater microbial communities from S. Glens Falls, New York, USA - GMW46 contaminated, 5.4 m (SPADES assembly) (version 2) ...
GTGCGTCCCTGGATCAGGACTTCGCCATCCATACTCCCAGATTACCAAAAGAGGATGGGGCGAGTCCAGCGAAATCTTACGAGCGACTCGAGGTGTGCCTTACAGTACCTGAGTAGTTACGAAATCGTGAGCTACACCGGAGGCCATCTGCCCCATGGCCCGGAGCCGCACTGACTCCACGAGTGCCGCGTGGGCGTCCGCGAGGGCCTCGACCTTTTGCTGCAACTCAGCGGCCGTCCGTCTCGCCTCTTCATAGAGACGGGCATGATCTATGGCCGTCGCCGCCTGGGCGGCAAAGAGCTCCATCATCTGAATCGTCTCACGATCTAGGGTCCAGCCACCCTCCGGATGCTCGACACCCAGGACGCCGATCACTCGTCCCTGCACAACAAGCGGGAGATTCAGGAACCCGTTAGAGGGCAGTCCAATGGGTTGGTCATAAGGCGGCTGCAGTCGAATCGCCACGGCGGTCGGCACCTGTGGATTCCAGAAGACCGGCACGCGGGCATGGTAGGCCTGAACGATAGGATTCTCTGAGTCGGTTACCGGGATCCGTCGCGGCTGCATACTCAAGGCTGTACTGGCCACTGCGCCCAGATACGGCCCTTCGGGATCAGCGAGGAACAGGGTCAGGCGCCGCAACTTTAAAAGATCCCGCGCGGTCTGCATGATCCGATCGAGACGTTCACGCAGTTCCAGGGGTTCACGGATATGGAGACTCGCATGGAGGAGTTCGAGAGACTGGACAAGCTTCATGGCAACACCTCTATATTTATAGTTATGAAGTCCGTGAGCGATGGATCAGACATTCTACCCTTCCCATATGGTAGGGAGGGATTGTGACGCTTCGATTACGGCCGGGTTTCTCTGACGTAAATTCCGAGGCGGGGTACACAGGGGCCTGACGTGTGTGAGAGAGAGGCGTGAGCGCTATCCCGATGTATCAGCCGGTGTGGCGCTGCTCTCCTGCTCTTACGCCATCTGCCGGAATAAAAAAGGTGCTGGCAAGAGGTAAGTAATGAATGAAGTTGTTTACACGATCTCCTCGGGAAGCGTAGCATGACAACATGATTGTATTGTCAAATCTCAAGGAGAAGGAGGATCGTCATGGGATTACTGGATAACGGTCTACTGGGGAACGGGCTGAAAGGGAACATCGTGACAGGGCTGGCCATCGGTATCGGTGCGGCCATCTTGGCCCCTGTCGTTGTCCCTCTGGCTGCAGCACTCGTCAAACCCCTGTTAAAGAGCACCATTAAAGGTGGCTTCATTCTCTATGAAAAGGGTCAGGAGATGGTCGCTGAGGCGGGAGAGGTCGTAGAGGACCTGGTAGCAGAGGCCAAGGCGGAATTGGCTGAGGTCCCGACAGACACCGGGTCTGTGGTGTCAGACACTGCTCGATCTGAAGCATAAAGGGAGGGGAGCCTGATGCTTTCAGATGCCTACATCACTCATGCGACTCGAGGAAGGGTCAGGATTAAGATCCCCGACAGAAAGGGTGATTCGGCCTACTTTTCTTCGTTGAAGGAGAAACTGGCGGGGTTGTCGGAACTGCCAGGCATTCAGAGGGTCGAGGCGAACCCCCTGACAGGGAGCATACTTGTTACCCATACCTTGGACCTGCCGGCATCAGACCTTGCGCTGGTCGCTCAGTATAGCGAATTCAACAACCTGTTTCGCTTGAGGGTATCCCCCCCTGACCATACGCCGGTGTCTGGGGGGCTTGAACAAACCCTTCGAGAGACTAAAGGAAAGGTCGGCGGCCTCACAGGTGGCGAGATCGATACCGGGATGCTTGCCATACTGGGACTGCTCGGTATCGCCATTGTTCAACTGAATAGGGGCAATATCATGATTCCCGCCGTATCGGCACTGTGGTATGTCTACAGCCTCATCAAGGACCGGCAACGCGAAAACAACACGGCAGCCACACGGAGAAAACTACCGTAAAGGAGATTAACGATGGTCGACAAAGAGGGTGAAAAGGGTGGATCGGGTACATCTGAATCGATCGGAAAGGCCGGTATAACAGTGAAAGAAGGGATCATCCAGAGTCTGAAGGGGATCAATGAGATCGAGGCCGAGATCGTCAGCCTTGTGCGAAATACCGTCTCTCAATCCCTCAAAGCGACAGGAGGAGTGGCCGGTGAGACCATCGGCCTCACGCGGGATGTCGTCAAGGGTGCGATCCAAGCTACCGAGGAAGTCGGTACAGGTCTGGTCATGAGCACCAAGAATGTCGCCAAAGGGGTCATCATGGGCGTTCGTGATGTAGGAGGCGATGCAATGAGCGTTGCCGGTCAGACCGTGAAGGCCGCCGTGTCTGGAGCGGCCGAGATTGGGGCGGACATCGCACTCGTAGCCAGAAGCGCTGTGGATGGGGTTGTTGATGCCGTAAAAGAGACAGGTGGCAACGCGGGGAATGTTGCCGGGATAGCCGTTACCGGGGCCATCGAGGCCGCAGCAAGCATCGGACAGACCGCCGTCAGGGCCGTGAAAGACATCCTGCTTGGTGTCGTGGAGGGCGTGAAGGAGGTCGGAAGCGCGGCACTCCCAAGATCGGGCGCGAACGTGTCCGCTCCACCATCACCAGAGTCGCCATCACTAAAGTCATCGGGATCGCCAACGATCTCCAAGAGCCGCGTAAAAAGTAAATAAGGCTGACGTCGCTCAAAGGCTGCCTTATCTATGCCAGGTTCCTGCCTCCGATCACGACAACTTCTTTCAGAGGTCTCCCTGTGGTTCAGGCTGTACACATTCTGGTGAAGGGGAGGATCAGGGTAAGGGTCAGAGGTCTCTATCGCTCTCGAATGCTCAAAGGGTACCTCGAATCTCGTCTCTGTCAGATCAAGGGTATCAGTAATGTCTCAGCAAGCGTCCTGACCGGCAATCTCCTGATCGTCTTCAATTCGGACCATACCACCGAGACGGTTACCGTCCTTGTCGAGGGTATCGTTTCGGTGTATAGGTGCCAGCCGTTCAACGGCAAGCTTCCCCCGCGTGTGGCAAGACCTGCTGCTCCTGCCGCGTCTGCCGTCAGAAGAGAGGCGGCCCACCCATGGCATGCCCTCGAGATCGATTCGGTGCTCACGATTCTGGATGGAACAAGATCAGGAATATCCGAAGAGTCTGCGCGGGAACGCCTCTTGCGATATGGTCCGAATGTCCTGCCGGATACGATCCGTCGTTCACGATTCGGTATCCTTATCGATCAGTTTGCCTCGCTTCCCGTCGCCCTCCTTGCCGCGGCGGCCGCCCTCTCTTTAGTGACCGGGGGGGTTGCTGATGCGCTGTTTATCCTCGGGGTGGTGTGCATCAATGCCGCCATCGGCTATGTCACTGAGTGTCAGACGGAGGACACGCTCCATTCTCTCAAGAAACTGGTGACCCCTTCTGCGACAGTCATCCGGGACGGCTCTCCCAAAGCAGTCCGTGCAGAGGAGGTGGTAACCGGGGATCTCTTGGCGCTCAGACCTGGAAGCTACGTCACAGCGGATGCCAGGCTCATGGAGAGCCGGTATCTGTATGTGGATGAGTCGGCCCTCACCGGTGAGAATATGCCTGTGCTCAAGACTACGGAATCGATGCCTGCCACCAATGTTCCTTTGGCCGACAGGATCAATATGGTCTATATGGGGACCCTGGTCACAGGAGGTGAGGGGCTTGCCGTGGTGGTAGCCGCAGGGGGAATGACGGAGATGGGACAGATTCAGACCCTGACCGGCGAGGCGTCACCGCCTGAAACCCCTCTGGAAAGACGGCTCATCCGGATAGGAAACCAATCGGTACTGCTTGGTGGTTCCGTCTGTATCCTGGTCTTTGCCATCGGCCTGCTCCGCGGATACGGCTTCGTCGAGATGTTCAAAATCGCTATCTCGCTGGCAGTGGCTGCTGTCCCTGAAGGCCTGCCCACTGTGGCCACTACGACGCTGGCTTTGGGGATCAGGAATATGAGGAGACACCATGTCCTGATCCGGCATCTTCATGCGGTGGAAACCCTTGGTGCAGTTCAGACCATCTGTCTGGACAAGACCGGAACCATCACCATGAACCAGATGTCGGTGGTGGTCATCCATACAAGCATGCAGCCCATCACGATCACGATCACGGAGGGCAGGTTCGTCTCAGGAGGGGCCCCGATCGACCCATTTACCTGCGACGAACTTTTGCGATTGATCCATATCTCGGTGTTGTGTAATGAAACGGTGGTGAGTGTCCTCGGAGGGGAATCTGTCTTGACAGGCTCCCCCACGGAGAACGCCTTAGTCCATCTGGCCGTCAGTGCAGGGATCGATGTCCCGAAAATCCGAGAGAGGTATCCGTTGATAAAGATCATGCCACGTTCCGAGAATCGGAACTACATGTCCACCCTCCACCGATCGGATTCTTCTGCGCGACTGCTGGCTGTGAAGGGCAGTCCTCGAGAGGTCTTAGACATGTGTAAATGGTACCTGAAAGACGGACAACAGATTCCCCTCTCTGAGGAGACACGATCAACTATCGAGGTCGAGAATGAGCGCATGGCTGGTGATTCACTCAGAGTCCTGGGAATCGCGTATGTTCACTCGGATCATGCCGAGGATGAGTGTCATGCCGGACATGGGCTGATCTGGCTCGGGTTGGTGGGCATGGCTGATCCCATCAGGAAAGGGGTCAAAGAGTTGATCCCCCTGTTTCACCAGGCAGGGATCGATACCGTGATGATCACCGGAGATCAAAGCCCCACGGCCTACGCCATAGGCAAGACACTGAATCTGGGTGGAGACGAGTCGCTCGAAATCCTGGACTCTACCCACTTGGCGACAGTGGATGCCGACGTCATGAAGGCCCTCTCGAAGAGGGTTCACGTCTTCTCGAGGGTCAGCCCTGCCAATAAACTTCAGATCGTCCAGGCGCTTCAGAGAGCAGGGAGGGTCGTTGCGATGACCGGGGATGGAATCAATGATGGGCCGGCCCTGAAAGCCGCCGATATCGGGATCGCTATGGGCCACACCGGTACGGATGTTGCCAGGGAGGTGGCGGATGTGGTTCTGGAAAACGACGATCTTGAGACCCTGGTGGTGGCGATCAGCCACGGCAGGACTATCTACAACAATATCAGGAAATCAGTCCATTTTCTCCTGGCAACAAACCTCAGCGAACTCCTTGTGATGTCTGCCTCCATGGCGGCAGGACTGGGTGAACCGTTAAACCCCATGCAACTGTTGTGGATTAATCTGATCTCGGATATCTTCCCAGGGCTTGCGCTTGCCCTTGAGCCGCCCGAGCCTGACGTGTTGAACCGTCCACCCCGCAATCCACACGAACCGATCCTGAGTACCGCCGATCTCAAGACGATCGCGTATGAGGCCAGCCTGCTCTCTGCAGGTTCGATGGGGGCCTATGGGTATGGCATCCTGAGATATGGTGTGGGGCCGCAGGCCGGCACCATGGCCTTTATGAGCCTGGTATTGGGACAGCTCCTGCACGCCGTCAGTTGCCGCTCAGAGCGGCACAGTATCTATGATCCGTTAACCGCCCAGACTCCGCTGCCCCCCAACCGGTACCTCCAGCTCGCACTGGGAGGATCGTTTGCCGTTCAGGCCGCTGCGCTGACTACGCCGGGACTCCGCAGCCTCCTGGGCATTACGCCTCTCGGGGTGGTGGATTGCCTTGTGGTAGGAGGGGGCGCATTGATCCCATTTCTGGTCAACGAGGCCGCCAAGCTTCGCATTGAACCGTCTACGAGCACGCACACGGCACTGTGCCCGGCACTATGAGGTGATCGCGAATGAAGGCGGACTTTATGTTTACCTCCGAATCGGTGACAGAGGGGCACCCCGATAAGCTGTGCGACCAGATCAGTGATGCCATCGTGGATCACATCCTTCAGCGGGACCCGTGTTCAAGGGTGATCGCTGAATGCGCGGTCTCGACCGCCATTGTGTTTATTGCAGCCAGGTTTTCCACCAATGCCTCCATTGACTTCGCCAACATCGCCAGACAGGTGATCAACCAGGTAGGGTATGCGGAACACTCCTTTAACGGAAAGACCTGCAGTATCCTGACAAGTCTCAAAGAGTTACCCGCTGAGGAGTCCGACTCTTTCGATGAAAGGTGTCTGTCTAACGAGGAGATAGAGCAGATCCCGGTGCGAAATCAGGTGACAGTCTTCGGGTATGCCTGTGATCAGACCTCTGCCCTCATGCCGCTTCCCATCTGGCTTGCCCATCGGCTTGCGAGGAGGCTGACTTCCGTGAGGCTCCAAAAGCTCCTCCCCTATCTCTCTCCTGACGGCAAGACGCAGGTTGGCGTCGAGTACAGAGATCGCAGACCCTGCAGGATTCACAGCATCACGCTCATTGCCAGCCAAGGCAGACCCTCGGCAGCCGGTGGTCCCGATCTGAAAAGGCTGGAACAGGATCTTAGAGAGATGGTTCTCCACCCGGTCCTCCAGGAAGAGGAGATCAAGACGGATGACAGGACCAGGATATTTATCAATCCAGACGGTCCATTTATTGTCGGTGGGCCCTCTGTCCATTCCGGACTCACAGGCAGAAAAAATGCCATCGACACCTATGGGGAGTATTCACGACACAGTGGTGCGGCTCTGAGCGGAAAGGATCCCATGCGGATCGATCGTATCGGCGCGTACATCGCCCGCTATGCGGCCAAGAATGTGGTGGCTGCGGGGTTGGCTCGAGAATGCGAAGTCCAGCTAAGTTACTCTATCGGCCTTTCACGGCCTGTCAGCATTCAGGTAGAGACATTCGGCACGGGCAAGCTCCCGGATGCCGGCATCGCCCAGTTCCTTGAGAACCATATCGATTTTCGGATCGCGGGGATCATGAAGCAGTTCAATCTGCGCTATCTGCCCTCCCTGATCAAAGGCGGGTTTTATAAGAGGTTGGCCGTCTATGGACATGTGGGGCGGATGGACATTGGACTTCCCTGGGAGGTCACCGATAAGATCTGTGTTCTGCAGGGCTAACGTGAATGTTCGCTATTACAATCCATCGCCCTTCCGCGGTATGTCTCAGGACTGAAGCCAAGCTCGGTACGTGTGGGGGGGGCTGTCTGAGGATCGTATTTGAAGGGTAGGAGTGACAGGGTGTCAGATCTGATCAGTAATCGCTATCTATAGCAGGATTGCGATGAACGACAATGCGGATCCTTCCATCGCCACATCCACAAAGGCCCCGAAGAAGGCCTTCCACGCCACCTCGCCAGTCTTTACGCATGCTGCATGCAGATAGTCATCGTGGGTGATCGCCTTGCTGGGATCAAAATAACCGGCCCGGGTCAGGGTGTCTATGATCTCTCGCGACCGGATTACCCTCGGGTTATAGTGTGTGACAATACTCCCCGTGGCGATCTTTACAGTAACGGTGTCGATTCCACGAAGCATAGCCAACAGCCTGGAGACCTCCTGGGCCAGACGGTGATTGCGCTGGATCACGGGCGTCCTCACTCTGAGCCTTCCGGGTATGTCGTGGATATAGTAGCTGATGTCACACCTCCTCGCTCACTGTTTCTGAAAGCCACGGCAGCCTGGATAACCGGAGCATCTGAACCTGATGACGTTCCCTTCCCTTTTATAGATATGCATCGGTTTGCTGCACCTGCTGCAGAGAGGTCTCTTGGCGGGTGTGGTCTTTCGATTGCCAAGCGTGAACTGCCTGCCACACATCAGACATCGGAACCGCTGTTTTTGGGTCCATGCCCGTCCATACTTGTATACGGCCTCTGAACTGCATGTCGGACACGCCATCTCGCGACTGTGTTTTTCTGTTTCCCCTTCTGGACAGGCTATTCTCATGGCCCCAGTAAAACAGGCTACTATTACACGAGGATTACCGTATTGTTGCATTGGTGTAAAATTCGGGCTCCTCTCGAGTGCTACGAGCGGATTTCGACCAAAATAACAAGGGCGTAAATTCAGGGCCCAGGAGTAATCCGACCATCGAGGGAGGCGCAATCGATCATCAAGTCACTGCATGGTATCTTGATCGTGACGTTACACCGCAGCCGTTCTGCCGGCTTCTATATGGCGTCGATTCCCCACAAACGATAGTATCTTCCGGGGATTCTCCATGGGGGATTGGACGAGAGGAACCGACTTCCCGGCGAGAGTTCTAGACCTCGATCAATGAGCCACGTGCTCGCTCCTGGCAGCCGTCAGGAAGAGAGCGTGAAAGGGCTAAATCACGGCTTCACTCGCCGATTCACCTCAGGTCGATCGAACCGCTCCAACGTCAGCCAGCGGGTCGGAATCTCCAGTTCTTCGCCGTAGTCCTTATTATCACTTGCCTCGTCACCAAGGATCTCCACCAAGCGCGAGGCCTCAAATTTACTCTGGCGTCACCGATCCTTCATACAGTCGTAACAATTCACGGTTAGGATGCCAGCAAAAAGAAAGGAGGATCAAGTGGTGATTACGTTGAAGGTTGATACCAGTTCCTACGATCGGCTTGTCGCAAGAGGCCAGGTAAAGAGGGGTGACCTGTTGGGCTTTTCTCCATACTTTGATGGTCAGGTCGTCTTGAGTCCCATCGATGGGACTATTGAGCACATCACGTATAGCAGGGAAGAACGGGCGCTGATCGTCAGCATCCGCCTTATCAGCAGGCAACCGCAGGCGGCTCACCCATAGTGAGGAGGAGCGGAGCATGCGATACCGGATCAAGGCGTTTAAGGGGGGTCTGATTATCAAGCTTGATGGGAAGGCGAAAGACAACGAGGCGGCTAGGGCACGCCGAGTCCTCTCGCCGTTTCTCCGGCGCCCCGGCGTGAAAGTCATCCTCTACCTGGCCGGGCTGCGCGAGATCGGTATCCCGGAAGTGGGGGTCTTAGAGACAATTCGTCAGGAGGTCACGGCGCAGGGCGGCACCCTCCGGCTGTGCGCCTTTCGAGACCACCTTCTGGCGCAGTTCGATCGGAACCCCTTCCTTCAGGTCTACGAGCTGTACGACGACCTCTGGCAAGCGGCCTCAGGGATGCCGGACCTGCCCCTGAAGCGATCGGCCTGAACTCAACGAGCGCTACAAGCGTAGCGCGTCCACGGGCCAGAACGGCCCGCATCACCCCATGCAGGGGACCGGGGCGGGGTTGGTTCAGCGCCCCGCATCAACAAAGCGTTCTGAACTCGGGAGCGCGATGGTTAACCTAATGACGCACAGGGAGGAGAATCATGGATCAAAGAAAGTGGTGGGTTCGTACTATCGTCGTGGGCAGCGCCTTGCTGCTTGCTCCGGTGGGGGCGTGGGCCGACAAGCTCACGGAGCTCGAACTGGTATTTGAGACGCAGCAGCAGTCACTGCAGCAGTTGCAGCAGGAGATGAACCGCCTACGGCAAGACCGGACCGCGCAGCAGACAGAGATCGACAGGCGCGTGATGGAGGTGGAGCAGAAGGCCGCTGAGACCGCAGCCTCGTCCCTGCTCACCGGGTATGAGCCCGGCAAGGGGTTCTTCCTGAAGTCCGCCGACGGTCAGTTCAACCTGAGCCTGCGTGGATTCATCCAGAATTGGATGCAAGTTGAAGGGTCACGAAATGAAGAAGAGTTCCCCGCTGCAGACAAGGCGGCAGGGATAGCTCGGCACAACCCGAGTACATTTCGGCTGCGCCGCACCCGGTTGATCGTGAGCGGCCAAGTCTTCAACGACTTCGGCTTCTTTATCGAGCAGGACATCACCGGCAGTGCGCGGCTCGAAGAGGGCTGGGTCAGTTACACGTACGCCCCGTGGGCGAAAGTCGTCGTCGGGCAGCACAAGCCTCGGTTCGGTCTCGAGATGCTCACCACCTCTCGGGATCTGGACTTCGCCGAGCGGGCGGTCATCGCCAGAGCGCTGTCCCCGGAGCAGCAGCTTGGCGCCACCGTCGAAGGCAATCTGAAACTCGCCACCGTGCCTGTCTACTATGGGGTCTCGATCTATAACGGCTGCGGCCGGGTCGATCAGTGCCCTGGGGGAATCGACAACGACGGTGCTAAAGCGTTCGCCGGTCGATTTACCTTTGCACCCCAGATGCCCTTCGGGAATCTCACCATCGGGCTGAATGCCGATCATCGTACCTTTCGGGTCGTCAATGGGAAAGGGGCGACCGATGCAAACGGGGTCACGACCGTTGCTGGAAGCTTTCACCGCTTTAACCCTGTTCAGGCGACCGGGTGGAAATTGGGAGGCGACGGCGGCGGTACGAGTCAGAACGGCTTCCTGATCAACGGCGACCGTGTCACCGGCGGCGGCGACCTCGTCTTCGACTTGTACCCATTCATCATCAAAGGGGAGTACGCCTACGCCTCGCAGGAGCGCGACGCATTGGGCGCCGGCGGTACGAACCTCGATCACCTCATCATGCAGGGTGGCTATGGGACGATCGGCTACTGGATCTTCGGTACCAAGCGCAGTGGCCTGCTGGCCATCGGCCGCTACGAGCACCTGCGGGTCGATGACAACAAAGACGCATTTACTGCGCCTGACTCAGCCCACAAGGAGCAGCCGATGGAGATGCGCTCCGGCACCCTCGGTTTGAACTGGTATGTCAACCCCAGCGTCCGGTTGCGGGCGAACTACATCCTCACCGATGTCCGGCCAGGCCGGAATGTCATCGGCGTGAGCAATAGCACCCATGGTGAACTGGTGCACGAGGGGATCGCCGAGGTGCAATTCCAGTTCTAATCGGCAGATTGAGGGCAGGTTTCACTCGCGACGAGCGCTGTGGATTTGAGGTAACTCGCTGTATTTGAGCAAGCTATACACGTCGCCCTGGAAGCTCATCGCCGTCTCTGATCCGGGGAGCTCCCCCTCGCTCGGGGACGGGACGGCGATGAGCCAATCTGGGGTAGCAACCTCTCTTCTGAGCGACTCCAAGCGGGGAAAATGATCATCGCCACTAAATGTGTGATGATGCGACAAGCAAATGGGAGCGGCATGTGAACGCCGGGAAGATCTTGATTATCGAGGACGAGAGCGACGTTGCCGAGCTGCTGGCGTATAACCTCTCCAAGGAAGGGTATCAACCGGTTGTAACGAAGGAAGGGATGGCCGGGCTCCAGCGCTCCCGGGAGATCCAACCCGACCTCGTCCTTCTGGACCTGATGCTCCCTGGGATGGAAGGGTGGGAAGTGTTTCGTCGACTGAAAAAAGATCGGGTGACAAGCCAGACACCCGTGATCATGCTGACAGCGCGCGGAGACGAAGCGGATAGAGTTCTTGGGTTGGAGTTGGGAGCAGATGACTATATCACCAAGCCGTTCAGCCTACGAGAGTTGATGGCGAGAATTCGGACGGTCCTTCGAAGAAGGGATTCAGGACAAGATCCACAACAGCCGGAGGTGATCCAGAGCGGTCAACTGCGGATCGACCGGGGTCGCTTCGAGGTCACCGTTAATGGGAAGGTGGCTCCATTGACCACTAAAGAATTTGGGTTGCTTTATGCGCTGGCGACCAATCGCGGGCGAGTCCTTAGCCGGGATCGCCTTCTCGACCTTGCCTGGGGAGAGGAGGGGTTCGTCGAACCCAGGACCGTGGATGTTCACATGACCCGGCTGAGAACAAAACTCTCCGAGCGATCCGAATCAGAGCGATATATCGAGACTGTGCGAGGGGTTGGCTACAGGTTTCGTGACCAGCCTGTCGCTGTCACCATCCCACAGCAAGATGCCAAGCTACGCCTCGCGCACTCTTCCAAATGGAGGAATGAGAGCAAGGTCAAGGTCCCATGAGTGATGTAACATAGTTGTAACATAGACGTAACGCGACAGTCACAATCCACCTGATAGAGTCTAAAAAAAGGAGGCTAAGAATGGTCACACAGAAGAATGGCAAAAGGGGAAGAAGCTATGTGTTTTCGCTGCTGCTTTCGGCGACAATGGGCGCGACCTTGCTATGGTCTACGGTCGGTGCTGCCGAAGTCTTAAAGGTGGACCCGGAACTTCCGCACTATAAAGCGGTCAGCGGCGTCTCGGGCAACCTTTCGAGCGTCGGATCGGACACCTTGAACAATCTCATGACGTTCTGGGCCGAAACGCTCAACAAGTTTTACCCCAATGTGAAGATCCAGATCGAAGGAAAAGGCTCCTCCACGGCTCCGCCAGCACTGATCTCCGGCACCGCTCAACTCGGTCCCATGTCTCGTCCCATGAAAGAGACCGAGATCGATGCCTTTGAAAAGAAGTTCGGCCACAAGCCGACCGGGCTCCGCAGTGCCGTGGACGCCTTGGCCGTATTTGTGAATAAGGACAACCCGATTAAGTGTCTGACCTTTGAACAAGTGGACGCCATCTTTTCCAAATCCAGGCGCTCCGGACACAAGGAAGACATCAAGACCTGGGGTCAGCTTGGCTTGACCGGCGACTGGGCCAATCGCCCGATCAGTCTGTTCGGTCGAAACTCGGCCTCCGGGACTTACGGGTTCTTCAAGGAGCACGCGCTGAAGAACGGCGACTACAAGGATGAGCTGAAGGAGCAGCCGGGCTCAGCCTCCGTCGTCCAGGGGGTGGCCGTTGACCGCTACGCCATCGGCTATAGCGGCATCGGCTACACCACCGCCGGCGTGCGGGCCGTTCCACTGGCCGAGAAAGAAGGCGGCACGTGCGGCGAGGCCACCGCGGCCAACGCCTATTCCGGGAAGTACCCACTGTCACGGTTTCTGTTCATCTACGTCAATCGGACACCAGGCAAGCGCCTTGATCCCCTCACCAGTGAGTTCATTAGGCTTGTACTCTCGAAGGAGGGGCAGGAGGTCGTGATCAAGGACGGGTTTTTTCCGATCCCGAACTCCGTTGCCAAGGAAGAGCTGAGCAAAGCGCTCTAATGGCTCACTGAGGATCTCTATGGAGGACAGCGCCAAGGTTGTCGCACCGGGCGAGCCGCTGCAGGCGGCTCGCCCGGTTATCGTCCCGCGCGAAAAGATTGCGCGGCGCCTCCTGCTGGATCGCCTCGCCCGTTGGGTCGTCACGCTTGGGGGGGCGGCGATCATCGTCTCCATTCTCGCCATCCTGTTCGTCATTGCCGCTGAGGTCTATCCCCTCTTCAGGAAACCCACAGCGGTGCTGCTGGGAGCACTCACCACGAGCCTCGATTCGGCCCCACTGGCAGTCGGGGTGGATGAATACCGCGAGATCGTGTACGTGGTGACAGCCACCGGCGTACACTTCGTTTCCGTCAAGGACGGAACGTTGCTGGCATCCAACCGGCTGCAGGGACTGCACGGCGCCACGGTCGTCGGGACATCAGGCTTGGGACGAGGCCCGTTCGCGCTGGGACTCTCGGATGGGCGTGCGATCCCCGCTGAGGTCGGATTCTCGGTCACCTTCCCGGAAGGAAGGCGCCGCGTCGAAGCGGAATTGGTGGCGGGCGACCCGATCGCAGTCGATCCGGAGCGGCATCCGCTCGTCCGGCTCGCCTACGCCTCCACCCCCCACGGGCCTATGACAGCGGCTGCCATCGGTCCACAAGCTATCGTCCTCGTCACCGTCAAGGAGACGAAGGCCCTGATCGGTCCTTCCACGAAGGAAGAGTCACGCCAACGCCTCACGCTGCCAGTCGAGGGGGAGATCACTCAGGTCCTCCTCGATGGCCGCGGCGAGAACCTGTTCGCCGGCACCTCGTCCGGCCAGATCATCAGGGTCGACCTCAGAAACCCGAGCGACCCGAAGGTTGCCGGCATTACCGCTGCCACGATCCGACCCGGGATCGGCATACGCACGATGGGGTTCCTGATCGGGGACCGCACCCTGGTGGTGGGTGATACGATGGGTGGCGTCAGTTCCTGGCAGCTCGCGCAGGCGGATAGTACAGGGCAGCGCCTGGCGAAGGTCCATGACTTTCTGGCCCACACGGGGCCCGTCGTCGCCTTCGCCCCGTCCCGTCGCGATAAGGGGTTTGTGACGGCGGACGCTTCCGGCATCATCCATATCCACTATGGAACCACAGGCAAGACCTTGCTGACGCTCAAGGCTGCAGATGTGGGACTGAGCGCCGCCACCTTCGCCCCCAAGGCCGACGGCGTCATGACGGTTGATGCGAAGGGGGGCCTCTCGCACTGGACCGTGAAGAACCCCCACCCCGAGATCAGTTGGGGGAGCCTGTTCGGGAAGATCTGGTACGAAGGGTACCCCGCGCCGGCCTATGTCTGGCAGTCCACTGGAGGGACCGACGACTTTGAGGCAAAGTTCAGCCTCGCCCCGCTCATCTTCGGGACGATCAAGGGGACATTCTACGCCCTGCTCATCGCGATCCCGCTGGCGCTCCTGGGCGCCCTTTACACCTCCCAGTTCATGCACCCGACGCTCAGGGGGATCGTGAAGCCGACCGTGGAGATTATGGCTGCGCTTCCAAGCGTCGTCTTGGGCTTCCTGGCAGGCCTTTGGCTGGCACCCCTCGTCGAACAGGTCGTTCCTGGTCTCTTCCTCATGCCGATCGTGACCACACTCCTCATCCTGATCGCGGTCTTGTGCTGGCGATTCGTTCCCATTGGCGTCCGCAGTCGAGTCAAGGCGGGCACCGAGGTCGCTTTGCTCATCCCGATCGTGATCCTCGGAGGCTGGATCTCCTTCCAACTCGGTGGGGCAATCGAACGCCTGTTGCTATCAGGCGACTATCGAGGCTGGCTCTTGAATGTCCTCGGGCTCACCTATGATCAGCGAAACTGCCTGGTTGTGGGCATCGCCATGGGCTTCGCCGTCATCCCGATCATTTTTACCATTGCCGAGGATTCGCTCTCCAACGTGCCTCAACACCTTGCGGCCGGTTCGCTCGCGCTTGGCGCCACCCGGTGGCAGACCGCGCTGAGAGTCGTTCTGCCAACGGCAAGCCCGGGGATCTTCTCCGCCATCATGATCGGCTTCGGACGGGCGGTGGGCGAGACGATGATCGTCCTGATGGCCACGGGAAATACGCCGGTGATGGACTGGAGCATCTTCAACGGCTTTCGGGCCCTCTCGGCCAACATCGCCGTGGAGCTCCCTGAGGCGCCTGATGGCGGGACGCTTTTCCGGGTCCTCTTCCTGGCAGCCCTCCTACTCTTCGTGATGACATTCATCGTGAACACCCTGGCCGAACTGGTCCGCCTGAAGCTCCGGCAAAGGTATCGCTCCCTATGAAGCGATTTTGGAAGAGCGGCGATCCATTCATCTGGCTCACTGGAGGAGCATTAGCCATCAGCCTTCTCATGGTGGCCGGGCTCGTCCTCTTGGTGCTGCTCAACGGGCTGGGCTTCTTTTGGCCGTCGCCGATTGTGCGCCTGACCCTGTCGGACGGCAAGGAGCTATTAGGCCAGGTGACGCAACGGGAGGTGATCCCGCAACCAGACGCACCCCCAGGGACCGCCACGCGCTACCGGATTCAGGTCAAGGTCGGCAATCGTGACCTGTACGGCGCCGACTTCGTCTGGGTCGAGGAGGCCACGATCGCTCGCCGCGACTTCCCTGCGGAGGCTGTCCTCATCGAGCGACGGGAGTGGGGCAATCTCTATAGCCTTATCAAGGAGGTTCGGGATAACGAGCGCGCCGTAGCTCAGGGGCCTGAGGTGGCATGGAGCGCTCTTCAGACCCTCCTCCCGGACGCGACATCGACTTTCAACGAGATCAGGCGGATCGAGAAAAAAGAGATTGGGGCGATCAACTCTGCCCAGGAGAAGATCCGCCTCAAGCTCAAGAAGCTGGCGCTCTCAGGGCAAGAGGGAGGTTCAGAAGTAGCACGACTCGACAAGGAGATGGAGGGTTGGGCGGCCAAGTACCGCGAACAGGAGGCAAGACTCGCCACGTTCCGCCAGCTCTCCCAACAGATGCTCATCGTCTCGGTCATCGGCGGCAAGGAGACGGAACTGCCGCTTCAACAGATCGTCCGAATCATCCGACCGAACTCGATGGGGGTGTGGCCCAAGAGCGGCGTATATCTGTCCAGGCTCTGGGAGTTCATCTCTGGCGATCCCCGGGAGTCGAACACCGAGGGTGGCGTCTTCCCCGCCATATTCGGCACGGTGATGATGGTGATGATCATGAGCCTCCTCGTCGCACCGCTGGGTGTGCTGGCCGCATTCTACCTTCGGGAGTACGCGAAACAGGGGGTATTGGTCAGTACGGTCAGGATCGCCGTGAATAACCTGGCCGGCGTCCCGTCTATCGTCTTTGGGGTCTTTGGTCTCGGCTTTTTCATCTACCTTGTCGGGGGAAGTATCGATCGGCTCTTCTATCCCGAAGCGCTCCCGACCCCGACCTTCGGGACAGGAGGGATCTTGTGGGCCTCGTTGACCCTTGCCCTCCTGACCGTCCCGGTCGTCATCGTGGCCACGGAGGAGGGGCTTGCGGCTATCCCGCCCGGGATGCGTGAGGCCTCGCTGGCGCTGGGCGCCACGAAGTTCGAGACGACCTGGCGGATCGTCCTTCCGACGGTCATGCCCTCTATCCTCACGGGACTCATCCTAGCCATGGCTCGGGCGGCCGGGGAGGTCGCGCCACTCATGATCACCGGGGTGGTCAAGCTCGCCCCGTCCCTTCCGATCGATGGCATCTGGCCGTTCGTACATCTAGAGCGCAAGTTCATGCACCTTGGATTTCATATCTACGACGTCGGGTTTCAATCACCCAATGTGGACGCCGCCAGGCCGATGGTCTACACTACCATACTCCTCCTTCTCCTGGTCGTCCTGGCCTTGAACCTGGCAACGATCCTGATCAGGAACCGTCTGCGAAAAAAATACGCGTCTTCGGCGTTCTAAAGATAGAGAAGATGCCCTATGATAGAGAAGGCGGTGGGCAGAGCCTGGTGGGAATGGTGCAGAACCATGAGATTTCAAGTAGACTGTAAGAACCGACGATGACAACGGAGCCGATGATCGAAATCAGGAAGTTGACCCTCAAGTACGGCGAGAAGCTCGCCCTCCAGGATATCAGCCTCGATATCCCCAAGCATCAGGTCACGGCCTTCATCGGGCCATCGGGGTGCGGGAAGACGACGCTCCTGCGATGCCTGAACCGCATGAACGACCTCATCGACGGGGTGACAGTCAGCGGGACTATCCGGATCGGTGGAATCGACATCCATGACCCGGCCCTGGAAATCACGGAACTCCGCCAACGCGTAGGCATGGTGTTCCAGAAATCGAATCCCTTTCCGAAGACGATCTATGACAACGTCGCCTATGGGCCGAGGATCCTCGGTATGCGCGGACAGTCGACGCTGGATGAGATCGTGGAAAGGAGTCTGCGGGCAGCCGCCCTCTGGAACGAGGTCCAGGATCGCCTGCGTAGCAGCGCGCTCAGCCTGTCAGGAGGACAACAGCAGCGACTGTGCATCGCCAGGGCCATTGCCGTCGAACCGGAGGTCCTCTTGATGGACGAACCGTGCTCCGCGCTGGATCCGATTGCAACGGGAAAGATCGAAGAGCTGATGGCCGACCTGAAGCAACAGTACACGATCGTGATCGTCACCCACAATATGCAGCAGGCGGCCCGGGTCTCGGATTACACCGCCTTCCTGTACCTTGGCCAGTTGATCGAGTACGATCTCACCAGGCAACTCTTCGTCAAACCCTCCAGGCAACAGACGGAGGACTACATTACAGGCCGGTTCGGCTAGGACAACACATGAAAACCATACATCGGCATTTCGATGAGCAACTACAGGAACTGCGAGAACACCTGTTGGCGATGGGGAGTCTGGCCGAGACGATGATCGTGAAGAGCGTCAAGGCGTTGATGGATCGGAGCGAGGCTCTGGTACAGGAGGTGTTCACCCACGAGGAGGAGATGGATCAGCGGTGCATCGAAACCGATCAGCGGTGCTTCACCCTTCTGGCCCTTCAGCAGCCAATGGCTGGCGACCTCCGTTTCATCGCGGCAGCCATCAAGATCAACAGCGACATCGAGCGAATCGGTGACCTGGCGGTCAACATCGCTCAGGCGACCATGTCGCTCATCAGACAGCCAACCCTGAGGCCCCTTATCGATATCTCGCGGATGGCCCAACTCTGTCAAGAGATGGTGAAGAAAAGCCTGGACGCCTTCGTGGCGCGGGATGCGGAGTTAGCCAGGATCGTCATCGAATCGGACGATTCCGTCGATCTTCTGCGAGACCAGGTCTTCAGGGAACTCCTCAGCTATATGATCGGCGATCCCACCACGGTTCCCAGGGCCTTAGACCTGATTCTGGTCTCACGCTACCTCGAGCGGATCGCTGATCACGCCACCAACATCGCGGAGGATGTCGTCTATATCGTTCGGGGAGAGGATGTCCGGGAACGGGGCGACAAGGAGATACGGAAGGGCCTGAGACAGCCAGCGGACATCACGCTAGAGATCCCGGGGGCTGAGCAAGAGGCCACCCTGGCAGCCCACAGGCTGATGCCGGAAGAACAGGCGTTTCTCGCGCTGCTCGAATCGGCCGCCCACAACCTCCTCCAGGCCGCAAGGTGCTTACAGGTCATGTTCGAGGATTACACCGATCCCACGGAGAAGTGGAGACAAATCAGGGAGGCCGAGCACCAAGGGGACGCCATCACCCACGACATCATGAAGAAGCTGAACCAGACCTTCATCCCGTTCATCGACCGGCAGAACCTCCATGCGCTGACGTCAGCCCTCGATGACGTCGTGGACTTCATCGAAGCGACTGCCTCGAGGATGGTGCTTTACAAGATCGAACAGCCGACGCAGCAATCCCGCGAAATGGTGGCCCTCATTCTAGCATCGGCCGAGCAGGTCGTGAAGGCGATTGGGGACCTGCCCAGATTCGTCGGGGTGGAGGAGATCTGCGTGGAGATCAATCGGTTGGAGAACGAAGCAGACGATCTGTACCGGCGTGCCATCGCCGGCTTGTTCGAAGGAGAGCAACCGATTCTTGAGGTGACCAAGTGGAAGGAGATCTACGAATTGCTCGAAGGTGTGACCGACCGCTGTGAGGATGTGGCGAACGTGGTCGAAACGATCGTCCTCAAGCATACGTGAGTCGGAGCCACTCGCCTAGCCTGGAACCTCGAACGTCTTAGGCTCCTTCCGTCGTCTCCTGCGAGGTGACTGCCGGTTTCTTGACCAGAATGCGTGCCGCTAGAATCCCGACCTCATAGAGCAGGTACATCGGTACAGCCATCAATGTCTGATTGAAGACATCAGGGGTGGGAGTCAGAATGGCGGCGATCGTGAAGACGGCCAGAATCGCGTACTTCCGGTTCTTGGCAAGAAACTGGGGCGTGACCAGCCCCATCTTGGCCGCAATCCCAATGACTAACGGGAGCTCAAAGACTACGCCGAAGCCTAACAGGAATTTTGTGGTAAAGTCCATGTAGTTACCGATGGAGATCATCGGCTTCAGATTTTCGGTTTTGTACGTCAGGAGAAAGTTCAGGGCGAACGGGAGGACAAAGTAGAAGCAGAACAGCAGGCCACAAAAAAAGAAGATGGTCGACAACACCACAAAGAGAAGGGCATAGCGCTTCTCGTGAGCGAGCAGGCCTGGCGCAATGAACTTCCAGATCTGATAGAGGACGATTGGCAGGACTAACAAGAGGCCGGCAAAAATGGCGATCTTCATGTGCATCCAGAAGGCCTCGGCAGGCGCCAGGAAGAACAGGTCGACGGGGGGGCCCGGGCGTGGGGCGGATCGCAGGAAGGGGTAGGTCCTGGAGAAAATGAGATCGGTCGTCAGGGGGCGTTTCAGAACACGAAGGATCGTCTCCGAATAGTTAAAGGTGACAATGAATCCGATCCCGATGGCTGCCAGGGAGATGAGGATCCGCTTTCGGAGCTCCTCCAGGTGGGAGAAGAACGACACCTTCTCATCAGACATTCCGCGTCTCGTGCGTTCCCTTCGGCTTGTCCTCCTGGCCTACGGCCGGAGACGCTTCGGGCTTGGCGGCTTGCTGTTTCTGCTCCGCCGCCGCACCTGCCTTCTCCTCCTCTGCCGATAGCTCGGCAGTCAACCCTTCCTTCAGCTCTTCAGAGGCCCGCTTGAATTCTGCCATGGCCCGGCCCAGTGACCGACCAAGCTCCGGCAGTTTACTGGGGCCAAAGACCAAGAGCGCAATGACAAAAATAACGATCAGCTCCTGCATCCCCATTCCGAACATCGCGCGAACTCCTCACGAACGTTGACGACCCATCCCCATCTCGTAATTCAGCCTACGCTTGACCCGCAGCAAAGTCAAGTCCCAGTCCACTCATCTCTTGTCCTGCTGGCCCCTCGAGCCCCATAGAAGCCAGCCAGCGAAGCCTAGTGCCATCAAGAGCACAAGGAGGGCCAGAACCCAGTTTGCCATAGCGACGAGGTGGACCACCCGATCGAAGAAAGGGGCCGAAAAATACGCAATACAGATCATCGCCGAGCAGTACACTACCGCCCCAGCCAGATTATAGCGGAAGAAGCGTGAAAAGGGCATGCGGAGTGCCCCCGCTAGGGGCCCCGCCATGAACCTGAGACCGCCGATGAAACGGGCCAGGAAAACCGTCCAGGGACCGTATCGCCCAAAATACTGCTCGGCTAGGAAGAGTCGCTGGCGCGTCACCCGAAAGGCAGCTCCGTACTGGAGAAGGAGCCGTCGCCCAGCCCGGCTCCCAAGCCAATATCCAAGACTATCCCCCCCGGTGGCGCTTAAAATCGCTGTCGGGATCAGCCCCCAGAGGCTCAGCATCCCCTTCGCCGCAAGATAGCCCCCTACCAATAAGATCGTCTCCTCAGGAACCGGCAACCCAACGTTACCGAGCACGACCGTCACGCCGATGAACAGGTATCCCCAGCGCGCCACATAGGGGGCTATTAAGGATTGCAGTTCTTGCGGGGATAGTCCGAACATACCATGCTCAACGCCAAGTCAGAGGCATTCGGTCCACACCATGGCAGGCCTTGTTGCCCATGTCGAACACCCGGTCCGAGATCTTTGCTGGCAGCACTATAGCAGCAGTAGATAGAACTTGATCAGGAAAAATGAACTCCCCCGCGGCAAGCCGCGGGGTATCCGGCACCGGCCAGATACCTTCAGAAAAGTCGGAGCTGTTGCGTGTGGAGCTTG
>Ga0080064_1003773_pt1 | contig 20981 bp, 23 predicted proteins | sample Subgrocontami54m_FD_69260 | JGI IMG/M metagenome (GOLD analysis project Ga0080064, IMG submission 69260) | Subsurface groundwater microbial communities from S. Glens Falls, New York, USA - GMW46 contaminated, 5.4 m (SPADES assembly) (version 2) ...
ATCTCATTTATGCACAAGAATGAAATCGTTGGTTCATTCTTTGTGTACGAAAATAATTCACAATCACTATATTTTCGTAAGGGAACTTTCTCGAGTAAGAAACATTTCATTTTCAAATGAATAAAATAATTCTATATCTAACTATAAACATAAAAAGTGGACTCAATGGCCAATAGATTGTGCGTGAGAAAATAGTTACCATTTTAAAGTTAAAATAAATCTTTATAAATAAGGATTGTTTGTTCTAGAACTTAGTTCATAATTATAATCACTGAAAAGAGGTTGGTGTTAAAATGAAAAAAGGATTCAAAGGGTTAAAAGGATTATTGTTGATTTTGATAGTAGTAGGTTTATCTATTGCTGCATTAGCTTTACAGTTTAATTCGCCAATTAAATTTGATGTACAGCCTTCTGTTGGTAACAATTTAACAGGCAGTATTAATTTAAACGTGACTATAAACCAAAATATGACTAGCGAAAATAACAGTATAACCAACGTTACCTTTATGTGGGTGAACATGAGCGGTCACAAGTTGTACAATACTACTATCCTTAATACTAGTGGTGCCCAAACATCTTTCCAAAATGGTTCTTTTAATACTAGGTTGCTTCCAGATGGGAAATATAACATTACTATAACTGTTTATAATAAAACAGGTGGTTCTTTTACAAACGCATCTCTGGCTGTGAATCTTACTGTTGATAATACTGCTCCGTTTGTAAATGTTAGTAATCTTCGTGTCTCGGGTAATCCCGCAATTCTATCTGGAAGTAACTTTACCGGGACTGGCACTAACCTAACTTTTAATGCTACTATTTATGATTTTAGGCCAGGTCAAGTTGATGCTAATAATAAATTCAATATCTCAGGGGTCTATTTCTGGTTTGATAACGCAACAGGTAATGATTTCAACAGAACTCCAACAAATAACTCTGGTGAATGGTCACTGAATTTCAACGTCTCCACACTTTATACTGGAAACGGTGAAATAACTCAAACTGTCCGAGTCATGGCTAACGATACCATGAGTAATGGTACTATTAACAACCTGAACAATTCAGTGTTTTGGAACTTTACGATTGACATGATTGCTCCAGTTGTAACGGCTTCCAGTAGTGGCGTCACTTCAACAGCAGCTACACTGACTGCATCAATCAACGAATCAACAAATAACTGCACTTACTCAGTTACAAATGGAGCTGGCAGTGGCACAATGACTAAAAGCAGTAGTACTAGTTTTACTGCTGAGATAGTTTTGCTTCCATCAGTAGATTATGTAGCTTCTTTAACCTGTCAAGACTTTGCAGGTAACCTGAATACAACTACCACCTCTTTCACATCGTCAGCTACAGCAGCAGCAGCAAGTAACGGCGGCGGCGGATCAGGCGGTTCAAGTGGCGGAATATCTGCTAATGTCCCTGGACAGACTGCCAAGGAAATATGGACTTCCATCAATGCTGGAGAAACAGCAAAAGTAGAAGTTGAAAATGGGGCCATCGGTGTAACTGAAGTATCCTTCACCGTTCCTACCACAGTGCATGGAGCTTGGGTACAAGTATCTAAGAAAGATAAGTTGCCGAGTTCAGTGTCCAGCTTCAATGGAAAAGTCTACAAGAACTTGGAGATTAGTAAAGGTCCAGCCTTGAACAAAGAAGGTTCTTTCACTGATGCTGTAGTTAAATTTAAAGTTGAGAAAACTTGGTTAGCTGAGAAGCAATTAACTAAGGAAGCGGTTGCTTTACATCACTATGTTGATAACAAGTGGACCCAATTGTCAACTTTAGTTGGCGAAGATGATGGTACTTATGTACATTATAGCGCAAAAACTCCTGGATTCAGCTACTTCGTGATTGGAGAGAAATCAGGAGCAGCTGTCGCAGAAGCTCCTGCTGAACAAGTTGCTGAAGCACCTGCAGAAGCAGCCGTTGAAGCTCCTGCAGAAGCACCTATGGAGAAGAAAGGCATGAGTACAGGATTAATTGTAGCTCTCCTTGCAGCCTTAGTTGTGGTTGTGGCAGTAGTAATGTATATGAAAAAGAAAAGGTAAAACTTTTTTTTATTATCTTTTTTCTTTTATTATTAATTTATTTTTGATTAGTTTTCTTTATACATTAAAATGGCGATAGCTTAGCATTTCCATGATTTAACTTATACGTTTATAATTTTATTAATTTCTTGTATAACTCGTTCATGGAAATCAGAAAGAGTCTCTCCTTCCTTTTTAGAAGTAGCGAGGAGGTGCAGTAAATTCTTGGTTATGAAGAGTTCTGTTTCAGGGTTGTATAATTTCTTCTGCTGCAAATGTTCTTTGATAATCTCTTCTTCCATGGTCTCTGGATTAGTTGCAGAAATCTTGATCTCTTCAAATTCTTCTGATTGCAAGCCGGAGGTATTTTTCATGATAAAGTATGCTCCTTTATGATATAATTCTGCAAATATTTGATTGAAATTGATATCTGATACTTTACCTTTGGCTAGGGTTCCAGTAAGTCTGATGGTAGTAAGCGTATCTTGGATATTTGTTTTTTCAAAATGGTCAAGGATCTCAAAAGTTATGACTTCAGGTGCTTTATGATTGCAGTTAAGCATAAAATCATGGTGTTCCATGACTTTAACTGGAATCCATTCAATGTTCTGAGCTTGGTTTTCTATGGTGATAAGATAGTAACCACCATGGCTGTATTTTTCTACTTCGGCAAAGTTGTTGGGAAACAATGCGCCGGGATATGCCAGTGTTCCATAACCTTCTAATTCTATCTTGGTGGGATGATGAATATGTCCGCCGGCATAGTAGTTAAAATTTTTAGGCAAAAAGGAGGCAGGTTGTGATTCTATTTTTTCCAAGTGTTTTGGTTTCATTTCTGAAAGAGTAGTATGAAACATGAAGATTTTGTAGCCAGTTTCTTGTTCAAGATTCTCAAGATGTAAGTTTTGATAATAAGTTTTATCCAGCTGTCCTTTACGCCCCAGAATGCCGGTAAGCTTGGCACCAGTCTTCTGATCAACGGTAAACTGCAGATGAAGCTCTTTGGTTTCAGGATGAATTTTTCCACGGCAGACATTTTTTAATAAGCCGGCATTTTCCAAAACGTCAATCATGGTTTTTCCAGACGGTGAAAAGTCATGGGAACCGGCAATGACATATAAGGGAATATCTTTATCTTTTAATTCTTTTATTTTTTTGGTCACTATTTTGAGCGTGTCTAACGAAGGAAGAGAAGTATTGAATATATCTCCGGCGAAAAGGATGAAGTCGACTTCTTTTTCTATACATTGGTCTATGGCGGTAAGGAAAGCTTTGATAGAAAGATCCCGCATTTTTGGTTCTCTCCAAGAGCCTAGATGAAGGTCTGCGAGATGAGCGTATTTCATATAAGAGTTTGAGAAGGAATGTTTTTATGGATTGTGGTGATTATCTAGCACCATAATGATTCACCACCTATTAGTTATAATCTCCCAAAAGTTTATAAATAAAATACTCGGTTTGAAGTAAAATGGAAGAATTCAAAAAATTAGGGCTCTCAGAAAATACTCTGCAAGCCTTGCAAAGAAAAGGATATACTGCTCCTACAGAGATTCAGCGGAAAGCTATTCCAATATTAATGGAAGGCAAGCAAGACATCATCGCTCAATCGCAGACCGGTACTGGTAAGACTGCAAGCTTCGCATTACCCATCATCGAAAAAATTCGAGAAAATGCCGGGCATGTGCAAGCGATAATTTTGACTCCTACTAGAGAATTGGCTTTACAGGTTGCCAAGGAATTTGAATCATTGATGGGGAAAAAACGATTGCGAGTGTTAGCCGTGTACGGCGGTGCGTCTGTTTCAGAGCAGCGCGATAGGCTACGTCAAGGGATTGATATTGTAGTAGGGACTCCAGGTAGAGTTATCGACCAGATACAGAGAAAAAGTTTGAATCTCTCCATGGTCTCTTTCGCGGTCTTGGATGAAGCTGATGAGATGCTTAACATGGGATTTCTGGAAGATATTGAAATCATTTTAAAGAGCACTAACACTAAAAAAAGAATGCTTTTATTCTCTGCGACTATGCCTAAACCAATCATCGGCATCGCCAGAAAATTCATGCATGATCCAATCATTATGGAGATTGAAAGGCAGCAGCAGACTTCAGGATTGACAGAACATATCTACTACGAAGTTAGGCCAGGCGATCGATTTGAGTGCCTGCGCAGAATTTTAGATACTACCAAAGATTTTTACGGCATTGTTTTTTGTAAGACCAGATCAGATGTAGATGAGCTTAGCCGTAAATTAATGAATGCCGGTTATAGCGCTGCGGCAATCCATGGAGATATCTCTCAGGATCAGCGGGAGAAAATCCTGCAGTTTTTCCGGATCAAAAAAATCACTGTTTTGGTCGCGACCGATGTGGCTGCGCGTGGTATTGATGTTAATGATCTAACTCATGTAGTTAATTATTCTTTACCGCAAAGTTCAGAATTATATGTGCACAGAACTGGAAGAACTGGTCGCGCCGGAAAAAAAGGAATTGCTATCACCTTCGTGGTTCCTTCAGAGAAAGGAAAATTCAGATTTATGGAAAAGAGAATTCCCAGCAGATTACAGCGTCGAGAAGTTCCATCTATTGATGAAGTAAAGGCCATGAAGACACAACATCAAAAATTAGAATTAGATTCTATTCTAAAATCAGAAGTCACCGCAAAATATACTGCTTTGGCTAAGGAAATTTTAATCAGCAATGCGCCAGTACCGGTAGTCGCTGCCCTGCTTAAACAGGTCTTCCAGTCCGCAGAACGAGAAAGTTATGCAGAGATTCAGAAAGCCAGTCGTGAAGAGCGGAATGAACGCCGACCTGACCGACGTGATGAGCGACGGCCAGACAGAAATGGGCATGGTCGAAGAGGGAGGCAGAGGCGTTAATGGCTAGAATGACCGTACGGGGACATGAATTTAATGAACTGGTGATTAAAGATTCTTATGACCGAAGAGCTTTACAGTTTAAGAATGATATTATTGCAGTTTTGCAGAAGATTGGACTTACTGATAATGATATGGAAGTAGTGCTGCCCAAGATTGCCAGAAAGAGAGCTCCTGCCGCTGCCTCGTGGTATTTTGATGGAAGGCATATGTATTTCAGCTTTTGGAGCGGGACGTCTTTTGTGCAGAATTTGTATGTTGTTTTGAAAGTAATTGAAGCGGAAGTTGCGGCGTTATTGAAGAAAGAAAAGACCTCAGAAGAATTTGTACGCGACTTTATGGAAGATAAAGATATAGAAAAGCAGCGAAAGGAAGCTCGGAAAATCCTTGGTGTTGAAGAGAATTGCTTTGACATCGAAGTCATCAATAAAAGCTATAAGCTGTTGGCTAAACAGCTGCATCCTGACCTGGGCGGAGATCCGGAGAAGTTTAAGCAGATCAATAATGCTCATAAGATGTTGAAACGGGAGTTGTGTTAGGGGTTGATCATTCTCCAAAACCTTTATAAAAAACATCTCTTTTAGTAATAAACATATAGGAAGGCGGAAGCAGATTAGTTTCATACTCATTCTGTTTCGAATTGTTTTAACAAACTGTTAGCGATTTTTGCCGAGAGAAGCAATGCTTTTCTTGCATCACAAAATTCTAAGCATCGAGCTTACTGGTTTTTGTGGCTTCCAGGAGAAAAAAATGAATTTCGAAGAATTAAATATAAGGCCTGAAATAGTCAAAGCGCTCACTGAGCTTGGCCTTACTGAAGCGACCCAGATTCAAGTAAAAGCTATCCCTATCATCAAGGAAGGGATTGACTTGATTGGTATCTCTAAAACCGGTTCAGGGAAGACTGCCGCCTTTGGTATTCCGTTGTTGGAAAAGATCATTCCAGGGAAAGGATTGCAAGCAGTAGTGTTAGCGCCGACTAGAGAATTAGCAGTACAAATCTCACATGAATTAGCAAAGTTTGGAAAATATTTGGGTTATCACATCGCTACCATCTACGGAGGAGTTTCTTTAGAGCCGCAAGTACAGGAATTAACCAGAGCAGAAATTATGGTTGGAACACCAGGTAGAGTTCTTGATCATCTTAATAGGCGAACTCTTGATGTTACCAAAGTGCATACTTTTGTTTTAGACGAAGCAGATAAAATGGTAGACATGGGTTTCATAGAGGACGTAGAAATTATCTTGAAAGGAGCGCCGCGAGAAAGGCAAATTTTACTTTTTGGAGCTACTATTTCTACTGAAATCGACAAATTGCGACAAAGATACATGCATGAGCCGCAGACTGTTGAAGCAGAACAATACGTAGAGGAAGATCTGCTAAAACAATATTATTATACTGTCGATTACCGGCAGAAGTTTTCCTTACTGGTACATCTATTGAAGACTGAGAATCGTGGTAGAGCAATCATTTTCTGTTCAGCAAGATCAACAGTAGACATGGTTGCCAAAAACTTACACAAGCAAGGTATTGATTCAGAAGCGATCCACGGGGGGTTAAGCCAGAGCAAACGCTTAAGCATCATCAGCGATTTTAACAAGGGAAAAATTGATCTGATCGTCGCTTCATCTGTCGCCGCACGAGGATTGCATATCGATGACGTGACTCACGTCTTTAATTACGACCTTTCTCAAGATCCTCAAGAGTACGTGCACAAAGTAGGAAGAACCGCTCGTGCAGGGAAAGAAGGAAAAGCGATTACCTTACTTTCTGAACGCGATTTTCAGCAATTTTCTCAGATATTGAACAGGTACAGGGTTAAAGTAGAAGAATTGCAGTTACCTGAATTTGCTAAAGTTCCTTTTGACGCAAGCAGACCTGATTCCGGTGGATTTAACCGCAGATTTGGACATAACTCCAGAGACAGCCATCATTCTGGTGGTCAAGGATCTTCACGTGGCAGTTCATACGGTGGTTCACGCGGAAGTTCTTACGGCTCTGGTGAGGGACGTTCATCTTACAGCTCTTCACGGCCTCGATCACGAGAGATGACCAGGAGAAAGGATTAGATTTTTTTATTTTTTATTCTTAGAAACTAAACTCAAATCTTTTCAGTGATATAATCTAAAATAATCTTTCGTAGCTTTGGATGCGGAACGGCTACCCCGCTTGCCCATCGTTCAATAGTACTATCAGCAACTTCAAATTTCGTTGCCATCTCTAAAACTGAGAGATCATATTCATTCAGGGCGATTTTAACTGCGCCTGAGAAATATTCCTTAGTGGCAGGATTGAGATTATGTAGATTATACTTTTCAAAATATTTGTCAATTTTTGTATTTAAATCATCCATAGCACTTCTAAGAAATTTAACTTTATATTTCTTTCTGCTTCAAATTTATTCTACCGTAACTGATTTAGCAAGATTCCTAGGTTTATCAACATCACATTCTTTCATATCCGCAATATAATACGCAAATAATTGCAAAGGTATGGTGCACAGCAACGGATACAAAATTTCTTCTACTTTGGGAATGTAAATTACATCGTTACTTACTCTTTTGATCTCCTGATCGCCTTCAGTGGCGATAGTAATTATTTTTCCCTCACGAGCTTTGATCTCTTCGATATTGCTGAAAGTTTTGGTATAGACAGAATCACGAGGGCAAATCGCCAGTGTTGGCATCTCTTCTGAAACCAGCGCGATAGGTCCGTGTTTTAATTCTCCGGCTGGATAGGCTTCGGCATGGATGTAGGAAATCTCTTTCAGTTTTAATGCACCTTCCAGCGCAAGTGGAAAATTTCTATTTCTGCTGATGTAGAGAAAGTTTTGGTACAAGTAGTATTTTTGCGCCAATTTTTTGATCTCTTCATGTTTGGCAAGAGTATCTTTAATTTTTTCAATTAATCCAGTACTGTCAAATTCTTTTCCAGCCAGATGGAAGGCCAGTTTGTACATGATAATTAATTGGGAGATAAATGCTTTAGTAGAAGCAACACCGATCTCCTGGCCAGCTCGGGTATAGATTCGTTCGTCAACTTCCCGAGCGATAGTGCTGTCAACCACATTGACAATACCCAAAGTCTGGGCGCCTTTCTCTTTTGCCAGACGTACTGCAGCCAAGGTGTCGGCAGTCTCCCCGCTTTGGGAGATGACGATGACTAAATCTTCTTTGGTGAGCAGAGGTTCTTTGTAACGAAACTCGGAAGCGATTTCATATACAACTGGAATTTTAGCAACTTCTTCGATGATATACTTTCCGACTAGACTGGCATAACTGGCCGTTCCGCAAGCAACAACAATAATGCGGGAAAAATTCTTTTGCAGATGAATGGGAACTTTAAGTGTTTCTCGAATGACTTCCGGCTGTTCAAAGATCTCCTTAAGCATGAAATGCTTATATCCCTGCTTCTGCGCTTTTTCTAAAGTCCAATTGACTTCGCGCACATCTAAGGCTTCTTCCTCACCTTGAAAGTTAAATATTTCCACATTATCTTTGGTTATTCTGGCAATCTGAAAATCATTGAGGTAAATAACATCTCGAGTATATTCTATGATGGCCGAGACATCAGAAGCAAAGAAATTTTCTTTTTTACCTAATCCAATCACTAAAGGACTGCCGTTCCTTGCACCGATGATTTCTTGGCTGTCATTTTTTATGACACAGAAGGAATATGCTCCCTGTAATCTTTTGATGGTTTTCAGAATTGCTTCTTTCAGATTTTGAGTTCCCTGATAATTCTTAGCTAACAGATGCACAATAACTTCTGAATCGGTGTCAGATGAGAATTGTATTCCTTGGTTGCGCAGTTCTTCTTTTAATTCTAAATAATTTTCAATGATTCCATTATGGACAACTGCAAATTGATTTGCTTGGTCGACAAAAGGATGGGCGTTTCGATCAGAAGGCGCACCATGCGTGCTCCACCTGGTATGGGCAATGCCTATAGTGCCAGCAAGTTTTGGCAATAATCTTAGATTTTCCACTCTGCCTTTTTTTTTGTTGATGTTAATGCTACCGTTAGAAATAATAGCAACTCCGGCAGAATCGTATCCCCTATACTCTAGCTTTTCCAATCCCGAGATAAGGATATCGTTTGCCTCTTTTTCACCGATATATCCTATAATTCCGCACATCTTGGGTTAATTTGGCTTATTTTACTTTAAGAAGCTTGTGAATTCTGAGTAGGGAAGATGAATTTTTATTTAGAAACCAATTCCAACAATTCTCCCGAAGCAGCCAATTCTCTGACAATATCGCAACCGCCAATAAACTTGCCATTAATATAGAGTTGAGGAATAGTCGGCCAGTTAGCATATTCTTTGATGGCCTGCCGTATGTTTTCGTCGGAAAGTACATCAAATGATTTGAATACTATCCCCAAGTCTTCAAAAATACTTACTACCTGGGCTGAGAAACCGCATTGCGGATCTTCAGGAGTGCCTTTCATAAATAAAAATACTTTGCTGGAGTTGATTTTTTCTTCAATTATTTTTTTCATTTCTGGATTCATTTTATTCGCTCCGAGTTTTAATTTTTAAGGCATGCACTTGTTCTTTCATCTCTTCTTTCAATGCAGCATAGACCATCTGGTGCTGTTCTACTAAACTCTTTCCGGCAAAGCCTTGGTAGGTAACTACAACTGCAAGATGCGCTCCACTGGAGTTATGTGTCTCATGCCCGGCGCTGGTATCAGCAATCTGCACCTTCGCTCCCGGAAAGGCTGTTTCCAGTTTTTGTCTGATGCGGTTTAACATTTATTGGATTATGGCTGTTTCTTTATATTATCTCTCTCTTTATTTTTAATCTTCCAATAAACAAAATCTTTATAAACAAACCACAGTTTTGCTTGTACATGCCAATGAGTTGGTCAACAACGAGGTAACAAGCTTTCTTGTTGTTCTACGTTGGTTTAAGATTAAAAAATTTAAAATAAAACAGTCGAGGTCTTACAAAAATGACTAATGAAGCAAAAGTATTGGAAGCAGTTGAGATTGCCAGAACATCTGGAAAGATAAGAAAGGGAGCTAACGAAGCTACTAAGGCTTTAGAAAAAGGGCAAGCTAAGTTGGTTGTCTATGCTGAAGATGTAACCCCTAAAGAAATAATTATGCATCTACCTCTGTTAGCGAAGGAAAAAAATGTCCCTTGCTTCGGAGTTTCTAAGAAAGATGATCTTGGCGCAGCAGCAGGATTAGCAGTATCGACCGCCGCTGTTGCCGTCGTGAAAGAAGGAGACGCAAAAGCAATAATTGAATCTCTGGCAAAATCTCAGGAGTAAGGTGACAAATCATGGCTAAAGAAGGTAAAGAAAGATTTGTCAAAAAAGGAGAAGGCGAGGAACTGAAAGTAGAAGGTGAAATTCGCTTTTCGGATGGATATCCTGCTGAAATAAAAGAAATTGTGGCTCGGGGCGGGACTCGCGGAGAATTGACTCAGGTGATGTGCCAGATATTAGATGGTCCTGATCGAAATAAAGCTATTCGCAGAAACGTCAAAGGTCCAGTGAGAGTGGGCGATATTTTAATGCTTCTGGAAACTGAAATTGAAGCTCAACGGATGGGCGGTGGTCCACGTCGTGGTGGCACTAGCACTAGCAGCGGCAGTAGTAAGGGTGGTAGTAAGAAAGGTAGTGGCAGTGGAAGCGGCCGGAAAAGGTGAGATTCATGGCTAAATGTACATTTTGTGGAAAAGAACTCGAACGAGGGACCGGCAAGATGATGGTCTACATCAGCGGAAAGATTGATCACTTCTGCTCTACTAAGTGCGAGAAGAATCTATTAAAATTGAAACGAAAACCAGCCAAAGTGCGTTGGACAGAAATGTCCAGAGCAGAACGGAAGAAGGGTAAAGGAGCGTAATTTTCAGCCCTTATTTTTATTTTTGAGAAACAATGATTGAAAGAACCTTAGTCTTACTGAAGCCGGATGCGGTCAAGCGCGGCCTGATGGGTAGAGTTATTTCCCGATTTGAAGATGTAGGCTTGAAAGTTGTTGGGGCTAAAATGGTCTTGATCGACGAAGCGTTTGGCAAAAAACATTATTCTGATATTGCTGCTCGCCGTGGAGAGAAAGTATTACAGGTCTTACTTAAGTTCATGACCACCGGACCAGTAATGGCTTTGTGTTTAGAAGGAGTCAATGCTGTAGAAGTTGTCCGCAAGCTGGTCGGTGGAACCGAACCTAAAAGTGCTTTGCCTGGAACGATTCGCGGTGATTTCGCGCATATGAGTTATGCCGATGCCGATGGACAGAACAAGGCCATTGAAAATTTAATCCATGCTTCCGGCAATGCTGAAGAAGCAAAACAGGAAATTGTGTTGTGGTTTACAGCAACAGAATTACATTCATATAAGACGGCACAGGAAGTGCATGTGTTTTAGAAAAATGGAACAAGAAAAATCAAACTCAATTCATCCAGCTATATTAGTTGTTGATTACGTAAACGTACCAAACGATAATGTAAAAGTAGTGGGCTCAAAGCAAGGCTATGCTGTTGAGAATTGTGGAATTGCTACTCTTGCCGGGAAAGATTTTATGGATTTATTTGCTGTACTTTTACATGAATGTAGATTTGGCTCATCTCTCGAACATGGACTGCCTAAATACGACCTCTTCATAACTAATCCTGGAAAAAAAGCTCTGGACGAAACAGAAGTTAAGTTACTTGAAGCAGTCGTAAACTATCATAATAATATAGTAGAAAAAGGAAAGTAGAATCAAGGAGGTTAAATCACAATGGCAGGAGAAAAATTCGCTGAAAAAGTAATGAAGATCGCGCAGACGCCGAAATATATTCGGAACATCGCGACGAGCGCGCACATCCATCACGGCAAGACCGCGATGACTGATAATCTTATGGCCGCAGCAGGGATGATGTCTTCAAAATTCGCTGGTCAATTAGAAGGTGGAATGGCGACCTGGCAGCACGCTGATGAGCAGGAACGATTGATGACTGTAGATGCGGCTAACGTTTCTATGGTTCATGAATATGGTGACCAAGAATATTTGATTAATCTGATTGACACTCCCGGCCACGTTGACTTTGGCGGTAACGTCACCAGAGCGATGAGAGCTATCGATGGGACAGTGGTATTGATCTGTGCAGTAGAAGGGATTATGCCGCAGACGGAAACTGTGGTTCGTCAAGCATTACGAGAAAGAGTAAAACCAGTCCTTTTCATCAATAAAGTTGACCGCTTAGTAAAAGAATTAAAACTAGGCCCAGAAAAGATTGCTGAAAGGATCATGGCCTTAGTGGTTGAATTTAACAATATGGTTCAACGCATCGCGGAGACACAATACAAAGAGCTATGGAAAGTTAATGTTCAGGACGGTGGTGTCGCTTTTGGAAGCGCACGAGAGAACTGGGCTTTGTCATTCCCTTACATGCACAAGAAAAATGTAAAGTTTTCTGACATCCTGAGAATTTATGAGATGGAAGAAGCAGAACGTAAAGAATGGGTCTGGAATAATGCGCCATTGCACGAAGTGATTTTAGACATGGTCATCAAACATCTTCCTGATCCGGTCGATGCTCAGATTTACAGGATTCCTAAGATTTGGCATGGTGATCCAGAATCACAATTCGGAAAGGATTTGTTAACTTGTAACCCTGACGGAAAAGTGGCGTTTGTTATCACTCGTATTGTGATCGATCCTCGTTCAGGAAAAGATATCTCTGCAGGAAGATTGTTCAGCGGTACTTTACGCAGTGGCATGGAAGTGTACCTTAACAACGCGAAACAAAAACAGCGTATCCAGAACGTCTATATCTACAATGGTATCAAACCAGAAATCATGGAATCTCTTCCAGCGGGAAACGTACTGGCAATTTCAGGAGTATTAGGATTTGCAGGAGAGACCATCACTTTAGAACCGGAACAGACGTTCGAAGAATTGAAGCACATCTTTGAACCAGTCATCACTAAAGCGATTGAACCTAAAAAATCGGCAGATTTGCCGAAACTGATCGAAGTTTTACGGAAAGTAAGCCGGGAAGATCCGTCGGTCAAGATTGAGATTAACGAAGAGACCGGTCAGAACTTAATGCATGGGATGGGAGAGTTGCATCTTGAGATTATTGAAAACAGGATTATTACAGAGAAGGGAGTGGAAATCAAAACTTCACCACCTATCGTCGTATATAGGGAGACAATATCCAAGCCGAGCCCGGAAGTAGAAGGTAAATCTCCTAACAAGCACAACAAATTGTATTTCAAAGTTGAACCTCTTGAACCGCAGATCGCTCAGGGAATAAAAGAAAGTAAAGTTCAGCAAGGGCGATTCAAGAAGAAGGATGAAGAACTAGTATCTTTCCTTCGCGATGAATGCGGCTGGGATGCAAAAACTGCAGGAATGGTCAAAGCTATCTACGGCGGAAATATGTTCATGGATCAGACCAGAGGTATTGTCTATATTCACGAAATCTTAGAGTTAGTCTTGGATATGTTTGATGATGTCATGAAACAAGGTCCGCTCGCTCGGGAGCCTTGTACCAATGTTAAGGTAATTCTGACAGATTGTACTTTGCACGAGGACGCTATCCATCGTGGTCCTGCGCAGATGTATCCAGCAGTTAGAGAAGGTATTCGAGGAGCGATGATGCAGGCCGGTCCGGTCTTGTTTGAACCATTGCAGATCATGAGAATTGAAGCGCCAACTGAATACACCGGTGAACTTTCCAAACTGGTAAGTTCTAAACGAGGACAATTGTTGGAGATGAATCAAGAAGAAGATCAAGTAGTAGTCATCGCTAAAATGCCAGTCGGCGAATTGATCGGCTGGAGCAGTGACTTACGCTCGGGAACGGAAGGCCGAGGAAGCTCATCTCTCGTCGATCAGATGTTTGAACGACTGCCGATGGAATTGCAGGAAAAGATTAGAGCTCAGATTGTCCAGAGGAAAGGATTGAGTGCTGGAGAATTGGGAGCGTAAGGATGACTGAAGGAATTAGGTATGAAAGAAGAATATTTTTTCATTACCTTACCGAGGACGATGGTATTGAGATAGAACCTTTTTATCAATTGATAGAACCATTGGAAAGAATATGTCTTGATTTTGGTGGAATTTTATCTGCTAGCCAAGATTAATATGCTCGAATAGACGGTGAAAATATAGTAGTTGGAATAAATAAGAATTGTTTGGTGGCAAAAAAGAACGGCGCTGCAGCGCATGTTGAGTTATCTGTTTCTTTTGAGGGTCATGATTTTCCTTTTAGAAGAACTACTGTTGTGAATGTAGAAAAATACGAACATAAAGATTTACTGACAGCCTTGCATAAATTCTATACCGGTAAACTAAGATATTCTGGTATGCCCAAACCATTTATTGATGAGCGTAAGGTTAATTCCAGATAAACTCTTTTTTAAAATATTTTTTTCTGTTAGCTGGTACCTTAATGGGTTGGTTTTTATTACTTATTTCATATATTTTCGTTATTTTTAAGCAAAATTTATAAACATTATATATTTTAAGTAACAAATGATGTTTTACAACCCCCATAACCAAAAGCTTCTCAAAGAAAGAATAAAGCTAGCAGAAGAGCTCCTAAATCAAATCCCCGCTAAGCATTGTTTCATTACTGGATCTTTTCTCTACAAAGAAAAATACAATGATATTGATGTTTTTGTGATTTCCAGAAGCAAAAAGGAAATCAAAGTTAAGAATAAAAAGGTAAAAATCACAGTAATCGATTTTAATGATTTGTATTCTTTATTCTATCATTCTGTATCTAAAAGTTGTATCGCTAAAAATATTCTTCCTTCCAAACAACTTAAAGTAACTTTTTCTGATTATTGGAATGTCATCAATGAAGCAATCCCTACACTTATGAATGAGAAAAATAAGTTTCATAAAAATGTACGTTTCTTGATTTTATACACTGAATATTTTAGAACCGGAGAAGTCTTAGATACTTTTGAACTTACAGAAAAAATAAGTCAGTTTAAAGATTATAAAGAGATTCTTAATTATGTCAAGAACGAACTGGCTGAAATCATTAAAAAAAATGTAAAATTATCGTACGCAAAACGTTTTTTCTATACTCAAGCAGGATATTACAAAGATTTACGAGAGTACGATGCCCAAAGTTTTTTATATGAATTGGCTCATGAAGCTGTAACTGCTCATGGTTGATCCGCAACAATTCAAAAAGGAAGTAGAAGCAATTATTGCTCAGAATTATAAGGTAGAATTTCTGGGAAAAAAATTTGAGCAAATCGTTAACTTATTAACAGAAATAAAGGCTGAAAAGATTTATGATTGGTTAAAGGAAGTTATAGAGAAGAAAATTCAACCTATATTAATTGGTTCAAAGAAACAATACAAACAATGGGAAGTTAATGAGCTTCTTACCTTCCGCTATCCATTTAGTGTTGAAAATACTGAGTACAGAATTATGTTTGTAAAGGTGAAGAATTCAATCTATATCGAGTTTCATCTAGGCGATCATAAATATTATGATAAAGTCCGTAAGGATTTAGATTTGAAGAAGAATAGTTGATTTTTGACTCTTCACCGTCTAAAAACATATACTATATGTGTTTTCGCTTCTTTCTTACCGAAATCTTTATAAATAACCCTAAAAAAGATGTTGTACGTTTATATTTATCGAGATACTCGAGAAAAACGGAGGAAATCACACTATGGCAAGAACAAAAGAACATATCAACCTTGTATTCATCGGTCACGTAGACCACGGTAAATCTACCACTGTCGGTCGATTGCTTTTCGATAGCGGTAACGTTGACGAACAGGCTATGCGAAAGCTGAAAGAAAAAGCTGAACAGTTAGGTAAGAAAGGATTTGAATTCGCTTTCGTTATGGACACTCTTAAAGAAGAACAGGAAAGAGGGGTAACTATCGATCTTTCTCACAAGAGATTTGAAACCACTAAATATTCTTTTACTATCATTGACGCGCCTGGTCACAGAGACTTCATTAAGAACATGATCACTGGAGCTTCTCAAGCTGACTGTGCAGTTTTAGTCGTTGCGGCTAACGACGGAGTTAACGCGCAGACTATCGAACACTTGAGATTAAGTAAGATTTTTGGAGTAGGCCAACTTATTGTTGCCGTCAACAAAATGGATATCTCTGGAGTAGATCATAAAGAATCACGATTCAAGGAAGTAGTTGAAGAAGTCAAGAAGCATGCAGCTCAAGCTGGATGGAAAGTAGATGCTTTAAGATTCTTACCTATCGCTTCATTACCTGGTGAGAATATCACTAAGAAATCTGAGAAGTTATCTTGGTGGACTGGCGATACTTTGCTAGACGCTATCAACAAGTTCGATGTTCCTCAAAAACCAACTAACTTGCCTTTACGATTGCCTATTCAGGATGTATATAACATCACTGGTATCGGCGTAGTTCCGGTAGGAAGAATTGAAACCGGAGTTATGAAAATCGGAGACAAAGTCATGGTTGTACCTGGACGTGAAGGAAAAGGTATCGGTGGAGAAGTTAAGACCATCGAGATGCACCACGAAGTTGTTCCTGTAGCAGAACCTGGCGATAACGTCGGATTCAACGTACGAGGTATTGGTAAGAAAGACATCGCTCGCGGAGACGTTCTAGGTCACGCTGACAATGTTCCTACTGTTGCGACTGAATTTACTGCACAGATTGTGATCATGCAGCATCCTAGCGTCGTTACTGTTGGATACACACCAGTATTCCACATTCACACTACTCAAGTAGCATGCCAGTTTGTTGAAATCGTCAAGAAGCTTAACCCTGCAACTGGGGCAGAAGTTACTGAGAATAAAGACATCTTGAGAAATGGAGATGCTGCAATAGTTCGCTTAAAACCGATGCAGCCACTGGTCATTGAAAAACACAGTGTCATTCCACAGATGTCTAGATTTGCTATCCGTGACTCAGGAGTTACTGTAGCAGCTGGTATGTGTATGGATATTGTAAAGAAAGAGATGTAATTTTATTTTTATTATTCATCTTTTTCAAAATTTAAAAAATGAAGATTAAAAAAACACAGTAAATAGAGACATTTATTGTGTACATGCAAAACGACTATGACCCAACGCGCACGAATCAAATTAGCCAGTACGGATATAGACCGATTGAATAAAGTGTGTTCTGACATTAAAGATATTTCTGATAAGACTGGAGTAAAATTGTATGGTCCTATCCCTTTACCTACTAAAAAATTAAAGATCACTACCAGAAAATCTCCTTGTGGTGAAGGAAAAGCAACCTGGGAACGCTACGAAATGAGAGTTCACAAGCGCATGATTGACCTGAGTGCAGACGAAAGAACCTTACGATTGGTGATGAGAGTGCCTATACCAGAAGGACTTAATATAGAGATTGAAATGGTCGATGCCTAAGTGTTACTACTCTTAAGTGATATTTTCTAAGAAAGATTTATAAATAGGCTCGCCTCTCGTTGATTACAACTAAAAAGAAAATGAGACAAAATAATTATAATTTACGTGATTGGGGATATTTCAAGCTATTGCAAATGATAGCTGAAGGAATGGATCATTTAGACATTAATTATGCCTTAGTTGGCGGGGGAGCAATTCAAGCTCAGATCGTGAATGTTTTTAATAACTATGAAAATGTAACTGCGCCCGATGTTTCTGAATTGTTACTAAGAAAGACAAAAGATTTTGACATTACCACCAGATCCAATGAAGTAGATCTCATTCATTTTTTAAATATGGTCCAGCTAGAAAATGAACCACTATCAATCAGACCTAAGCAGCCTCGTAGGGTTAATATGACCTACCGTGGTAGGAGAGGTACCGAACCAATTTCTGTTATGCTGAATTATCAAATAGGAGTGCAAGATTTTTCCGGTTTAGGAGAAGAGTTCTATAATGACTGTCTTGACACTGCAGAAGATCTTTATCTAAACTATAATAATGAAGACATGAGAGTGAGAGTTGCAACTCCGGAATGTATTGTTGCTTCAAAATTGACTAGGGCTAGTCCCAAGGATATAGTTGATATCTCTATGCTCTTGAAGGTTTTGACTAGTAATAAAAGTAAAGGAGTTAGGCCTTTCAATTACGACCTTGTCAAAAGTTATTTGAAAGAAGCTGGTAAAGAATATTGTTATGAGACTCTTGCTACAATAGTTGCTGAAGTTTTAAAAGAATAAGTTGATAACTTTTCTAATATTTTTTTAAAAGTGATATAGTAAGATAACTAAAGATTTTATTCTTCTTTCTCTTCAGGTGCGTCTTCTTCACGCCTGACTACTTTAACTGCATCCATCTTTACGGTAATAGGGATAGGTACGGCAGCTTCCAATAACTCAACCACAATTTCTTCTTTTTGTTTGTTGATCCTGGTGACTTTAGCGTTTTCACGTTTGAATGGGCCAGAGATGATTTCTACAATATCATTCTTGCGGATGTTCATCTCAATCTTTACTTGTTCAAGCATATGTTCAATCTCTGCATACGGAATTTCGTGCGCCAGTAATCCTCGAGCATAAGGGACGCCTTGCAACATCGTTTCTGCGTCTCCTTTAGAAGTGGCCTCGACGAAGATGTATCCTCTCATCCCATGTGGCCTAACTACAGCAAGTATCCCGGCAGTAGGCTGTTTTTGGAGCTTGGAGATAAGATAGTCTACTACCTGATCTTCTCTATTTGCAGCGGTCCTTAATCCGTATATTTGCGTTGACATGGTTAAAATAAAAGTTGTTTTCCCAGGAAGATAATAAAGCCTAATGCGCCGATAACCGCGATACCCAAGCTGGTGACCTTGACGATGCTTTTGTATTCTTCTTTGGACGGTTTTTTTGTGATGCGAAGCACACGCATAGATTCTTTTATAAATCTTTTTACTTTTTGCGTCTTAGTGTCCTGTACTTCCATGAGCAAGAAACAAGGCTTTTGTTTATAAAGATTGCGGCTGAAAATGCTTATTCTTTTAAGATTATAAGGTCTAACCCATAAAATCTATGCCCAGCTCAGATTCCAACTCTTCTTTCTTCTGGCCAAAATAGGTGTTCTCTTCACCAAAAATCTGCTCAGAGCTGACTCCGGTGATGATAACCATAGTACGAATTGTCCTTTCCAGGTCTTTGTAAATCTGCGCTCCCCAGATGATCTTTGCCTTTGGATCTAGACTGCCGGAAACGGTTTCTACAATGCGCCTAGCTTCGTCGAGGGTTAAATTCTCTCCTCCAGAAATATTGATTAAAGCTCCGGTAGCATTTGAAATATCAACGTCAATAAGGGGATTATCGAGGGCTTTTTGTACCGATTCATCGGCTCTGTTCTCCGCATCTGACTCCCCTACGCCGATAAGAGCCACACCACCCTGACTCATGATGGTTTTAACGTCAGCAAAATCAAGATTGACCAAGCCGGTCCGAGTGACCATTTCCGCGATACCTTTTACCGCATTGGTGAGAATTTCATCCGCTACTTTGAAAGCCGTCTGCAAGGGCAGATGTGGCGCAAGTTCCAGCAATTTTTCATTAGGTATGACTATAAGGGTATTGATGCTTGCTTCCATTTTTTCTAAGCCGATCATGGCATTTTCAAAACGGTGCGAGCCTTCCATACTGAAAGGCATGGTTATGATTCCGACGCTTAATATGCCCATTTTTTTTGCGACCTGAGCTACATACGGAGCGCTTCCCGTTCCTGTTCCCCCACCCATACCACAGGTGATAAAGACCATATCAGCTCCTTCTAAAAGCTTCTTGATGTCATGCTCATTCTCTTTAGCTGCTTCCTCACCTACCTTAGGGTTGGATCCTGCTCCTAAGCCTTGGGTCAATTCTTTTCCGATAAGCAGTTTTTTATCAGCGCTGGTGTACAGCAAGTCTTGAGCATCAGTATTCATGGCAATGGTTTCTACACCTTTAATGCCTATTTCAGAAATTCGATTGATGGTGTTATTGCCTGCCCCACCGCAGCCTACTACTTTTATTCTGGTCTTATGACCAGCGATTAAGCGCTGTAATTCTTCATCTATCTCAGCATTCGCTCTTTTATGAGAAATCTGCTCTGCATGAAAATCTTCTCTATAATTACCCATATCCCTCTCACCCTTTTCTGGTCATTTGTAGAGCTTGGAATTTATAAAGATTATTGCACTGAAAACTAGTCTACTAATGCTGATATGTTTTGGCAACTTCTTCCTTCTTGAAAAGTATGTCCTTCAAGCCAGTTAGTCGCATCAGCTTTTGTCCCAGAACGGAGCTTATCTGCGCAGGTAATTCCCCAGGAACGGTTACGGTGGCAGCATTATCTTTCACTTCAATCTTTAGTGCTTCTGCAGGAAGACGTAGCAAGGCAGATAAGAAGGCGCTCACTTTTTCTTTCTGATCAGTCACTTTTCGTAGTACCTTGTAAGAGTACAATACTTCTTTTCCAGCGAGAGGATGATTAAAGTTGACAATCACTCGGCCGCCAGAAACTCTGGTCACTAAGCCCATTTCGCCGTCAACATCCACTTGAAGCCCTGGATGCGGTTGGACTTTATGCTGCCTGAACATATCCATGGGCATGATCTTAAGTCGCTTGATGTCTCGTTTTCCAAACGCATTTTCCGGCGGCAAAGTAACAGTGTATTCTTTCCCCAGCTCTTTATCTACTAACTGGACATCTAACCCGGGAAGAATCTGCCGTTCGCCGACACAGACCAGAGCTGGCCTGTATTTTTGTTTTGGAGAATGTAGCTGGTGCTCTTTGGCAACTTTTTCGTCAGTAGTGTCAAAGACTGTACCATCAGCCAATTTTCCAGTATAATCTATTTCTATAAAATCGTGAAGCTTTATTTTTTCACTCATAAAAGACTGGTTTGAAGAGTAGTTTATAAGTTTTATTATTTGAGATGATATAAAAGGACAATGTTAAATGTGATATCTACAAATCCTTGACTTCAGAGATAACTTCTTTAAACAGGTCAATTGATGGAATACTATTATCCAATAATTGGTCAAAACCGATTCTATGATCTTCTTCATCATCAAGTTTGATAGAATAGTATAATAAGTTTTCCTTACCGGTCTTGAGCGAGCATAGCGAGCGATGACCGGTGGTGCGTTTATATTCTAGAAGTTTTTTCTTATTCACGAAGTTAACC
>Ga0080064_1003777_pt1 | contig 20938 bp, 12 predicted proteins | sample Subgrocontami54m_FD_69260 | JGI IMG/M metagenome (GOLD analysis project Ga0080064, IMG submission 69260) | Subsurface groundwater microbial communities from S. Glens Falls, New York, USA - GMW46 contaminated, 5.4 m (SPADES assembly) (version 2) ...
CTGGCCGAGGGTGCCCATCCCCGCGGATGGAGTCGGAGCGACCACTGAAGCCCCGGGGAGCGGGCAAGTCTACGCTGAATCCGCCGCACCCGCTTGCATAAACATGCCGCGCCGCCTCGCGCCGCTCGCGCAAGAACAGGCTGTGAGTGTCTCACGATTCATGTCAGAGTTCACCTCGTGAGAAAGCAGAACCGCCCGCTGAGGAACCGCGCGCCCTTGACGGCGGCCTGGCTCACGCTTTGCGTCGCGGCGCCGCTTTCCGCGGCGCAGCCGGCCATGGCGTTTTCCGTCGAAGAGAAGCATCAGAGCTACACGATCACCGAGGAGGGCCGGCCGGTGCTCACCTACCGCTTCGGCGAGGTGCCGCTGCCGGGCGGCGCGACCGCGCATCATTTTACCAAGGCCGCCACGCCGTACAACGGAGCCTACTTCACCGACGGCAGCGAATACGGCGGCGGGCGGAGCAACTATATATATCCGCTGTACGGCTTCCACGGCGAGCCGCTCACCGCGGACTATCCGAAAGACCATCTGCACCACCGCAGCCTGTGGTGGAGCTGGTGTGAGGTCTGGCGGAACGAAAAACTCGGCGACCTTTGGGCGGTCTGCAAAATCCGCGCCTTCCCGCTTGAGATCACGAAAAAGGAATCCGGCGCCAGCGCCGCCGTCCTCCAGGCGATCAACGTCTGGCGCTACGACGACGACCCGACGGATGTCGTGAGGGAAACCGTCACGCTCCGGGCGCACCGTACCGAAGGCATCCCCGGCGCGCGAAGCCGCGCGATCGACGTCGATGTCCGGCTCGAGGCGCTGGTCGAGGGCGTCGCGATTGCCGGCCGCCAGAAGGTCGATTACGGCGGCTACGGCGGCATGACCGTCCGGTTGAATCCGGAGGTGAGGAATTTTTCGCTGCGCGCGGTGCATCCAAACCCGGACCAATGGCGCGGCGACGCGCTGGCAATCGCGGAACGGGTGATCGATCCGGCCGCGCCAGGCGACGCCGCGTGGATGGCGCTCTACGGCCGGTACCCGGCTTCCGGAATCGCGGCCCCCGACTTCACGACGCTCATAATGTTCGAGTCGCGGCAGACTCCGCTGTATCCCAATCAATTCCGCTACTACCCTTCGACCTGCGTCTCGCTCGCCTTTCCGGGACGGACGCGGGTTCCCCTCCCCAAGGGAAAGCCGATCGATTATCGGACGCGGTTCGTGATCGTCGAAGGCAAGACCACGCTCGAGACGGAACGAGCGTTCTGGGACGCGTACCAGCGGTAGCCGACTGAACTCCGGAGTCGATACACGACCGCGAAGATCTTCGATCACTCCGCTGGGCTCGGTCTGTCCGTAGAGCAACGCCGGCGGGCCCTTGGTCGCTTCGACCCGCTCGATGAAATTCGTGTCGGGCCGGCTGAACGCGCGCACGCCGGCAGGTTGCGCGGCCAGCGCGCAGCCCAAAGCCAGCCGTGCGCCGCAGCTTCCCCCGATGCAAGAAAGTGAGATGCGCCCGATACAATGTCCGATGCAGGCGGGGTCCCCCGCTGATCCGCTGCAGAACGGTTTCCATTTCAACGGACGGGCTTTTCCAAGAGGCGGGGTGAGGGCTCCCCGCAGGGCTCCCCGCCTACATTCCACCCGTCAATTCGATCCGCCAACTTCCCGCCCGCCCGGCTCGCTGCCCCACTCCGGCCGGTGCCGCGGAATTTCCGCCCGGAAATCGCCCAGGCTCGGCCACAGGAGCCGCTGGTTCAGATCGACCTCGGCGACAATCACCGTACCCCATTTTTCGGCCTTCGCGATCGGCTTGCCCGAGTGATCGTACACCGCCGTGAGCATCCACTCGCTCGATACGTCTTCATACGTGCTGCTCACCAGGTACACGTGGTTCTCGCAGGCGCGCGCACTCGCGAGCATCGGGTTGCAGCCCCACACTGGCCAGGCGATCACCTCGGCGCCACGCATCGCGAGCTGTCGCGACACTTCCGGAAAAAATCCATCGTAGCACACCATCATCCCGACCTTGCCGAATCGCGTCTCGAAGACGGGATACTCGCTGCCCGGCTGGATTCCGCCTTCGATCTCACCGCGCGGCAGCGACACCTTGCGGTATTTGCCGATAAACCTGCCGTCGGGGCCGATCAGCGCGGCGACATTGTAGACCAACGGGCCTTCGCGCTCGAGCAGCCCGGCGACGATGTAGAGATTGTGCTGCTTCGCCAGCGTGCCGAAATACTCCGTCGACGGACCCGGCACCGGCTCGGCGCAATCGGCGTACGATTTGCCCATGTGATAATAAGTCAGCGTCTCGGGCAGCACGACGAGGTCCGCCTGCTGCCGCGCCGCGTCCGCGATCAACGGCGCGAACTCGCGGCAGTTCTCCAGCATCGATTTTCCGCCCTTCGGCTGGTAATGCACGCTGGCGAGCCGCACTTTCCGCGACGGGGGCGCGCTCGTTTCGGCAAACGCCACATCGCTCCACTCCACCCGCGCGTTCGACACCCACTGCAGGTGCAACTCGACGATGGCGCGCGTGGCCTTCGCCGGTGCGCGATACACGCCGCTCACCTCGGTCCAGCCCCGCGCATCCCTGACGCCATCGGCCGGATGCTCGGCCTCGGCGATTCGTGTCAACCTCTTCAGCACGTCCGTCACCGCCGGTTCGTCGGTGGGCACGGACTTGCCGGCATCGTTTTGCCAGACAATCCGCGCGACCGCGCTGCGGCGCGGGAACTCGGCGCCGTCGACTTTGCGGAGCGCACGGAACTGGTAAAACTGCCCGCCCTGCACCGGAAACGACTTCGTCCAGAAACCGTGCCGGCCCGGCTGCGCGTCGGCCACGATGACGAAGCTGCCGTGGCCGTCGCGCCCACCCGCCGGCTCGTAGGCGAAGCTGGGGCGAATTTCATCGCGCGGCGCGGCCATTCGCCAGCCGTCCGGCGCATTCGCGGCGGCGGCTGCGGCGGCGGAGAAAACGATGAGCGCAGTACCAAGATAAATGCGAAACGGGTTCATGCGAACGTGGGGTCTGTCCCGATCTGATCACGTTCGCGGTCGCGAAGCGATGCTTTGTTGAACCGGATCCTGCTGAGCTCCCGCGGCCGAACATGGTCTTTCGGTTTGGCGCGCCAAGTAGCGCAGGCGTCTCGCCGGCAACCGTCGGAAAGCAGGCGGGACGCCTGCGCTACGCCCGCCGTCGATAACCCGGGAGACATTCGCAGGTTCGAAGAACCCAATTTGTAGCGACGAGCGCCAGCGAGTCGTCTTGCACGCTCCGGCTCGCTGGTGCTCGCCGCTACACGAACGGCGCTGTTTGCTAGAGTTTCGCCGCCGGCGTCGCCGGCCGTTTCCACTCGTGCCCACCGGGGCTCGCCACCGCCACGGGAAACGCGCTGATCCGCAGGCGGGCGGCGCCCATCGGGATGAGCGTGATGGTTTCCACCGGCTCAGCGGTCGCCGCCGGGCTCGGCTGGAGTTCCTCGACCAACCCATGCGAATCGAGCTGCCACTGGGGCAGGCGGCGTCCTTTCGCCACGATGGCGATTGGCGTGCCGCCCTGCGTGAATGGCCGGTTGTCGGCGGGCCAGCCGCGCGACACCACGCGGAACGATCCGGCGGCGTCCTTGTTCTCGAGGACCAGCCCGTAGTTCCACGGCGAACCGGGCCAGATTTCAAACGCCGGCCACTGATCCGTGCCGCCGGCGCGCCGGTAGTCTTCCTTGATCTGCAGCGAAAATGTCAGCGGTCCGCGATCGACGCTGATGCTGTCCTGGTTCTTCGCCCAGCGCCTGATCGCAAGCTGCATCGGCAAAGTCACCTCGACGCGGTCGCCATTGCGCCAAAGCCGCTCGAGCACGACGAACCCGCGCGGGTTCGCGCCGTTCGCGCGGCCGGCCATCCTCACGGTTTGACCATTGACCTTCACGGCCGGCGCAGCGCACCACTGCGGCACGCGCAGGTACAGTGGGAAACGCACGTCGGCGGCCGCCGCGATTTGCAGCCGTACGGTCTCGTCGAACGGATAATGCGTGGTCTCGCTCACCTTCACTTGCGTCGCCCGCACGCCTACTTTCGCGGTGACTTCGCTTTCGTGGTAGAAGACCGCAGCGAGCCCGTCGTCGCTCGTCGCGAACCACAGGCTGCTCGCGAAATACGGCCAGCCGTGCCCGAAGTTATGCTGGCAGCAGCGATGCGCATTCGGATTCATCAGGTACATCGCACCGGAATTCCGCAGGCCTGGCGCCTTGCTCGCCGCGTCGCTCAGCGGCTGGTTCGGCGCGGTGAGATAACGCAGCGCCTTGAAGTCGGCGGTGAGGGCCGCCGGGAAGCTGTTGTAGGCCGCATCCTCCGCGCGATCGGCCCACGCCGGGTCGCCCGTGACCTGCAACAACTGTTCGTCGCTCAGCATTTCCTCGACGATGCCGCAGGTCTCGATCGCCTGCCGCGGGCCGGTGAAGCCGGGCCGATACTGCTCGTCGGCACCGAACATTCCGCCAGGCACCTGGCCGTATTCGGCGCGCACGGTCTGCCAGTTGCGCTCGGCGGCCGCGAGGTGAAGCGGGTCGTGCGATTGCGGCCAATAAAGCGTCGGGCTGTCGAACGCCTCGGCGATATTGACGTTGTGCGGGCTGGCGATGCCGGCGGCCCAGTCGGCCGTGTGGCGGTGAATCTTGCTCGCGAGTTCGAGCAGCCATGATTCGCCGGTGCGGTTGTACAGCCAGTAAACGCTCCACAGGTTGTCCGCGGCGCGCTGCTGCTGCCAGTACGGCGGCAGGAATTTTTCCTCCGGCACGGCCAGCTCCCAACGGAAGTATTTCCGCATCAGCTCCAGCACGCGCGGATCGGCCGAATAGTCGTGATAGCTCTGCAGCGCGAAGAGCATGACCATGTTCGGCCAGAGGTCATATTCGCCTGCGGTGCTTTTCACCGTCGGCTTCGCCTTCCGCGGTCCGAACCAGCCGTCGGGCTGCTGGCTGCCGAGTGCGCCGTCGATCCAGACCTGGGCTTCGGCGATTTGCCCGGCGCGGCCGAGCAGGTACGCGTTGTGCGCGTAGCCTTTCAGCCAATACGGGACTTCCTCCCAGCCGTGGTCGCCCTGCCCCTGGCGATCGAGCCACGAGTTGCGCTCCTTGCGCAGGAACCGGCTGATCTCGCCGAGGTGCCCGTGGAAACCGTCCGCTTGCAACTCGAGCTGCTGCCGCAGCCAGCCGCGCGGCGCGATCGCCTTCAGCGGCAGAGGCACGAGTGGGTTCGGCGCGAGCGGCGCGCGATTGCTGACGTAGTGAGTGTTGCGCCGATCCGCTGGTGGCGATGCCACGACGCGTGCCGTCACGTCATCCGATGCCGCATTCGCGGCCAAACCTCGATTCGGCGACGCGACCACCAACGCGCCACCCACCAGGGCAAATACCGTGTACCGATTCACAGCCCGCAGCGGAAGCCCCACGGCAGGGATCGACAAGCCGATTTGTCCGGTGCCGGCGGAGGACCACTGGCGGCTCAAGCGGAGCCGGTTGCCCGTTTCAGCTCAGCGGCGATGTCCCCTCTGCCCGGCCCTCCAGACGAATTACGGTCATGGAGGGACGACCTCTGTGTCGTCCGCGGCCGGCACGGAGGCCGGCCCTCCAGGAACGAACCACGAACGTGGAGGGACGACCTCTGTCTCGTCCGCGGCCGGCACGGAGGCCGGCCCTCCAGACGAATTACGGTCATGGAGGGACGACCTCTGTGTCGTCCGCGGCGCCGGCGGGTTGCGCGGCCAGCGCGCAACCTACCGCCAGCGGAGCGCCGCAGCTTTCCCCGATGCAGGAAGTCAGAGGCGCAGCGCCCCACGCGTTCGCGGTGGAAAACTCAGAACCGCCCCTCGAGGCTGAGCGTCATCGTCGTGCCCTGGAGCCGGATCTGGTCGATCTGATCCGGCACGTAGCGATAGTAGCGCTGTGGCTCGTTGAAGACGTTTTGCACGCCGAAATTGACCGTCATGTTTCGCGGCAGGTTATACCGCAGATTCATATTAATCAGATCCCGCGGCAGCATGTAGCGATTGCGCGAGGGCGCGCCGGTGTTGAAGCCGCCGCGGATGCTCCCGGCGGTGTAATTCCAACTGACCGAGGCGCCGAACTTTTTGTAGTCCCAGCTCAGGTTGGCGTTGGCCGTGCGGGGAATAAAGCCGTTCACCTGGTAGGTCGTCAAGTAGACGCCCGGCGTCCCGTAGTCGCCATGCGCGTTGATCTTCGTGAAGTTGCCGGAGAAGCGGAGCGTCCGGAGCACGCCGGGCAGGAAACGGAAATTCTGCACATACTCGAACTCCCATCCGTAGGTGAAGGCAGCGCCGGCGTTGGAGTTCGCGAGGATCTCGAAGCCCTCGTAGTTGCCGTTGAAGCCGTTGTCGGCCCCGACGCCGACGACGCCGATCGGCTGGTTGCCGCGGACGTAGTCGTCGATCCGCTTGTGGAACCAGCCGGCCTTGAAGTAGCTCGCGGTGCCGAAGCTGTATTCGGCCGCGAAGTCCCAGTTCTTGGATCGCGTGGGGCGCAGCGCGGGGTTGCCGAACGTGATGGTCTGCGCGTTTTCGTTGATGGAGAGAGCCGTGACCGCGTTGGCGAGCGACGGGCGGGCCATGCCCGTGCTCCACGAACCACGCAGCCGGAGGTTCGGTGTGAGGTCATACCAGGTGTGGATGCTCGGGAAGTTCTGGGCGTATTCGCCGGCGTTCCGCGTGGGATTGCCGTAGTCCTTCAGCGCCGAACCTTCCGGATCGGCGGCCTGCTGCGCCGCGGTGGTGAGCGTGCGCGAGCGAACGTTTACGTAGCCGATGGTTTCGGTGTTCTCGTGGCGGACGCCACCCAGATAACCGAACCGGCCGATCTTGCCGTTGAGCTGGCCGAAGTAGCCGGTAATGAGCTCGTGCGTGCGGACCGTGGCCGCCAGCCGGTTCCGATAGAATTCATACTCGTCAAACTGCCAGAGCGACGGGTCGACGAGCCGGCCGTCGTTGAAGAACTGGGCGCCCTCCCAATAGGGAATGTTGCGACCGGTCTTCACCTTGTCCCAAGTGAGCCGCGTGGTGGTCGGCAGCGCGTTCCGGCCGATGTAGCTCCAACGGCGGTTGACGCGATAGAGCTCCACGTTGTGGTCGCGAACGGAGTAGCCGGTCTTGAAATACGCGGGGAACTGTTGCAGGAAGGGCAGCTGATAACGGACGTTGCCGCGCAATTCGCGGATGAGGTCGACGTCGAGATTGCCGGCCGAGGTGTTCAGGCCGTTGACCGAGGGCCGGTAATTGTTGGGGTTGGTGAAATCGAGACCGCCGTTCTGGATGAATCGCGGATAAAGGTCCGACTCGCGGCGATCCAGAATCCAGCCGACGCCGGTCTCGCCGTTGGGTCCGACGATGTTGTCGAGCGGGCTCGCGGCAGTGCCGGCGACGTTGTTGAAGCGGCCATTGGGTCCGACGAACGGAACGTTGCCGATGCGGTGGGTGAGCCCGACCTCATCGCCGAGGGTGCGGTAGCGCGTGCGGCTCCAGAGCGCGGCCCAGTCGGCGTTAAAGGGTCCCCAGTTGTGCTCGCCGCCGATGTCGGCATGGCGCAGCCGCTGGTCGCGGTTGATATTCGTGGTCCCCTGCTCGATGAGGGCGGGCGCCGTCGTGCCGGACGTGGCGTTGGCCGCGGTGGGCACGGCGCGCACGACCGTGATCCGGCTGTCGAATGCGCCGGGCACGATGCCGGTGGTGCCGCTCGGCACCGTGGTCTGGCTGCCAGCGAAGGCGCGCACATTGTATTGGCGGCGCATCGGCTCCGGCGCGTTGTTCACGATCAGGTTGAGCTTGATCAGATCGTTGCGCGTAAGCCGGTAGTCCCACTTGGTCGTGATGCTGCGCTGCTTGCGGACATTGAAATTGTCCCGCGTGCGATAATCCCAGAGGTAAGCCGGCTGGTTGTTCGTCTGCTGAAAATCACGGTTGGTCTCGTAAACGCCGAAGGCGTTCTCGCTGTAGAAACCGTTGACCGACACCGCGAGATTTTCCCGGTCGGCGCCGAAGATGGCGAACTTCTCCGTGTATTGGATGTTGAAAAGCCCGTGATTGCGGTGCTCCTCGCGGATCGGCACCTGCTCCGTGAACCACGGCGCGGTGCGATACTGGAAATTGAAGATCAGGCGGCGCTTTTCCCGCATCGACAGCGGCGAGCGCGTCTTGAAGTTCACGCCGCCGCCCAGCGAGTCGACCGCGCGGTCCGGGGTCTGGCCCTTGGTGAGCTCGAGCGACTCGAACATCGCTCCCGTGAAGGCCGTCATGCGCGTGGTGCGGCCCTGCGCGCTGAACGACGACATGCCGCCGCCGTCGATCGTGATCGAGGTCGTGCCCGTGCCCATGCCGCGGACGCTGATTTGCTCGACGACCTCGTCGCCCGGGTCGCCGAACGTCACGCCGGGCAGCCGGATCGCGAGCTCGGTCGCGTTCATGTTCGGCAAATCGGTCAGCGCATCCATCGACGCGATGCTCTTCAAGTTCTCCGCATTGCGCTGCTGCGTGATCGCCGCCGACATGCCTTCCTTTTCCGCGGCGACCTTGAACGCATCCAGCACCAGAATCGGACTGGTCATCACGAAGTCGCGCACGGCCGGCTGGCCGACGCTGGCCGTCACCGTCGCCCGCTCGGTGTCCATGCCCGTGTAGCTGACGACGAGTTCGTACGTGCCGGGGGGAACGTTGAGCAGGTACCGGCCGGTGTTGTCGACCAGCGTGCGGGCGTTGATGGCGGGGATTTCGACGCGCGCACCAATCAGACCGTTGCCGGTCGTCTTGTTCGTGACGATGCCGCTGATGACGCCGGTCGAAGCGGTGGCCACACTATCGGCCGCGCTGGCCAGGGGCAGCGCCGAGCCGAGGGAGCAGGCCGCGAGCAACGCAACTTGAAACGCGCGCTTCGACGAAACGAAACGCAGACGTGCAGGGTTTGAGGTCATGATGGTAGGGCTTGGTCGGATGAGAGTGCTGTGCCGCCAGATGCAGCACTGGCAGGGTGAGGTCAGGCGATGAGATTTAGTGCCGGCGCGACGGAAATCCAGCGAAAGATTGTAGGGAGGGGTCTCCCGACCCCGCCGGGAATACCGAAACATCATGCGCGTGCGGCGGCGGGGTCCGGAGACCCCGCCCTACAGCTCGTCCCGAGGGCCCGCATTCTACTCTACCGCTCCAGCAATTCCGCTACGACGTCCCCGCCCGCCGCCTTCTCCGGCAGCACGGCAAAGAGCGACGGCTGCCACGGGTCGAGCGTGAACGTTACGCGGTCGGTGTGCCCGACATACTTCCCGGTTCTCAGGTCGTAAACGTGAGCCGCCGCGGCCAGTTTCGCCTCCACTTCGACCGGCTGTTCGAGCGGCTCGTTGCCGCCCGCCTGCTTCAGGTCCTCGCTCATGTGGTAAACGATGTTGCGCTCGAACGCGAGGAGCCGGGCCGAGCCCAGCCGATAACGATGAATCCGGGTGTGCGTCGCCGCGGGGACGCTGACCTCGCGCGGAATTCGGAGCTGCGCTTCGGCCCAGCCAAGCCAGCCCGCGTCCGTGCCACGCAACCGCTGCGCCAGATAACCTCCGATGTCGTCGGCGGGCTGCACGACGTACGCTGTAGCCGGCCTCGCGGAGGCCGGCTGACCGGGCCCAGCGCCCCCCGCGACCACGGACGGGGTGGCGGACTCGCGGCGCAAACGGCCGTGCTCGTCGAACGCGGCGATCGGTCCGTTGCCCATCACGGCCGCGCCGGCCCGCGCGAGTTCGGCCACCGCGCGGGCTTCGCCCTCCGCCAGCGCGAGCGCGTCGGCGACGAGCAGGGCCGCGCCTTTTGGGCCGCTCCGCGCCAGCTCGGGCAATCTTTCGGCGGCAATGAACTGTGGCGTGTACCCAAGATCCTGGCACAGCTTCAGCCAGCCGACCCGGCGGCGCGCGAGTTGATTGTGGTTCGCCTCGAAACTCGAGAACCGCCGCGGCCAGCTCGCGCCGTCCGGAATCGATTCGAGCAGCCAGTCGACCTGCAGGCTCGGCTGCGAATACACGAAGTAGATCGGATCGGTCTCGCGCCGCGCCCGGAGGAACAACTGCCCGAGCGGCGACTGCAGTTCGTGCAGCACCGGCGCGAGTGCGCGGGCCTTCGCCGTCGGCGCGTAATCGTCGCTCGCCCATTCGAGGCAATCCTCGCTCCACCAGATGATGCAGCCGCGATCGCCTTCGAGCAGCAGATGCCAGAGCCGCCGCTGCGCCGTCCGCGTTTCCTTCTCGAACACGGTCGTGAGAATCGGTTTCCCTGGCATGAACGAGCCGAAGATTTCGCGCGCGCCGCCGATATCGTACGGCTCCACCCAGTCGAGCACCTGCGCCAGCCGCCAGAGATCGTAGCCGCCAAACGCGCTCGGCATCTGCGTGCCCTCGATGCCGACCGGCGTCCGTGGATCGACCGCGTGCGCGGCAGCGCGCAGTTCGCCCAGTGCGCGGGAGAGCGCGATATCCATGTAAGTGCGAAAATCCGCCCACGGCGCGAAATTCCAGCGCGTCGGTTCCTGGCGCGCCTGGGCGGCATCGAACTTCACGCGCCGCAGCGCCGCCCAGTCCACCCCCGGCTGCAATGCCGCGGCCCCACTCTGCCCTGAGCCCGTCGAACGGTTGGCCATCCGCTGCTTGATCTGATCGGTCGTGAACGGCCTTACCTCGTCCCAGGCCGCGAACTGCGTCTCCCATTCCGCATTCAGCGCCGCCAGGTCCGCGTACTGGGTTTTCAACCACACGCGGAACCCCGCGAGCGACGCCGGCCCGAAATCGTAATCGAACGGGTTCGCCGAAATCGTCGTCGAGAGTTCATCCCGAATGTCGTACGCCAGCGGCCCGTGCTCGCCGGCCTGGCGCGCCGCCGCCTGCATCTGCCGCCGCGCGGTGCCCAGCCATTGCGGGTCATCGAGACTGTAATCGCGCACCAGCGCCGTGTCCGGCCGGCCGCCCTCCATCCAGCCGCGGATGAATTTATCCCAGTCGCGGACGGTGGAGTTGAACTTCAGGCACAGCCCGCGGTTGACGATGTTCTCGACGTAATACGGGAAGTTCTGCGCCAGCGCCGGTTGGTTCGCGGCGTCGGCGTGCAGCGTCACCGCATTGATGCCCAGCTCGCGCATCCGCTCGAAGAACAGCGGGATCTTCTCTGGCTTCCGGTACGCCGATTTGCCGACCCACATGATCGTGCGGTACTCGGGCCACGGACGGAGGCCCGTCGCGTCGGCGGCCAAGACCGGCCGCTGAAGAAGAAGCAACGCGATGATGCACGTGACGTGACGCATGGACGCAGTGCGCCAGCGTGGGCGCCGCGATCCCTAAACGCGAGCCAGCGTAGCGCCGGCATCCTTGCCGGCATTCCGAGTGGCATCGGGTTCCCGCCGATGAGTCTGCTGGTTCTGCAGCTGCCTCTTGATCGGCCCGGGGTCTGAGCTGGTCGAACGGACAAGCCGCAGTCACTTGCCGACAGGATGCCGGCGCTACGCTCGAGCGACAAATTGGAGACGTACGCAAATCACGCGCCGTGATCCTGGTAGCGACGAGCGCCCGCGAGTCGACTTGCTGGCGCTCGTCGCTACGCCCGTTTTCAAATCGGAGTGTAGGCGGGGTGCCCAGCGGGGTGCCCTCACCCCGCGGAACCCGCCATCGTTCGGCCGAGCGGGGTGAGGGCGCCCCGCCTACAGGACACTTCGATCGCCTCACTTCACCGCCGCCTGCGCCGCGAGCGTGTTCCGGAGCGCCTCGGCAAGCGCGCGCGCCGCGCCGCGGCCCCAGTAATGCAGGAAAAGCATCCGCGGCTCCTCGTTCGTCATGTGGTGGTGAATCGCCACGATGTTCACGCCTTCGTGTCGCAGGCTTTTCAATACCGGCTGCAGCTCGTTCTCGAGCACGGCGAAATCGCCGTCGACGATCGCGTTCTCATCGGTGCCGGCGAACGCCGCCCACGTGTTCACTCCCATCTCCTTCGTCATCGGGCAACCGCAGGCCGCCTTCACCTCGCGGCCAATGACCACCTTGAACATGCCGTTGTTCGCCTGGCCTTTCGTGCCCAGGATCTCGTCGATCGCCGGCCCGCTGATCGCGTTCTTCCCCGGCGCAAAGGCGCTGCCGAAAGTCTTGCCCGGGTCCTTTTGCGCGGACCGCACGGATTTCTGCTTCGCAAAGGCCGCCGCCACGCCCCGGGCCATCTGCTCGGTCGTGCCCTCGCCGCCGAGGTGCATGAAATAGACCTTCGGTTGATCGAAGAAGAAATGGTTGTGCAACGCCGTGACGGCCACGCCGGCATCGAGCAGCGCGGACATGACGGGATTCACCTCGTCCTCCAATAACACGAGGTCGCCCGCGACCATCACCTCGGCGGTGCCACCCTGGACGAACGCCGCCCAGCTCGTCAGCCCCATGAACGGCGGCATGGTCCAGCCGTCGACCGTCACCGGCAGATCGTTCCGCGGCTGACTCACCTTGAACACGCCCTCCGCCTCGTTCCAGGTCCCCTTCAGTCCGGTGAGCGTTTCGATTTTCGAACGATCCAAGTCGGCCGCGGCCAGGCGCCACGCCGTGAGTGTAATGAGAATCAGGATTCGGCAGCAATGGGTCTTCATGGGAGCGGGAAACGTAAGCGCTCGCGCGGTTTGCTCAAGGGGTCCACGGTGATTTGCCACCCTTGCTTTCTGCGCAGCGTTTTGCCGCAGTGCGCGTCTTTTCCCGCCGACATGAAGTGTTCGCCCGTTCTCGCACTCGTCACCATCGCCGCGTTGATCTGCACCGCCGCGTCCGTCTGCGCCGCGAGTCCGGCGGCGCGGCCGCCGAACATCGTGCTGATCCTCACGGACGATCAGGGCTACGGTGATTGCACCTCGTACTGGAACACCGATCTCCAGACTCCGACGATGGACGCGGTGGCGAAGGCCGGCATCCGTTTCACCCAGTTTCGCGTCAATCCGCTCTGCTCGCCCACGCGATCCTCGGTGATGACCGGCCTCTATTCGGTCGAGATCGGCATGTGGCGCGGTGCCAGCGACGCGGAGGGCGACCCCGCGGCCAAAGCCGCAAATCCCAAGAAAGCGGCGCGCCGCGCGGAGAAAGCGAAAGGCGGCAAGGCCGCCGACACCGACGACGAGCCGAACCGCGAGCGCCGGATCGGCGACGAATTCCAGCTGCTGCCGCAGTATTTAAAGAAGGCCGGCTACGCGACGGGCGCTTTCGGCAAGTGGCATCTCGGCAACGATCCGAAAAGCGTGCCGAACGCGCGCGGCTTCGACGAGTTCGTCGGTTTCCTCGGCGGCGCCCATCCGTACATGCTCACCGCCAACTCGCGCGTGCAGCACAACGGCCAACCGCTGACCAATCCGAATCCGCCGTACACGACCGATCTCTTCGCCGATCGCGCGATCGCGTTCATCAAGGCCAATCGCGACCGGCCCTTCTTCTGCTACGTGCCGTTCAACGCCGTGCACGGGCCGCTCCGCCGCGAAGGCGTCGACAAGGACTCGGCGAAACCCGAGTGGCTCGCGTACTACGAGCAACGCGGCGTCGCCCAGCCCCGCCGCGACTACGACGCGGTGATGACGCACGCGGACAGCCGGATGGCGGACATCCTGAAAACGCTGCGCGAACTGGGGCTCGAGCAAAACACGCTCGTGATTGTCCACTCCGACAACGGCGGAATCCTCCACACGTATCCCTCGAACAACGGACCCCTGCGCGGCGGCAAGGGCGACACGTACGAGGGCGGCATTCGCGTGCCGGCGATGATGAGGTGGCCCGGTGTGATTCCGGCGGGTACGGTTTCCAACGCCGACGCGGCTCACTTCGATATCTTTGCGACGGTGCTCGACGCCGCCGGCGTCGGCGTTCCCGCCAAAAACGGCCGCTTCCCGCTGCGCGGCGTCAGCCTGCTGCCGCACGCGAAATCCGCCGGCCGGATTCCGCTGCCGGATCGGTACTTGTTCTGGGACCTGTATGGCGATTGCGGCGCGTTGCACGGTCCGTGGAAACTCGTCGGGCAGATCTCAAACCACCACGGCAATTTCGCGCGCGCGACCGAGGAGGCGGCGAAGGCGAAATTCGAGCTCTACAACCTGCAGGACGATCTCGGCGAGAAGAACAATCTCGCGGACCAGCGGCCGGACATCTACGCCGATCTCAAGCAGCGGCATCTGGAATGGATTCGAGCCTTCGTGAAATGAGTGCCAGCGACCAATTCGAACGCGCCCGTGGACGTAGCACGCTCAACCTGAGCGTGCTCGCAATAGTGTCTGGGTGGCGTTCGATTCTTCAGCGCGGTCAGGTTGACCGCACCACGCTGCGCAGCGCCGCCCTGCTCGGGCGGGCCGCACTGCTGATCGCAGTGGGGTTTTTCGTCATCGTCGCCCCGGCCGCCGAACTCGCCGGGCTCACCGGCCCCGTCGGCGCACCGCCCAACGCCAAGCGCGTCCAGACGCTGCGCATCACCCAGCCCGGCACGTACGAGAACTTCCTCGTCGACGGCGACTGGATCGACCAGGACCTCGTGCGAATCAACGCCGACAACGTTGTGCTCAGGAATTGCACGATCCGCTACGGCCGGCGCGACGGGCTCGAAATCTACGGCCGCAACGTCGTCGTGGAGAACTGCCACATTCACCACGTGATTAGCGGCACGTTCAAGGCCGAGAAAAACATCGACTCGCACGGCATCACCGGCCGGCCGCTGCATCTCGTGGTGCGCAACACCGAGATTTCGCACGTCACCGGCGATGCGCTGCAGTTTGATCCGGGCCGCAAGGCGGAGCCGTACGCGTGGGACGATGTGCGCATCGAGCATTGCTTGCTCTGGACCGGACCGCTCGATCGCGATTACGCGACGTACAGGCAGGGGGAGATTCCCGGGGAAAACGCCTTCGACAGCAAGGTCGCCCCGGACGGGCCGCGCGCCCGTATCACGATTACCAACACGCTGATGCGTGGCTGGGGCCATGGCGCGATCGGCAACGGCGCGGCGCTCAACCTGAAGGAGAAAATCCAGGCCGTGATCGAACGCTGCGTTTTCGTCGACAACGACATTGCGTTCCGCTGTCGCGGCGCGGGCAGCGGTCGCGCATCAGCGTGGGTGACGGCGAACGATTGCACGGTGTATCGCACCTCGCGCGTCTTCCGGCTCGAGTCGAAAGTGGAACACGTGAAAATCCACGGGCTCGCGCTCGGCGAAGGGGTCGAGGGGAAGTTCGATGAAGCGCCCGGCGCCGGCGAAGGGTTCGAGTTGACCGGCGAACGCGCCGCACCGGCGCTCGCCCCGTGGCCGTACCGCTCGCTGCCGGTGGGGCTCTGATGTAGGCGGGGAGCTCACCCCGCGGCCGGGCCCCAGGCCGTGTTTCGCGGGGTGAGGGCCCCCCGCCCACCAGACGCTGCCGCTGGGGCTCTGACCGTGGAAGCGGCCGGCGTCTCTGCCTGCCGCCCAAACCAGATTCGATGCTCATTTGCGGCAGGCCGGAGTGAGCCGTTCTATGTCTCAGCTGAGACATAGAACGGCATGAGTGGCGCCGCGGGAGTTCTGCGGGCGGTCTGCCGCCACGCGCACCGGAATACGCTTCCGAAATTGGCCCGCGTGCGCTTTGCTGCGGGCCGCATGCACTCTTTTACCCGCCGCGATTTCATCAAACTTTCCGCTGCCGCCAGTGTGGCGGCCACCGCCGCTCCCCTTTCCTCCTTCGCTGCACCGGCGCGCGAAAACCCCTTCAAACGCACGGGCCGGCCGCGGCTGCTGCTGAGTCTCGCGGCGTATTCGTTCCGCGAGAATTTCCGGCTGATGCGCGGCCAGCCGGCGAAGAAGGCGCCGGCCGCGAACCGGGCGATGGACATGTTCAAGTTCATCGACTACTGCGCGGCGCAGGGCTGCGATGGCACGGAGCTCACGACGTACTTCTTCGACGAGGAAACCGATGACTACATGATCAAACTGCGGCGCCACGCGTTCCTGCGCGGCATCGCGGTCAGCGGCACGGCGATCGGCAACAACTTCTCGCTGCCCAAGGGGCCCAAGCTCGACGACGAAATCGCGACCACGAAAAAGTGGATCGACCGCGCGCTGCTGATGGGTGCGCAGCACATCCGCGTGTTTGCCGGCAACGTGCCGCGCGACGCGAAGGGCTTCACGCGCGGCGACGCGGACAAGAGCGTCATCGCAGCGCTCGAGGTGTGCTGCAATTACGCCGGCCAGAAAGGCATCTTTCTCGGGCTCGAAAACCACGACTCGATTGGCAGCGCGGCCACGCTGATTCCGATGATCAAGGCGGTGAACAGCCCGTGGCTCGGCATCAATCTCGACTCGGGAAATTTCCGCACCGGCGATCCTTACAAGGATTTCGCGGAATGCGTGCCCTACGCGCTGAACGTGCAGTTCAAGGCCGAGATCCACGATGCCGCGACCAAGGCGGAGAAGCCGGCCGACTTCAAACGCTTCACCCAAATCCTCCGCGACGGCGGCTACCAGGGCTGGGTCGCACTCGAGTACGAGGCGAAGGAGGATTCAGCCGTCGCCGTGCCGCGATATTTGAAGGAGATGAAGGAACTGTTCGCGGCGTCCTAGCGCGCGAGTTCTCGAGGGACGACCTCCGTGTCGTCCCCTAGTCCGGATCGGACCACCTTCCGCGGCCGGCACAGAGGCCGGCCCTCCAGGAGACGCATTTTTTGGAGGGACGACCTCCGTGTCGTCCGCGAAACCGGAATCGAAACGTCTTTCGCGGCCGGCGCAGAGGCCGGCCCTCCAAGACCAGGGGCCCCCAACCCCGTTCGCACCTCTCACCACGATCCCCGCACCCCAAACGTCCACGCTGAGCCGTAATCCACGCGCTGCCGGAACCGCGCGTAGCTGGGCGTGTTCGGGCCGAAGATTTTCGAATCCTCGGTTTGATCGGAGATGTTACGCATGTTCGCGAAAAAGGTGTAGTTCTTCAGGAATTTGTACTCGCCGGTCAGATCAGTATACAATCGTTTCGAGCCCCAGTTATAGGTGTTGGGCTCGATGCTGCGGCCCGCCCCCACGATGCCGCGGCGCTGGACGCCGCGGTAATTCCAACTCGTTTTGAAGAGGTATTTCGGACGCGTGAGGCTCACGCCCCAGGACCCGTAGCGCGGGACGTAGCCGGCGAAATTCGCCGCGCCGTCGCCGGTCGCGCGCTGGGCGCTGGCGTTGGCGAAGACCTGCACGCCACGCGCCCACTCCGGGAGAAACGTGAGCGCCTGCTTGTAGTCGAACTCGAGGCCCGTCATGCGCACCGTGCTCTGGAGGTTGTAGTTCGTCGAGACGTCGTAGGGATCGTAGACGCTTGGATCGAGATTGTTGAGCGCGAGGAATTCCGGCGTGGCATTGAAGACCGTGCTGCCGAAGAAGTTTTTGAAATCGCGGCGAAAGGCCCCGATCGAGATCTGGCCCACGCGTTGAAAATAATACTCCAGCCGAAACTTGTACGACTTCGCGCTCCAGGCCTTGATGCCGGGGTTGTTGACCGAGATGCGGTTGCTGGTGCTCGGCAGCTGCTCGGTGTCCGGCAGCGTGATGCCGCCGACGTATTGGTTGAAATCCGGCCGGCCGACCGACCAGTAATACGCCGCCCTCGCCTGAAGGTTTTCGAGGATATTGTAGCTCGCATTGACGCTCGGAAACAGCCGCAGGTATTCCTTCGAGGTACGCTGGCCGCGCGAAAGGTAGGTCAGCTGGGAATACGGCAGTCCGGCGTTCGTCGGCACAATCAACGCGGGCACCGGAAGTCCCTGGGCGTTTCGCACCACGTTGCCATTGGCATCGCGTTGATAGATCACGTTGCCGCTCGCGTCCCGCTGGAAAGCGCGCGTCGGATCGCTGAGCCGCCCCTCGCCCTTGATGTTCGTCTGCTCGCCGCGCAAGCCGCCCGTGAGCTGCAGCCGGCGCTGGAAAAACGCCACATCGCCGCGCCAATAAGCGGCCGAGATGATCTCGCGGGCGTTGGTGTTGCGGTCGACCCGCGAACGGTAGAACGCGTTTTCGTCGATCGTGAAGTATTCCGGGTGCGCCTTGTACAGCGCGTAGTATTCGTGGTTGTCGATCCACTGGATGCGCGGGAAGCCGTAGGGGCCGAAGCGCTGCGAAAACGCCTCGTCGACCACGCCGCCGGCGGTGTCGTCGTTGCCCACCGGGGTGGTGCTGCCGCGACGATCGGGACCGACGTAGGTGTAGGTCTTCGTGCCGCCGGTCCGATCGCGCTCGGCGACTTTCAGGTCGACGCCGCCCTTCAGCGTCAGCGGCACGTTGCGCACCATGAAATCGCGGCGAAGGTTCGCGTAGACGCTGCGCTTGAGGTCGCGCGTGTCGTTCGGATGATCGTCGGCGTTGACGAGGGAATAGTTCGCAAGGTCGTAGGGATCGACCGGCACTCCGGCCGCGTCCGTGACGGTGATCGTGTTCGGCCGGAGATAAAAGATATCGGCGAACGAAACGTTGACGCCGGTGCGACGGGCCTGCGCGGCTCCGAAAAAGCCTTTGTCGACATTGCGAATGTGCAGGCTGGCGCGCGAATAGCCGAGCCCGGCCTGCGCTTTCCAAATCTGGCCTTCGTGCCGCCACACCAGCGTGGGCGTCGAGGTGGTGCCGAACCAGTCCTGCGCCCCGCTCTGGATGCGCACCTCGCCAAAGGCGCCCGGCGCGCCGCGCGTGAAGGTCGGGCCCCATTCGCCGGGCAGCACGCGGTTCACGAAGAATGTCATCGTCCGCGGATTGTGCAGCACGCCGATCCAGGTCCACTGAAACCCAAGGGAGAGCGTGTCGTTGCGCGTGACCTTGAAATCGAGCGTCGTGGCCAGCGAGACGGTCGGGTTGTCCCGCGTGCTGTCGCGCACCACGAAATCGCTCAGGTAAGGCCGGTCGGGCGTCGTGTCGGGCAGGCCGTTGGTCGCGTTGGCGGCCACCGTGGTCGCCGAGCCCACGCCGCGCCACGTGTTGATCGCGACATCCTCATAGCTGTATTGATGGCGAATCACATTGCCGGAGAGCGTAAAACCAAACCGCTTGTTGACCGGCACCACGGCGGAGAAATTTCCGCCGGGCGTGACCTTGCGCATCGGCTGGTTCAGCGGGCCGGGCGTCTTGTTGAAATGCCGATCGCCGTCCTTCATCATCATGAAACCGCTGGCGGTATAGGAGGGCCGCGACCGTTCAAATGCGCTGCGCGGCACCATGTTCACCGAGCCGGCCAGCGCGGAGCCCGTCGACTCCGGTGTGGGCGAGTCGTTCTTCTCGATGCGCGCGATGCTGTTGACCGAAAACTGATCGAGGTTGGTGACGCGTGACGTGCCGCCGCTGGCCGCGCTCGCGAGATCGAAGCCGCCCACCGTGATCGGCACATTGGCGGACGGCACGCCGTTGATCGACACAGTGCGCGCTTCGCCGGCGCTGTAGTCCATCGTGATCCCGGGGAGGAATTTCAGGACTTCGCCCGGCGTGCCGTCGACGACGGTGCCGAACTCGTCCGCCGCGACCACGGTCATGATGTTGCGCGCGAAACGCTGCTCGTTGATCGCGATGGCGGCGCCGTCCATGTCCTTGGTGGTCGAAACGACAAACTCGTTGAGTTTGATCACCTCGTCGCCGCGGCCGGACTTGCCCGCGGCCGCCAGCGTGATGTCGCGCTGCACGGTCTGGCCAGCGACGACGGATACGACCTCGGTCTGCGGGGTGAACCCGGTGAAGAACACCCGCAACGTTGCCTGGCCGGCGGGCACCTGGGTGAAGCGATATTGGCCGCCCTCGTCCGTGAACGCCTCCTGGTTCGTCCCATCGACCGTGACGCGCGCCTTCTCGAGATAGCCATTGCGCGCCGGGTCGAACACCCGGCCTTCGATCGTACCCGTCGCTAACGTTTGGGCGCAAACCGGAGTCGCGAGCCAGGCAAACGCAGCGAACAAACCGCAGACGCGGGAAACCGACGAAATCACGACAGCGAGCTTCATGGTGCAGGGAGGACCGCACTGCCACAGGCGCAGGCGGACGCAGGGGTTGGTTGGTGGCGCGGTGAAGTTCGGCGAAGCCGAACTCCGACCCGGCCATAGCAACACCGCCTGACGCTTCAGCTCAAGGCCAGAAAGTCGCGCGCGGCGAAACGCTCCCGCGTTCCGGTGCGCTTCGCCATGCCCCGCCAGCCGGCAGTTGCCTCGCGCCGAAAATCCGCGAGGTTGGCGGCATGGCCCAGGCCATGACCAATCCGCGCACCGCGCCCTTCCTCGACTGGGGTCGCACCGAATATCGCGCGGCGTGGGCGCGCCAGCTCGAATTGGTGGATCGGCGGATTGCCGGCGCGATCGGTGACACGCTCGTATTCACGGAGCACGAACCGGTGTTCACGGTCGGGTTGCGCCGTGGCGCGGAGGCGCACCTTGTCTGGGCCGCCGACCGGCTCGCGCGTGAGGGCATCGCGGTGGTGAAGACAAACCGCGGCGGCGACATCACCTACCATGGGCCGGGCCAGATCGTTGGCTATCCCATCGTCTCGCTCGCCTCACGCCGCGACCTCCACGTGTATCTGCGCTTGCTCGAACAGGTCGTCATCAACGCCCTCGGCTCGCTCGGATTGGCGGCGTCGCGCCGCGAGGGCAAGACCGGCATCTGGCTGGGCCGGCGGAAAATCGCCGCGATCGGTGTCGCTGTCCGGCGGTGGGTGACGTATCACGGCTTCGCGCTCAACGTGGAGCCGAATCTCGCGCACTTCGGCGGCATCGTGCCCTGCGGCATCAGCGCGGACGAGGGCACGGTCACCTCGGTGCGCGCGGAACTCGGTCGCGAGATCGATGTGGCGGCAGTGAAGCGTGTGCTCGCCGCAGAATTCTGGGCGCAGCTGCCGGGATTACTCGCACCGGGAACATGATTCCGTGGCTCGAGGGGGGCGCGCTCCCACTC
>Ga0080064_1003778_pt1 | contig 20929 bp, 18 predicted proteins | sample Subgrocontami54m_FD_69260 | JGI IMG/M metagenome (GOLD analysis project Ga0080064, IMG submission 69260) | Subsurface groundwater microbial communities from S. Glens Falls, New York, USA - GMW46 contaminated, 5.4 m (SPADES assembly) (version 2) ...
AGCAGCGGCTGGAGGAGCGAGGTTGAATCCATCAGCTCGATGCCGCGATCGCGCAGCACGTTGGCGACCGCGCCAATCAGTCCGTCGGTGTTCTTCGAGGGGAGCTGCTTCAGCACGCTCAGAAAAGTGAGGTCCGGGAGAATGCCGCCGGCAAAGATCTTCGTGTGCTTTACTTGCCCCGCCATCACTGCGTGGGTGACACCGGCGCTCTTCAGCACGCTGATGCAGGTACCGAGCTGCCCCAGCGAGATCCAGTGGATCGCGGAGCCGTGTCGCGCAGCGGCGTCGTTCAGCTCCGGAAATGTCTCTTCCTTCGCCGCCACGATCGTAACGTCGTGGCCCTGCGCTCGCGCGGCGTCCAGGACGAGGAAAGGGAAGCGGCCATTGCCGGCAATGAGGCCGAGCTTCATTCGTCTGCGACCAGTTCCTCGGCGCGGCGCGTCGGGCGCCGGAGGATGACGCCCCGCTGGGATGTGCGGATGAACACCACGAGGTAGCGGACCTCCGGCGACGTCAGCGTCGCGTCCTTTTCGATCTGCGTGAGCGCACGCGTCGTGTTTGACTGCAGCAGGTACCGATACGCTCGCTTGAGCTGATCGATGGTGTCGGGCGTGAAGCCGCGGCGCGAGAGGCCAATCGAATTGACGCCGAAGATCCGAGCCGGGCGGCCGCCGATCGTCCGGCCGAACGGCAGCGCGTCCTTCGTGACAACGGAATAGCCGCCGATGAAGCCATACTTGCCAACGCGGCAGAACTGGTGGACGGCCGACCCCGCGCTGACGTTCGAATAGTCTTCCACCCTGACGTGCCCGCCCAGCGTGGCGTGCGGCCCGAAGATCGTATGGCTGCCGATGTGACAGTCGTGGGCCACGTGGACGTACGCCATCAGCAGGTTGTCGTCGCCGATCGTCGTTTCACCGCCGCCACCCGCGGTGCCGCGGTTGATCGTCGCGAACTCGCGGATGGTGTTTCGCATCCCGACAACGAGCCGCGTGCGCTCGCCCTTGTACTTGAGGTCCTGCGGGGCGAGGCCGATTGACGCCATCGGGTAGATCCGCGTCCCGTCGCCAATCTCCGTCCACCCATCGATGACGACGGACGAGTCGATACGGCACCGTTTGCCGATCCGCACCTCGGGACCGATCGTGCAGTATGGGCCGATCGTTGTGCCTTCGCCGACGCGCGCCGAGGGATGCACCGTCGCCGTCGGATCGATGTACGCCGCGCCAGGCTCGATCGCCAGCAGCAGTTCCATCTCGGCAACCGGCTGGCCACCCATGTACGCCACCGCCCGCGCCTTGGCGAGGCTCGATCGCGCACGGCCGAGGGTCACGTCGAGGGTCAGTCGATCGCCGGGAACCACTTGGCGCCGAAACTTGGCGTTGTTGACGCCACGCAGTGAGACCCGGGCCGTCGGAGGGCAATCCTGGCACTCGAGGACGAGCACGGCGGCGACCTGCGTCAACGCCTCGATCATCAGCACCGCCGGCATGACCGGCACGCCTGGAAAGTGTCCCTGGAAAAATTCTTCGTTGACGGTGACATTCTTGAACGCGACGAGCCGGTTGCCACGCTCATGCTCGCCGACGGCGTCGATCAGAAATGAGGGGTGACGGTGATAGACGCGATCGAGGAGGGCAGGAAGATCTATGGACACTAATGGAACCAGTCGTTCACGCTTCTATGGTTCCCGGTGCTCGGTTCGTGTTCATGTTCATGTTCTATGTTGTTCGATGTGCGCTCGAAGAAACAAGACAAGCGCATATCGAACCGAACCCTGAACACGAACCGAGAAGCGAGAGCTCCGAAGCGTGAACTGCGGTCTACTGCTTCGGTGGCGGTGCCGGCGCAGCCGGACGCGGCGCAGCGGGCGCGGGCACCGCCGGACGCGGCGCGGCCGGTGCCGGTGCCGGTGTCGCGGCCCTCGGTGCAGCGGGCGCAGCGGTGGCCGCAACGGGCGCGGCGATGTCGAACCGGCGAATCACCTCGGACGTCAGATCGAGGCCAGCATCGGCCCAGATAATCCCGGCGTCGAGCGCGCTGAACAGAATCTCGAGTTTCCTCTCCTGCGCCACCTGCTGAATGACCGGACCAAGCTTCTGCTGAAACTCGCTCTGGAGCTCGGTCTGCAGATCCTGAACTTCCTTCTGCGCGTCGTCAGTGAAGCGCTGGATTTCGGTTTGCTGTCGATCGATATCCTTTTCGAGCTGCCCACGCGCCACGTCGCTGAGCACGCTGGCTCCGGAGTCCAGCTTCTGTTGCGAGGTCTGGAGCGCCTTGTTCTTCTCGTTCAGCTGGGTGAGCTTCTGGTTGTTGAGCGCCTGAACCCGCGAGCTCAACGCTTTCCCCTGGCCGGATTCGGCGGCCACGCGCTGGATGTTGACGAAGGCGTACTTGGCGCCTGTCGGAAATGGGGCTTCGGCGGGAGCCGCCTGCGGTGCCGGCGCAGCTGCCGGAGCGGGGGCCTGGGCGAATGTTGGAGCGGCAGCCAGCACCACGCTGAGCGCCACGGCAACGGCAAAAGCTCTCATTACAGTCAATCCTTTCATTTCGCGCGGAAGTTCACGATGTTAACACGTCGCCGACGGCAGCCGTTTAGGAGCCGACGCGGACCTGTCCGCCTCCGGTTGAGCCTCGGCGGGCTCGCCGTAGCCCTGGCGAAGGCGGGCAGATCCGCCTAGTAATGGTCGATCAGGAGCTCATAGGTCGATGCGGCCGACACGAATCCCACGTCATACACGCGGACACAGAGATTCCCCGCCGCCGTTGCTTGGCCAGCAAGCCTGCCCTTCAATGGGTCGTCGGAATTGACAGGAACGGTGTTGTCACTCGCAATCACGATCGCGCAGCTCGTTCCATTCCACGTGCCGAGGCTGACGCCGAGCGGGATGGCGTTGTTCTCGGGATGCGCGGGGTCTGCGCTCGAGAGGAGAAACACCGAGACGGCCCCGGCGTCGTCCACCGTGAACGGATGCGTGTACGCGGAGTTCTTCGTCAGGATGCCGGAAAAGGTGTCCGACCGCAGCGTCGGAGGCGTTGTCGGCCCGGTCGGAAGGAAGGGGTCGCTCTGGCCGCACGCGGATACAGCCACCACCACGGGAACCAGCAGGACACGGCCGAACCATCGTCTCATCGACACAGCGCTCCTAGAACGTCGAACCGACCGCGAACTTGAACGTGAAGGCCTTCGCCGGCAGCAGTGTGTTGTTCAGCACGCCGCCGCGCTGCGGGTTCGAGGCAAAAATCAGCCGGAACGGGACGTTGAGGACAGGCATGAAAAACCGGATCTCGGCGCCTGTCGATGTCTTGAACGCACTCGTCTTGCCGACCACTTCAGTCCGCACGCCAGGCGCGTTCGGATCTTCGAGGCCTCCGAACGACCCCGCGAACGGATCGATCAGCAGCGGTAAGGTCGGGAACACCTGCTGCGTCAGATCTTCCTTCAATCCGAACTTCTGGCCGAAGTCGCGTACCTGGCCGGCGTCGTAGAAGAGCACGAGGCGCACGGGACCGGCGACGGTGATGATGTACTCGCCGTTGATCAGCAGGCTCTTGTTGCCGCCCAGCACGATCTGCGAGTTCGGCACCGTCGGCCCGATCGACCGGATATCGTAGCCACGCACGCTGTATTCGCCGCCCAGGAACAGCCGCTCGAAGACCGGCAGATTCGTCGTCCCCCGATACGGCTCGATGTACTGGAACTGCACGCGACCGCCAAACGACGAGCGCGACGTGTGCGGGTGGTACCAGATGGCCTCGAGCGTCGGCTTGTAGTAGCTGGTGTTGCCGCCAAGCCCGCCGATATCGATCGCCGCCGTCAGCCGCTTGCCGTTGGCCGGGAAGATCGGGTTGTCGATCGTGTTGAAGACGTAGCTCGGCGAAATCTTGCTGATCGTGCGATTGCCCTTCGATCCGATCAGGTACGAATCGAACAGGAATGGATTGCGCCGCAGCGACTCGAGCGCCGTCGGGCTGATCTTCGTCAGGTCGCTCACGTTGACGGTGCTGCAGCCACCCGACGATACGATGCAGGACGGGTCCAGCAGCGCTTCGTTGAGACCCGCCACGCCCACCGACTCGTACGAGTAATTGATGAACATGCGCGCGAAGTCGGCCACGGGGAACCCGAACGTCAGGTTGCCGCCGGTCGATTTCTGCGTGTAGTAGCCGATGTACTGCAGCGAGCGCTTGAAGACGTCGATGCCCCCCGTCAGGTTCCGATCGAACAGGAACGGCTCCGTGAAGGACAGTTGGTAGTTCTGCGACCGTGAGCCTGCCTGCGCCGAGGCCGTGAGACTCTCGCCGCGCCCGAGGAAGTTCGCCGTCTGGAAGGAGAGCTGGCCGAAGAACCCCTCGTACTGCGACACGCCGGCGCCGAAGGTGACCTGATTGCGGTTCTGCTCTTCGACGCGGAGCGTCACGTCGACCGCGTTGTCGCGGCCGGTGGTCTTGTCGACCTTCATGTCCTTGTCGTTGCCTTCGAGCGTCTTGAAGTACCCGAGCTGATTGAGGCGCCGGATGCTGTACTTCAGCGATTCGGTGTTGAACACCGAGCCTTCGACCAGGCGCATCTCGCGCCGGATCACGTTATCGCGCGTCGTGCTGTTCCCGATGAATGAAATGCGGTTGACGAAGTACTGCTTCCCTTCCTGCAGCCTCATCGTCACATCAACAGTCGGCCTCGGAACGTTCGTGGCGCTCGGACCGCTCGTACCGTTCGTGCCGTTCCCGCTGGTGTTCCCGTCGGATGCCGCCGCAGCGGGCGCCGGCGTGGGCGGCGGCGTGCTGCCATCGGTCGCCGACGGAAGGCCGTCGTTCTTCGGGTTCAGATCCGGGTAGCCGGTGAACTCCATGTACCCGCCGGCACCGTACGCCTCCTGCGCCTTCTTCAGTCCGTCACGAACATCCTTCTCGCTGTACCACTCGCCCTCTTTGACTTTGAACATCGGGCGAAGCGATTCGCTCTTGACGACGGTGTTGCCCTCGAAGTTGAAGCCGCCAACCCGATACCGGGGCCCTTCGGTGACGGGTATCCGCAACTGGATCCATCGCGTCTTGCCGTCCTTCGAGTTCTCGAGCGTCTTGACCTCGGGATTGCCGATGCGCGCGCGCACATAGCCCCTCTCGCGATAGTACCCCGCCACCATTTCCGCGTCCGCTTCGTACTTGTCTTCCTTGTAGGTGGCGCCCCTGAAGATCGAGATGATCCCCTTCTTTGCCTTGTTTTCCTTCATCTTGCGCGCCAGGGTGCCGTCGCCGAATGCCTGGTTGCCGATGAAGTCGATATTGCGGATCCGCAGCTTCGGTCCCTCGCTGATCGTGAACGTCACGTTCACCAGCTTCGGGCCGCCGGCGACCGGCGTGATTGTGTGGTGAATCTCAGCGTTGGTGAAGCCCTTCTCCGCCATCATCTCGTCGAGGATGGTGTCGACGCGACGCAGCGTGTTGTCGTCGCGGAACGAATCCAGGCGCAGCTCGAGCCCCTTCTCTTTCAGCTGCTCGGCAATCTTCGTGCGGTCGATGTTCTTCGTGCCCTGGTAGTCGACGACCTTGATGCGCTCGCGCTCCTCCATGTCGTACACGACGATCTTCCCGACGACGCCGTTGGAGAAAACATAGTCGGTCAGGGGAGAGCCGGGTGTGCCGGGAGGATCGCTGACCTGAACCGTGAGGTCATCGAGAAAATTCGTCGCCCAAAGGCGCTTGAAGTCGTCGGCCGCCACCTGCTGCGTGCGGGCGTCCCACGGCACCCACACGTTCTGCGAGGGCAGGCTCGGACGAAGCTGGATGTAATACAGATACGTCTCTGCCTCGACGATCGGGGATCCGCCCTGCTTTGCGAAGCACGGGACGATCTGGAACACGACCGGGCCGGATCCTGCGGGCGGCAGCGCGGCCGGCGGAGGAATCGGCAAGCCGCACACCGTGGTCGGATTACCGTTCGCGGCGGCGGGATTCTGTGCCGCCTGGGCGAACGCGGAGGTCGAGCCGACCGCGGCCAGTAGCGCCGCGGACGCGAGCGTTCGAACAAACTTCTTCTGCATCAAGGAATTCCGAAACAACTTAGTTTACAGGACTTCTCGGAGTTTCAGACGAACCAGCCCACTTGCTGGTTGGTTCGGGAAGCTCGATGGTTCAGTGGTTCAGAAGGTCCTGTTCAGCAGGTTCAGTTGGTTCGGCTCGGGAGAACAGGACCCCCTGAACCCTTGAACCCTCTGAACCCTCTGAACCTACTGAACCTACTGAACCTCTTACGAGAGCTTCCGGCCCCCGGTCAGTTCCCCGGCGGGCCGATACGAGAGCTGGCCGCCGTCGAGATAGACGTCGATGTCGCCGTCGCGCAGGTTCCCGCGAATCAGCTCCTCCGAGAGCGGATCCTCGACATATCGCTGGATCGCGCGGCGCAGGGGCCGCGCGCCGTACGACCGGTCCTTGCAGGTGATGTCGATGATCCAGTCGATGACGTCGGGCGCCAGGTTCACCTTCATGCGGCGATCGATCAGGTTGAGGTTCAGTTGTTCCACCAGCAGCGCCATGATCCGCCGCAGGTCCTCGTCGGTCAGCGCCTCGAAGACGATGATCTCGTCGATGCGGTTGATGAACTCGGGGTTGAAGGTGCGCTTGACCTCGCCGAGCACCATGTCGTTGACATTCTTGTCGATCGCAGTGATATCGCTTGCCTGGAATCCGAGCGACGCCTTCTTCTGGATGAAGCGCGCCCCGATGTTCGAGGTCATGATGATGATCGTGTTCTTGAAGTTGACCCGATTGCCGAGGCCATCCGTGAGGTGGCCGTCTTCGAACACCTGGAGCAGGATGTTGAAAATGTCGGGGTGGGCCTTCTCGACCTCATCGAGCAGCACGACGGAGTACGGATTTCGCTTCACCTTCTCGGTGAGCTGGCCGCCCTCTTCGTGGCCGACGTAGCCGGGAGGCGATCCAATCAGCTTGGAGACCGAGTGCTTCTCCATGTATTCGGACATGTCGAAGCGAATGAGCGCGTGATCGCTGCCGAAGAGGAAGTTCGCGAGCGCCCGTGCCAGCTCCGTTTTCCCGACACCGGTCGGCCCGAGGAAGATGAAGCTGCCGACCGGGCGGTTCGGATTCTTCAACCCGGCGCGTGAGCGTCGGATGGCGCGCGAGATCGCCGAGATCGCCGTCTCCTGGCTGATGACGCGCTTGTGGAGATCCGCCTCCATGCGCAGCAGCTTGTCGCCTTCGTCCTGGTTGATCGACGCAATGGGCACGCCGGTCCACTTCGACACGACCTCGTCGATGTCACCCTTGGACACGATTACCTTGCGCGCGCTCGACTTCACGTCGAACTTCTCGCGGACGAACTGCAGGTTCTCGCGTGCCGACACTTCCTGCTCGCGGTAGAACTGCGCCTTTTCGAAATCCTTCTGCGAGACCGCGTTCTCCATCTGTTCGACGGCGACACGGATGCTCTTGTTGATCTCGCCGAACTCCTCGCTGTAACCCGCTTCCTTCAGCTTCGCGCGGGCGCCGGCCTCGTCCACGAGATCGATCGCCTTGTCAGGCAGGAATCGATCGGTAATGTAGCGGCTGGACTGGTAGACCGCCGCCTCGATCGCGTCGCGCGTGTACTCGACGTGATGGAATTGCTCGTAGCGGTCCTTGACGCCCATCAGGATCTCGATCGTTTCCTTCTCGGCGGGCGGATCGACCTTGATCGCCTGGAAGCGGCGCTCGAGCGATCGGTCTTTCTCGATGTACTTGCGGTACTCAGAAGGCGTCGTCGCGCCGATGCAGCGGATCTCGCCGCGCGAGAGCGCCGGCTTGAGGATGTTCGCGGCATCCAGCGACCCTTCAGCGGAGCCCGCGCCAACCAGCGTGTGCAGCTCGTCGATGAACACGATGATGTTCGGGTTCTCGGTGAGCTCCTTCATGATCGCCTTGAGGCGCTCTTCGAACTGACCGCGGTACTTCGTGCCGGCGACAATCAGCGAGATGTCGAGCGCGAGGATGCGCTTGTCGGCAAGGAAGTGCGGCACGTCGCCGTACACGATCTTCTGCGCGAGGCCTTCGACAATGGCGGTCTTGCCGACGCCCGGCTCACCGATCAGCACGGCGTTGTTCTTCGTCCGGCGGCAGAGCACCTGCTGCACCCGCTCGAGCTCATAGTCGCGGCCGACGAGCGGATCGAGGACGTTCTTCATCGCCGCTTCCGTCAGGTCGCGGCTGAACTCGGCGAGCAGCGGCGTTTCCTTGACGCGGGTGAGCGTGGTCTTCTCGTTGAGCAATTGGACGATGTCCTCGCGGACTGTGTGCAAGCGCATCCCCTTTTCCATGAGGATGGAGGCCGCTACCGATCGCTCCTCGCGGAGGATCCCGAGCAGCAGATGCTCAGTTCCGATGTAGTTGTGAAGGAGCCGATCGGCTTCCTCGGCGGCAAACTGCAGCACGCGCTTGGTTTCCGCGCTGAAGGGAATCTCGACCGACGTCGACACCTTCTCGCGAAACACCGTGCGGCCTTCGATTTCCTTGCGGATGTTTTCGAGGGAGAGGTGCGAGCGCGCGAAGATGCGGCTCGTCAACCCTTTACCTTCCCGGATCAACCCGAGAAGGAGATGCTCGGTCTCGATAGAGATGCTGCCGAGCTGGCTGGCCTCATAACGGGCGAAGAACAAAACCCGTCGCGCCCTTTCTGTATAGCGTTCGAACATCCGGCCTGCCTAAGGTTTATCGGTTGATCGCGAAAAGAGCCTCTCAGCGGGCATTATAAGGCATAGCTTGAATTGGGCACATGCCTGACCCGTGGCGATTACTCCTTTGGACGCTGCTGGATACGAAAAGGGTGGCAAATGCGGCGCGCACGCTGTCGGATACGCTGCGGACCCCCCGAATGCGGCGCGGACCCCTGCGGGTCGGCGGTTACGAGGTGACGTTGATCCCGGTCAGCTTCGTCACGTCACGCGAGATCAACACGCGGTCAAAGACCTGCTTGAACTCGAGGAAATGCTCAGAGGCGCGATGTTGGACCCACGCGTGCTCGTTCTCGTACACCTCGTAGAAGATCCACTTCGTGGGATCGTCTTCATGCTGAAGGACGTCGAACCTGACACATCCCGGATCGCGTTCGACCGATCGAGTGGCGTTGTTCAGAATGGCCGGCTTGAACTCGCCGAGCAGTTCCGGCTTGACCTGTACCTGCACCAGCACGATGAACATGGCCGAACTATACTCCGCGGATGCCTGAGACAATCGGTTTCATCGGACTCGGTCTCATGGGTCGCCCGATGGCGACCAATCTCCTGAAAGCGGGCTATCCCCTCATCGTTCACAGCCGCAGCCCGCAACCGATCGAGGCGCTCGTCGCGCTCGGTGCCACGCGCGCCGAGTCGCCCGCGGACGTCGCGCGCCAGGTGACGCGCATCATCACGATGGTGCCCGACTCCCCTGACGTCGAGCAGGTGCTTGAAGGGACCAATGGCGTCTTCAGCGCGCTTCAGCGGGGAACGATCATCATCGACAACAGCAGCATCGCTCCGGGCGTGGCGCGCCGGCTCGCGGCAAGGGCGAAGTCGCTGGGCGCGCAGATGCTCGACGCGCCCGTCAGCGGAGGCGAGATTGGTGCGGTGAGCGGGACGCTGTCGATCATGGTCGGCGGCGACGCCGACGCGTTCGACACGGTCAAGCCAATCCTCGACGTCATGGGCAATCCGGAAAGAGTCGTGAGGATCGGCGACGCGGGCGCAGGCCAGATCTGCAAGGTCTGCAATCAGATGGTCATTGCCGGGACGCTTGCTGCTGTCGCGGAGGCCTTCGCGCTCGCGAAGAAGACAGGCATCGACGCCGCCAGGATGCGCGAGGCGCTGCTTGGGGGCTTCGCGGCAAGCCGTGTCCTCGAGGTCCACGGCGAACGGATCCTGAAGGGCAACTACAAGCCCGGCTTCAAAACCAAACTGTTCGCCAAGGACCTGAGGATCGCCGCGCGCACGCTCGTGGAACACCAGGTCCCAGCCCCATCGCTCGCGGTTGCGCAGCAGTTAGTCAGCGCACGGATGGCCGCTGGCGCAGAGGACGAAGACTATTCAGGAATGGCCAAGGTCATTCTCGATTTGGCTAGACTGGACTAGACGAGGGATCGGGGATCGGGGATCGGGGATCCGGGATCCGGGATCCGGAACTAGATGAAAGGAACTGTCATGCGCGTGAAGATGCTCGCAGCAGTCCTGGTTCTCGTCCTCGTGTCTGCGCTCGCGTCGCGCTGAACGACGGCCACGAAGGTAAGGACACTGTAGAGACGGGTCAGACCCGCCGTGCCGCGCACGTCGGGACGGACGCATGTGGCGTCGCGCCGCGGTCGCCACGCCGGAAAACGCTCGGACGACTGCTCCCGACCGCGGGCCGCTCGGATCGCGCCAAAAACGTTCGCTTCGCGAACGGCGCTCAACCTCGCTGATCCCCCGAGCCGCCTCGCGTTTTCTCGCCTTCGCTGTCGGCATGGCTCCAACGCGTCGCCACGCCACATGCGTCCGTCCCGACGCGTAGCAATTTGAGACCTTCGGGTTCTTCGTGACCCTCGTGGCGCCGTCAGGCGGGCCGCAACTGCCCCAGCTCCAACCGCAGAATCCGATCGCAGGCCGCCGCCAGGCGCGGGTTGTGGGTCGCGATGATCGACGTCAACCCGTACTCGGCGTGCATCTCGCGCAGTAGCGCATGCAGCGTGTCGGCGGTGGTCTCATCGAGATCGCCGGTCGGCTCATCCGCCAGCAGCAACGCCGGCTTCATCACGAGTGCCCGCGCGACCGCGACTCGCTGCTGTTCCCCGCCTGACAACATCCCCGGCCGGTGTTGCAGCCGCTCGGCAAGACCGACGCGCGCAAGGAGCGCCGTCGCGTGGCCGCGCACCTCCGGCAGCGGCTCGCGCGCGATGCGCATCGGCATCTCCACGTTCTCGAGCGCGCTGAATTCAGGCAGCAGATGATGAAACTGGAAGACGAAACCAACGTTCCTGTTGCGGAACTCGACCCGCGCGGGATCGCTCATCGACGCCAGCTCGTGATCGCCGATGTGGATCGCCCCGCTGTCCACGGTATCCAGGCCGCCGAGCGCGTGCAGCAGCGTGCTCTTCCCCACGCCCGACGCGCCGACGATCGCGAGCATCTCTCCAGGTTCCACGGCCAGACTCAAGTCACGCAACACGTGAATCCGCTGCGTGCCGACCTGGTAGTACTTGTTCAGAGACTCGACGGTGACGAAGGGCATTCAAATCCCAAAGCCCAAATCCCAAGACCCAAATCCCAATGACGCTCCGGCACACGCGTTTTGATTTGGGATTTGGGATTTGGGATTTGGGATTTGACTCATTCGAACCTCAATGCCTGGACGGGATCGAGCCGTGACGCCTGGCGCGACGGATAGATTGTCGCGACGAATGAAATGACGATTGCGGAGACAATCACGAGCGCGAAGTCGCGTGGCAGGACGACGAACGGTACGTACGCCACCTGATACACGTCGGCGGGGATCTTGACCAGCCGGTATCGATCGAGGACCCAGCAGAGCGCAAGGCCTCCGCTCCCCCCGAACACCGTTCCCGCAATGCCGATAATCAGCCCCTGCATCATGAAGATTGTCATGATCCGCTTTGGCGACGTCCCCATTGTCTTCAGGATGGCGATGTCGCGGCTCTTCTCCATCACCAGCAGGATGAGCGACGCAACAATGTTCAATGCCGCGACCATGACAATCAGGCCGATGGCGATCGAGATGGCCATCTTCTCCAGTCCCAGCGCCGTGAAGAGCGACTGGTTGAGATCCGACCAGTCCTGCGCCACGTACGCGGGCCCAAGACGGCGTGTGACGTCATCCGCAATGCGCGGAGCATCCCAGATGTCCGTCACGCGAAGCTGGATCAAGTCGGCCGCGTCTTTCCCCATCAGCCGTTCGCCAAACGGCAGCGAGACGAATCCGTACGACGAATCGAATTCGTAGAGACCGAGATTGTAGATACCGGCGACGCGCGCCCGCCGCGTGCGCGGAATCATTCCCATCGGAGAGAGCGTGCCCTGCGGCGTCACGAGGGTGACCGAGTCGCCGAGCGTGACGTCGAGCTGTTTTGCGAGGTCCTCGCCGATCAGGATCGCCGGGGGCTGATCCTCGCTCTCGTTCGCGAGCACGTCGAGGCTCCCCTGTTTCATCGCCTCCTTGATGCCGGTGACGGATGGCTCGAGCGCCGGGTCGATCGCCTTGACGCTGATGAACGCCTGCGCATCGCCGGCGACGATCAGCGCCTTGCCGAAGATCGTGGGCGCGGCGCCGACGACGCCGGGCACCTGGCGGAGCGTGGCCACCTCGGACGCGTAGTCTGTGATTCCGCCCGTCTTCCAGACGTAGATGTGCGCCTGCGACGACAGAATCCGATCGCGCAGCTCCCCCTGCAGGCCGGTCATCAGCGCGAGCGCGATGACGAGCGCCATCACGCCGACCGTGACACCGATCATCGAGATGAGCGAAATGAGGGAGATGAACGCCTGCTTGCGGCGCGCGAAAAGGTGACGGAGAGCGACGAACAGCTCAAATGACATGGGCATGGCCGGCGGGGCTGAAGACCCGCCTCTCTACACTGCTATTTTGGCTTCATCAACGGAAACAGGATCACGTCCCGGATCGACAGGCTGTTCGTGAGCAGCATGACGAGCCGATCGATCCCCACGCCTTCGCCGCCTGCCGGCGGCATTCCGAATTCGAGCGCGCGAATGTAGTCCTCGTCCATCGCGTGCGCTTCCTCGTTTCCGCCGGCGCGGCTCTTCAGCTGCTCCTCGAAGCGCCTGCGCTGCTCGGCCGGATCGTTCAGCTCGCTGAAGGCGTTGGCCACCTCGAAGCCTCCGATGTACAGCTCGAAGCGCTCGACCGTGTCCGGATCGTCCGGCTTCTGCTTGGAAAGCGGCGACACTTCCGTCGGGAAGTCATGGACAAACGTCGGCTGGATCAAGTCGGCTTCGCAGAGCGCCTCGAACATTTCCGCGGCGATCCTTCCCGCGTCCATTGCGGGCGCGACCGCGATCCCCAGTCTCGACGCCAGCGCGGCGGCAGCCTCACGCGACCGAAGCGTGTCGGCAGGGACGTCGGTGCCCAGCCGCTTTCCCGCCGCCTCCCGCGCCGCTTCGCGCAACGACAGACGCCGGAACGGCGGCTTCAGCGAGATGGCGTGGTCGCCGAACGTCAGATCCTCGGTGCCAACCGACGTGCGCGCCACGAACGCCAGCATCTCCTCGGTCAGCGTCATCAGATCGTTGTAGTCGGCGTACGCCCAGTAGAACTCGAGCATCGTGAACTCAGGGTTGTGCTGAGTGGAGATCCCCTCGTTGCGGAAGTTGCGGTTGATCTCGAACACCTTCTCGATGCCGCCGACGGTCAGGCGCTTGAGATAGAGCTCCGGCGCGACGCGCATGTAGAGGCGCATGTCGAGCGCGTTGTGATGCGTCACGAACGGCCGGGCGAGCGCGCCGCCCGCGATCGGCTGCATCATCGGCGTCTCGACCTCGAGAAAGCCGCGAGCGATGAGGAACTCGCGGATCGCCGTGATGACGCGGCTGCGCACTTCGAATACACGCCGCGACTCTGGGCTGACGATCAGGTCGAGATACCGCTGCCGGTACCGAATCTCCACGTCCTGCAGGCCATGCCACTTCTCGGGCAGCGGCAGCAGGCACTTGGCGAGAAACTCGAGGTTCGACGCCCAGATGGTCAGCTCGTTCGTACGGGTGCGGAACAGCCGCCCGTCGACGCCAATCCAGTCGCCAAAGTCGAGCAGCTTGAAAATCTTGAAATCGCGCTCCGAGAGCGCATCCTGCTTGACGTAGACCTGGATGCGCGAGCGGCCGTCGGAGATGACAAGGAAGTTCGCCTTGCCGAAGCTGCGGATCGCAAGAATCCGACCCGCGGTGCGCGTCCGGATCTGTGCTGCCTCCAGCTCCTCGGTCGTCCGGTTGCCGTGCTCGGCAACAATCGCATCGATTGTCGCGTCCACGTCAAAGCGTCGCGGATACGGATCGACGCCGAGCTTTTTCAGCTCCTCGAGGTTAGCGCGCCGCTGGACGACCTGATCGGATTCCTGAAGTGTGCTCATTCGCGTTGCAGTGTCTTGCGGACCGCGTCCAATATCCCGTTGATGAACCGGACCGAGTCGTCGGTGCTGAACGTCCGCGCCAGCTCGAGCGCCTCGTTGATGATCACCTTCGCCGGTGTTTCCGGCTGGTGCAGGAACTCGTAGATCGCCAGCCGCAGGATGAGGCGATCGAGGACATTCATCCGCTCGATCCGCCAGTTCTCTGCCGCTTCGGCGATCATCGGGTCGATCGCCTCGACCGTACCGGCGACGCCGTTGGCGAGCGACGTCGCAAACATTCGCAGCTCGTCGGGGACCGGCTGCGACGCCGACGGCCCGTGTGCCCAGAACGTGAGAACAACCTCGGAGATTGGATCGCGTCCGATCTCCCATTGGTAGAGCATCTGCACTGCCGACTCGCGCGCGCGATGCCTGGACTCTCTTTCGGGTCGCGCAGCCGCCCTCCGTTGGGCGTCCGTGGTCATGCGCCCGCTCCGCCATTCAGGCGACGAAAGAGCGTAGCCATTTCGACGGCCGCAGCCGCCGCTTCGCGCCCCTTGTTCCCGGGGCCATCGGCGGCCCGTTCCACCGCCTGCTCCTCCGTCATCGTCGTCAGCACGCCAAAGGCAATCGGTACGCCCGTCACCTCGGCAACGTGCGCGATCCCGTTCGATGCCGCCTCCGCGATGTACTCAAAGTGCATCGTGTCACCCTTGATCAGGCATCCGAGGCAGATGATTGCGTCGTACACAGCGCTCTCGGCCAACCGGAGCGCCGCGGCGGGGATCTCGAAGGCACCAGGCACGCGCACGACCGTCAGGTCCTCATCCCGGACGGAGGCCTCGACGAGCTGCGCCCGCGCTCCCTTCAGCAACCCCTCCGTGATGCCCTCGTTGAAGCGTGAGACCACAATCGCGAAGCGATAGCCGGGGGCGGAGGGCGAGCCAGTCAGTTCTTGCACAACCTCACCTTCCCCACCGTCCTGACTACCCCACCTACTCGCCCGTGAACTGCGGTTTGCGCTTTTCGAGAAACGCGCGCGTCCCTTCGCGCATGTCCGCAGTCGAGGCGACCAGGCCGAAGAGTGTTGCTTCGAGGAATTGACCTTTGTCGAACGATATCTCGAGACCGCGATTCACCGCTTCGATGATGAACTGCAGCGCGATGGGCGGCTTGGACGCAAGTTCCGCGGCGACCTTCCTGGCCTCGGTCATCAGCCCGGCGGCCGGGACGACCTTGTTGATCAACCCGATCTGCAGCGCTTCCTCGGCCTTGATCTGCCGCCCCGTCAGCAACAGGTCGAGCGCGACGCCCTTGCCCACGAGCCGCGAGAGGCGCTGTGTCCCGGCGTAGCCGGGAATGATGCCGAGATTGATCTCCGGCTGTCCGAAGCGGGCGGTGTCCGCCGCCATGCGCAGCGTGCAGGCCATCGCCAGCTCGCATCCGCCGCCAAGCGCAAAGCCGTTGACGGCGGCGATGACGGGCTTCCCCATGTTCTCGATCAAATCGAAGACGTGCTGGCCCCGTTGTGCGTGCTCCTTGCCTTGAGCGGGCTTGAGGGCGGCGAGCTCGTTGATGTCGGCCCCGGCGACGAACGACTTCTCTCCCGCGCCGGTCACGATGACCACGCGCACGGTGGGATCGTGCTTCAGTTGGAGCACGGCGCGCCGGAGTTCGTCGGTCGTCGGGGTGTTGAGGGCGTTGAGAACCGCCGGGCGGTTGATCGTGATGATCGCGACAGCGCCGTCGCGCTCGAGCAGGAGGTTGTCAAAGTTCATGGCTGATAGCCTGCAGCGGGCGGTGGGCAGCGGACAGTGATTTCACCGCCGGCTGCGTGCTGCAGGCTGCCTGCTGCGAGGCGAAATTATACTCCACGCCCAAGAGGCGCTCAGCGCGATCGCCGAGCCCATCGCGTCTGCATACAGATCACCAGAGTCAGCGTCTCGACCTGGCACGAACTCCTGGTGGAATTCGTCGCTTGCCGCATAGGCGACCGCAATGGCGAGGCCGACGAAGAAGTCGCGTCGCGTGATGCGCGGAGGGAGCCCTCCGCCCACCGCGCGCGCGATAACGAACCCGAGCCCCATATAGCCCAAGGCGTGCGCCGGCTTGTCAGACACTCCCGGCGGCAGGGGCGCCTGATGGAGCGATGACAAACAGAAGATCGCGGCCATGTAGACGACGACGGGTCCCCAGAGGCTGATGCGGCGAGAGATCACGCCCGCCTCACGAAATGCAAAATGCAAAATTCAAAATGCAAACAGTGTTGGCGCTGTCAGGTCCGTTTGCGTTCGGTACCGTTTGCGTTTTGAATTTTGCATTTTGCACTACAGCGGAAGGGGATACAGCAGCCAGCCGAGGGCGATGCCCCCGACCACGAACGCCGCAAACAGACGCGCGCCGAAGCGCAACTGTTCCTTGGGCTCATCGCGCATGAGCGTACCGAACACGACCGACACAAAGAGCGCGAATACAGCCATCAAGCCGGCGTGCGACGTCATTTTCGCCCCTGCGCAATGTCGAAGGCGTCGAGCACGACCAGCATGTTCATCAGGCCGGCAACGATGAGAAACGCGTTGCCGTATTCGTAGGTCAGCGCCACCACACGGCCGGCGCCGGCACCCATTGCCCGGGCGATGAAGAAAGGAATGCCAATGCCGAGATCGGCGAATGCCGCAAGCGCAACCAGCGGCTGGCTAAACTCGATCGGAAAGAGGCGGCCCTGGAGCCACAATCCGAAGACGAACATCAGCGTCAATGTGATGAGAAAGGTCACGCCCTTCTGCACGCGACCGAGCAGCAGGTGGCCCGCACCTGGAATGGCCCATGCCGCCAAACAGATTAGATAGGTGTAGATGGCCGATTGCTCGCGATCGGCCGTCGTTGCGCGCATCCGCCGTAGTGTACCGTAGCGGCGGCCCGAACGACCACGAGCGCCACAGCGACTCCAAGCGGAAGACCCGCGGCGGCGCGCACGACGTTCGACCCCGTCCAGAGTCCAGCCCACTCGAACGCCAGCGTCACGCCAGTGGGAACGGCGCCGATGAAAAGGATCGCGCGGGCTGACGACTGCGCCGCGGAATCTCGCAAAGGCGCGATGAGCGCGGCGGCCGATGCGCCCAGTGCCGCGCCGGCGTAGATCCCGGTGCAGCGCGCGCACACTGGCAGCTGCGCCGTCAGAAGGTGGAACGATCGATCGGGTCTCTGGTGGCAGATATGGGATCCGATGGCGTAAAGTGCGCCCGCGATCGGTGTTGGAAGGATAGGCGCTGCGACGATCAGGACGAGCCAGGCGGTGGCAAGTAGCGCAAAACCAGGCAGAAGCCAGCGGGTCACGATTGCATTGTAGGGCGGCCCCGCCTCCGCTTCCAGCTTCGGCGAGACTGGCCGTAGCCTTTGGCGAAGGCCGCTTTACGGCCCGCCTATCGATTCAGGGAGATCTGGGCAGACTGTGTCGTCGCCTGGTACCCAGAGCGCGTGCGGGTTCGTACGTTTGACTCCGCGACCCGGACGACGATGCGGCGGAAGGCCCCGTCACGCCGGGGATTCTTCGACGTGTAGCCAATCGCGTACTGGTTCGACAGCTCCTGCGTGATCTGGTCGTAGACGCCGGCAAGCTGCGTAATATCGGTCGGGAAGAACGACCGCGCGCCTGTTTCCCGCGCCAGCGCCTTCATCGCGAACTCGCCCTCCGAAAAGTGCTTGCGGCTGGCAAGACCGATCGCCGGATACGGCGACTTCAGCGCGATCGTGTAGATCGCGATGCCAGCCTGCTTCGAGAGCGCGAGCAGATCGTCGAACGTCACGAGGCTGGAGGTATCGTCACCATCGGTCAGTACCGCAATCGCCTGGCGGCGGACTTCGCCGTCGACGGGGCGCACCTTTCCCATCTGCTTGATGGTCGTGTAAACGGCGTTGTAGAGAGCAGTGCTGCCACTCGCTGTCGCGCGACGGATCGCATCGCTCGCGCCGTTCACGTCCGCGTCGAGAGGATGCAGCGTGCGCGAACTGTCCTTGATTCCGACGACCATGATCCGGTCGCCCTGCCGCAGGTGCGACGCGAAGCCGACCGCCGCTTGTTGGACGGTGCTCATCTTGTCGCTCATGCTCGATGAGCTGTCGAGCAGAATCGCCAAATCGAGCGGCACGTTCGCGGCCGCGAAAAACGAGAGATCCTGCTGAACGCCGTCTTCGTAAACGGCGAAGTCCTTCTGCGTGAGGCCGGTTACGAACTGGTCTTTCACGTCAGTGACGATCACGGCGAGCGATACAAGGTCGACAACGCTGCGGAAGATCCCCGAGGTCGTATCGACCGATCGCGCTGGGACCCGTGTCCGGGGCGCCGGCGCGGCCGCAACCGGCGGCGGTTCCGTCGTGGAACCCGTGGGGTGAAGGAGAGCCTGGGCGCTCACCTCGCCCCCGCACATCAGGCAAGCAAGCACCGCAATCACTACCCTCATGTCCACCTCAGTCGAGTCGAAGAGCGCCGTTACCGTTGCGCCCGCGCGATCCGGCTGCAAAGGATGTTCCTGCTAGACTCGGACGACATGACCGACACAATCGCCGTGAGCGTACGTGCCACCGATGGCACGACGCTGGGCGGGATTGCGGCCGTATCGGCCGCGATCCTGATGACCGAGCTGGCATTGACGCGTATCTTCTCGGTGACGATGTATTACCACTTCGCTTTCCTTGCGATTTCGATCGCGCTCTTCGGGCTCAGCGCCAGCGGCGTCTGCGTGTATCTGGCCCGGCGCCGGCTGGCACGTGTCGATATCCGCACGCTCCTGTGTGCGACAGCGCTCATGCATGCGCTCGCCACGCTTGTCGCCCTGGCTTGCCTCGTTCGCATACGCGTCGGCCTCGATTACTCGCCGGAGAACCTCGGTCTCATGCTGGCAATCTATGGATTCGCCGCGCTGCCGTTCTTCACCGGCGGTAGCGTCATGTCTGTTGCGTTCGCGAGGCTGACTGATCGGATTCATGTCCTTTACGCAGCCGATCTCATAGGCGCTGCCACCGGCTGCCTCGTCCTCATTCCATTGCTGAACTGGCTGGGCGCTCCCGGCGTGGTCATGACGGCAGCCGCGCTGTCCGTCGCTGCCTCGATTGGTTTTGCCCCTTCCGCCCGGCGGCTTCGCGTCTCTGCCGTGGCGATCGTGCTGTTTTGTGTGGCCGCCGCAGCCCAACTGGCGGGCGCCGCCCCGTTCGACGTGGTCGATACGAAGGGCCACCTCGGCGATCGGATTCTCTTCAGCAAGTGGAATTCGTTCTCGCGCGTCGCCGTATATGACCGGCCCCACGGCGACTGGTCGCTGAGTCCGCGCTTTACTGGGACGCGAGGGCCGTCACTCTTCATGGACATCGATTCGGCGGCATCCACGCCGATCCTCAAGGGAAGCGGCAATCCTTCAGAGGCCTCATATCTGCGGTATGAGCTGACCGCTCTCGGCTACCACCTCGTCGAACGGGCCGGCGGATTCACAGGGCTCGTCATCGGACCTGGCGGCGGTCGTGATCTGCTGTCCGCGCTTGCCTTCGGCGCCTCTCACGTCGATGGCGTGGAGATCAACCCGATCATCGCGCGCGATGTGATGCTTGGACGCTTTCAGGATTACTCCGGCGGCGTCTACGCAAACCCCCGCGTGTCGATTCACATAGACGACGGCCGCAGCTTCGTGCGGAGGAGCGGGTCGCAATACGACGTGATTCAGGCGTCGCTCGTGGACACGTGGGCAGCGACGGCGGCCGGCGCCTACACGCTCACGGAGAACTCGCTCTACACGAAAGAGGCGTTCGGCGAGTACCTCGATCACCTCAGTGATGATGGCGTGCTCACCATTACCCGCTGGGTCTTCGACGGGCTGCGACTCGTGTCGCTCGCACAGGAGGCGTGCGCCGCTCGAGGACTGGACGCGTCGAAGCACCTGGCCATCGTTCGCTACGATCGCGTCGCGACGTTCCTGTTGAAGAAGCGCCCGTTCACCGCAGAGGAGGTGGCACGACTGCAGCATGTGAGCAACGACCTTGGATTCCCGGTACTGTACGCACCGGGCCTTCCGCCACCACCGGTTGTCGACGAGCCGGTGGAGATGCAGCGGACGGGGACGGGCGCGGCCGATTACCGCCGGCTCATCCTGGCTGGCAATCGCGAGCAGTTCTTATCGTCGTATCCGCTGGACGTCACCCCGACGAGCGACGATCGCCCGTTCTTCTTCCACACGACGCGGCTGCGCGACCAGATGCAGGTGGCATTCGGCCGAACCATGCTGTTCGGCAACGGCCTCAGTGCGTTGATGACACTTATGGCGATCTCCGGGATGCTCGTCGTGCTCTTTTCGATCTCCCACGTGTTCTGGATCAATGCCATGCTGCTCTTTGGCGGCGGCGCCTGCATGGTGATGGTGTATTCGATGCTGTCGTCGCTCGTGCAGCTCATTGCACCAAACGAGATGCGTGGCCGCGTCATGAGCATCTACATGGTGGCGTTCCGCGGCGGCATGCCGCTCGGCAGCCTCGCCGCGGGATATGCCGCCACCCTTACATCCCCGCCCACCGTCCTCATGACGAACGGCGTGCTGCTGAGCTTGATCGCGGCATGGTTCCTGCTGAAAAGCCGCGGAGTGAGGGATGTCTAAGTGTGGCTATCGATTGCAGGACTCGCATTCGCGGCGCTGCTGACGACCGCAGTACCCGCCGTCGCGCAGACGCCGCAACCGCGTGAGAAGCCGGCTCTCGAAAAAAAAGACACGCTCAGCGACAAAGCGCGCCGCCTGGCGAAAGAAACCCAGATTGTCGAACGTCTGAACGGCACCGTTGACGGCTGGTATCCGCGTCTCGGCGGAATGCCCA
>Ga0080064_1003779_pt1 | contig 20926 bp, 16 predicted proteins | sample Subgrocontami54m_FD_69260 | JGI IMG/M metagenome (GOLD analysis project Ga0080064, IMG submission 69260) | Subsurface groundwater microbial communities from S. Glens Falls, New York, USA - GMW46 contaminated, 5.4 m (SPADES assembly) (version 2) ...
GGCGCGGTGGATCATGCCCGTAAGGGCGTGATCCTGCGGTCGCACGCCCTTACGGGCGTGATCCACCGCGCGCTTACGCGCGCGACTCCAAGTCGAGCTGGTTGGTGTATCCCGGGAAACTTAGTGGACGCTACTTAGTGGTCCGTCAAGTCGTAACCTGGCAGTAGCCGTTCCCCTTCCCCTTCCCTTTCCCAGAGCCTTACCAGACGCTGGGAAAGGGAAGGGGAAAGGGAAGGGGACCGAACCCCTGGAATAGGCTCTGACAGGACACTAGGACGCAAGTTCCTGCCCGGGTCGGTGGCGGTGCTTCCCTAAAGCGCCGCGGGGACGCGGACGGCCGAGTCGATCCAGCCGCCCCCGAGCACCACGTCGCCGTCGTAGAGGGCGAGGGCCTGGCCGGGCGTCACGGCGCGCTGGGGCTCGCCGAAGCGGACCTCGACGCGCCCCTCGCCGTCCACGCGCGCGGTCGCCGGGGCGGGGCGGTGGTGATACCGGATCTGCGCCCCGCAGCGGACCTCCTCCTGGGGCTCCGGGACCGCCGCCCACGTCATCGCCGACGCGACGAGGCCCTCGACAAGCGTGTCCTCGTCGAAGCCGACCACGACCGTATTCGACTGCGGCAGGATGTCGACGACGTAGGCCGGGCGGCCGAGCGATACGCGGAGGCCGTGGCGCTGGCCGATCGTGTAGAGCGGGGTCCCCTCGTGGCGTCCGACGAGGCGGCCATGGACGTCGCGGATCTCCCCGGGGCGGAAGGCCTCGGGCATGCGCTCCCTCACAACGCGGCCGTAGTCGTCGTCGGGGACGAAGCAGATCTCCATGCTCTCGGGCTTGTCGGCGACGGGGAGGCCGGCGCGCCGCGCGATGTCGCGGACCTCGGGCTTCGTCATCCGCCCGAGCGGCAGGAGCGTCCGCGAGAGCTGTTCCTGGGAGAGCTGCGCCAGCGTGTACGACTGGTCCTTGGCCGCATCGGCGCCGCGGCGGACCGCCCAGCGGCCGTTCGGGAGGCGCTCGACGCGCGCATAGTGCCCCGTGGCCACGGCGTCGGCGTCCATGCCCTCGGCCCACTCCAGGACGCGTCCGAACTTGAGGTCCCGGTTGCAGAGGACGCAGGGGTTCGGGGTCCGTCCGCGCGCATATTCCGCGGCGAATGTGCCGATGAGACGATCGAAGTCTTCCTTCAGATTCGCCGCGTAGAACGGGATGCCGATCGCGGCGGCGACGCGGCGGGCGTCGGTGGCGTCGACCACGCTGCAGCACGACTTGTGGGAGGTGCGCGGACGGAGGGTCGAGACCCCATTGCGCATGAAGAGTCCGACCACGTCGTGGCCGGCCTCCCGGAGCAGGAGGGCCGCCACGCTCGAGTCGACACCGCCGGACATGCCGCAAACAACGCGCATGGAAGCCTCGCACGATATCAACTGAACTGCCCGTCGTCAAAATCGTTTGCGAGTGATGGGGCAGCCGCATAGAATCCTGCCCCCCGAGGGACCGGGATCCCGTTTGAGAGACGAGCATGCCCGATTGGATCTGCCTGCTGGCCCAGGGCTCCACGACCCAGGCGAACCCCTCCGGCCAGATGATCAACACGTTCATCATCTTCGGGACCGTCATCTTCGTGTTCTGGCTGCTCGTGCTCCGTCCGCAGATGCGCAAAAACAAGGACCGGCAGGAGCTGATCACGAACATCAAGAAGAACGACCGGGTCCTCACGACGGGCGGGATCTTCGGCGTCGTGAAGCACGTCGACGACAAGGAGGTCCTCCTCCGCGTGGACGACGAGAACAAGGTCGTCATCCGGTTCGCGAAGAGCGCGATCGTGGGCGTCGAGAAGTCCGCCGGCGAAGGCGGGGGGGAGACGAAGTGACCTGGCGCATGCGGGCATTCGCCGTCCTCGGCCTCGTCGCGGCGCTCGCCTCGGGGTGCAACCCCACGGTCACGAACGGAGGCAACGGCGGGGCCGTCCCGCCCGAGGGAGCGCAGCGCTTCCGCGTCGCCGTCCGCACGGAGGGCGTCCCCGCCGAGAAGGTCGACGCGCTCGTCGACGCCGCGGCGGCCTTGCTGCGCCGGCGCCTCTCGATCGAGGGGTACGCAGCCTACAGCGTGGAGAAGGGCGAAGGGTCCCAGCTCGCCGTGGCGATCGGGGGCCAGACCCGCCCCGAGGACCTGAGGCTGCTCGTCGAGAAGGCCTCGTCGCTCGCCTTCCGCATCGAGGGGGGCGTCGAGGAGCACCGCGGCGCGGTCTACCCGCGAAAGGCCCCGGAGGGCTTCCGTTGGTACACGAGGCCGGTCGACCCGCACGACGTCGTCGCCGGGGCGGCGTTCCGGATCCTCGCCGAGGAGACGCCCACCGTCACGGGGAGCGGCACGATCCTGGCGGAGGCCGTTCCGGGGGTGAACGGGACCGAGGTCCTGATCACCCTCGCGCCCGCGGCGATCGCGGCGCTCCAGGCTGCCCTCCTCCGCTCGTCGCCGAATTCGCGCGTCGCGATCACGGTGAACGACGTGCTCGTCGCCGCCCCCCAATTCGGGTCGCGGATCGAGGGGAGCGACGTGACGCTCTCCGGCGGGTACGAGGAAGACAAGGCTCAGGCGATCGCCGCCGGGCTGAACGCGGCGATCGTCCCTCCCCACCTCGAGCTCCTCACCGAGCAGACGCTCGGGCCTCCGCAGCCGGACACCGCCGACGCACGTCGGTAAGCGCCTGTCCGGTTCCAGTTTTCAGTCTTTCTCCCTGGAGATCCACCCCATGGAACAGCAGAACCTCCGCTGGTGGCTGATCATCATCTTCCTGGTGACGGCCAGTCTCGGCTACATCGGCCTCCCGATCCCGAACAAGCCGGGCGAGGAGTCGATCGGCTTCCTCCGCGACAAGAAGATCAACCTCGGGCTCGACCTGCAGGGCGGCTCGGAGATCAGGGTCGAGTTCGACCTGGACAAGCCCGAGGCGGCCGAACTGAAGGACAACCGCGCGAAGCTGATCACGGCGATGGAGCACGCGCACGAAACCCTCTCGAGGCGCATCAACCTGCACGGCGTGAAGGAGCCTCGGATCCAAATTTACGGCGAGACGCAGATCCTCATCCAGCTTCCGGGGCAGGACCGGAGCGAGATGGAACGGGTGAAGAGGATCCTCGGATCTGCCGGCAAGCTCGAGTTCATGATGGTCGACCGCGACCAGACCAACATCACGGTCAGCAAGCCGGGATACAAGGTCATCTCCCGCGAGGAGGCATCCGACGCGACGGACCAGCACGAAGACAAGCTGCTTCGCGTGAAGAACGAGGCCCCGCTCACCGGCGCGGACGTCGCCGACGCCGCCGCGAGCTTCGGGGACCAGGGGTGGGAGGTGAGCCTGAAGTTCCACCCGAAGGGGCAGCGGCAATTCGCGACGCTGACCACGCAGTACGTGAAGGAGCGATTTGCCATCGTCCTCGACGGGAGGCTGGTGAGCGCTCCGGTGATCCAGGAGCCGATCACGGGCGGGACGGCACGCATCACGGGGAACTTCGACGAGAAGCGGGCGAAGGACCTCGCGACCGTGCTGAAGTCGGGTAGCCTGGCGGCGCCGATCCGGATTGCGGGGGAGAGCTACGTCGGGCCCTCGCTCGGTCAGGACTCCATCCGGCGCGGCGTGTGGGCGGGGATCCTCGCCGTCGCCGCCGTCTTCCTGTTCATGCTCATCTACTACAAGAAGATCGGAATGGTCGCGAACGTGGCGATGTTCGCAAACGTGATGATGCTCCTCGGGATCCTCGCCCTGTTCGGGGCGACGTTGACCCTCCCCGGGATCGCGGCCATCGTGCTGACGCTCGGCATGGCGGTCGACGCGAACATCCTGATCAACGAACGCATCCGCGAGGAGGCGGCGAAGGGGAAATCGCCGCTCCAGGCGTTCGATGCGGGGTACGACCGCGCCTTCCTCACGATCTTCGACTCGAACATCACCACGCTCTTTGCGGGGATCATCCTGTACTACGTCGGGAGCGGCCCGATCCAGGGGTTCGCCGTCGCGCTGTCGGTCGGCATCGTGACGACGATGATCACGGCCCTGTGGGTCGGAAAGATCATCACGCGGTACATGCTCCTCGGCGGGTCGTTCACCGAGTTCCGCATGTTGAAGCTCTTCGATAAGCCCAACTTCGTCTTCTCGGCGAAGGGGAAGCTGGCATTCGTCTGCTCCCTCTCGTTCATCGCGGCGGGGATCGGATTCGTGACTTGGCGCGGCGACAAAATCCTGAGCATCGACTTCCGCGGCGGCACGATCCTCAACCTCCAGTTCAACGGGTCCATGGGCATCGACGATGTGAGGAACGGAATCCGCGAGATCAAGGACGCCGGAGGGCATGCGACCTACGGCGACGCCGAGGTGCAGAGCGTCTACCTGACGGCGGGAGCAGGTGAGCAGGCGTCCTCGAGCATCTTCCAGGTCCGCGTCGGCGAGAGCGACAGCGACGCCCTGAAGACGGCTATCGCCAAGCAGTTCGCCGGCAAGCTCCCGACGGCGCCGATCGAAGAGATGGACCGGATCAAGACGCCGGGGAAGTACGTCGATGCCTACCAGCTCAGGATCGGGCTCTCCGAGGCCAAAGACCGGGGCGTCTTCCAGGACGAGATACGCCAGGCGCTTCTGGCCATCGCGAAAGACCCTGCCCCGATCGTCACCGATCCGAAGGAGGGGTTGAGCACATCGTTCGTGGTCGCCATCAAGACCGACTCCGCGACGCAGACGGAGGTCGAGGACGCGATCAAGAAGGCGAACGACAAACTCAAGCTGGCTCCCGACCCGTTCCCGTTCGTCTCGTCGATCGGCGCCTCAGTGGCCAAGGAAATGAAGTCGAAGGCCGCGCAGGCGCTGCTCTTCTCGTGGATCGCGATGATCGTCTACCTGGCGTTCCGATTCGAGTTCATCTACGGCATCGCGGCGGTGATCGCGCTCGTTCACGACGTTCTGTTCACTCTCGGCGTCGTGAGCGTGGTGTCGTTCCTGCTGCCGAAAACGCTGGGGATCGACCTCGACCTGGGGCTCTCGGCGGTGGCGGCGTACCTGACGATTGTCGGCTACTCGGTGAACGACACGATCGTCATCTTCGACCGGATCCGGGAGAACCTCAAAGACATGAAACGTGACCCGTTCTCGGTCGTGATGGATGCCAGCGTGAACCAGACCCTCTCGAGGACGATCCTGACCAGCTTCACGGTGTTCCTGACGGCCGTCGTGCTCTTCCTCCTGACGGCGCGGAGCGGCGGTGGGATCGCCAGCTTCGCCTTCCCGCTCATCGTGGGGGTGGTCATCGGGACCTACAGCTCGGTGTTCATCGCGAGCCCCGTGGTCATGTGGTGGAGGGGAAATCGCCCGGCGGTGAGCTAGGCGGACCTCGAAAAGCGAATCGCGGCAGGGGCCAGGCGCACGCAAGTCGCCTGGCTCATGTCGTTTAAGACGATTCGTCCGGAGGACTCGCTTCTCCCTTGTACTTTGTAAACTACATTATGTACTTTATGCTCCTGCGTCGGGGCGTGGACTCCGGCCGATAATGTACTAGGGGAGCACCTCGACAGGAGGGGAACACCATGGGCATGAAGGCCAAGGTCGGCTTGCTGGCGCTTCTCGTGGCCACGGTCGCCGGCGCGATTGCATTCGACAAGTTCCGCGCGAAGACCGCGTCCGCGACGGACCAGGTCGATCCGCAGAAGGGCGACCAGCCCGCCGCGCCGGAGGTCGCCGCCACCCCCACCGGAAAGGGGAGCGGGATGACTCCGGTGAAGGTGATCGTCGCCGCGCCCAAGCCCCCGAGGCCGGAGGCGCCGAAGCCCCCGAAACCCGTGGCGCCCACGCCGCCGGTGATCAGGCCCGAGCCCCCGAAGCCCCCGTCGCCGCTCCCGACCGACTTCACGAAGGCCGACCCGCCGAAGCCGATGGACACATGGAAGCCGGGAGTTTCCACACCCCCCGTCGAGACGGTGAAGGACACGACGCCAAAGCCCACGGAGCCGTCCTCGGGCGTCGATATCGTCAACCGCACCGAGCCGCCGAGCGGACTCGGCCCCACGGACGTCATCCGCCCGCCGGCGGAGGCGACCCCGAATCCGGTCGCCCCGACTCCCATTGCGCCCGACACCTACGAGGTCGCCGCGGGAGACTCCCTCTACGTCATCTCCCAGAAGGTGTACGGCACGCATCGGCATTGGAGGGCGATCTTCGACGCCAACCGCGACACGCTGGAGGCGGAGGACCGCCTCGTCGTCGGGAAGAAGATCCGCATACCGAAGATCGCCGCCGCGCCCGCGCCGAAGGCCCCCGAGGTCGCGGCGATGACGCCTCCCGTCGAGCTGGCAGGCAGGAAGACGCACGTCGTGAAGGCCGGCGACAGCCTGTCGACGATCTCGAAGCTCTACTTCAAGGAGAGCCGCTTCTGGGAGAAGATCGCCGCGGCGAACTCCAAGTTCCTGAAGGACCCGCACAATCTGAAGGTCGGGGATGTCCTGATCATCCCCGAGATCGAGGCTGCGCCTGCGGTGAAGGCGCCGGAGGCGACGCCGTTCGTGGAGCCGCCCGCGGCATCGCCGGAGCTGGCGGGCAAGAAGATCCACACCGTGGGCGAGGGGGACAGCCTCTCGACCATCTCACAGAAACACTTCGGCACCACGAAGCACTGGAAGGCGATCTTCGAGGCGAATCGGAAGGTCCTCTCCAGCCCCGACGCCCTCTCGGTCGGCATGAATCTCGTCATCCCCGAGATCGCGGCGACGCCCGCGCCGGCGGCAGGCACGCCGTCCTCGCCCAAGGCCCCGTCCGTTCCTGCGGAGCTTGCCGCACTCGGGACTCCGTACACGGTCCAGGAGGGGGACACGCTGACCTCCATCGCCGAGAAGTTCCTGGGCTCGCAGAACGAGTGGGCCAGGATCTCCGCGCTGAACGTGGGAATCACGATGAAGGACGCAGACCACCTCTCCGTGGGGATGGTCATCGTGATCCCGAAGGCGGCGGAGAAGCCCGCACCGGCCCCGCCGAAGGCGCCGATGGTGGAGAAGCCCGTGCCCAAGTCGCCAGGGCTGGAGAAGATCGACTCGCTGCCTCCTACGGCGAAGAAGGGCCCGGAGCCACCCAGGAAAGAGGGGGATGGGGGCTCGACGGGATCGAAGTTCGGGATCGAATAGCCGAGCGGGATTGAGACGATCGTCGAAGGGCGACCGGGTGCCTGGGAAGCGGGCCGGGTCGCCCGTACGCGTTTAATGGGCCCTACTTGCCCAGCTCCAGGCGCCGGGCGAGCTTCCGATCGAACCCCGCGGCGATGATGCGGCTCTGCGTCGACAGCACGTCGTATTCCACGCGGTGGAACGCCATCGTCCGCTCGTTCGTGTCGAACACGCCGAAGGCCGCCTTCGGGCTGCCGTCCCGCGGCTGGCCCACGCTGCCAGGGTTGATGAGGTAGGTCTTCATCGGCTCGAGCTTGAACGTCTTCGACTCGTGCAGGTCGGTCTCTAGCTGCCCGCGGCACACCAGGAGCGGCGCGTGCGTGTGCCCGAAGAAGCAGAGGTCGAGCCCGAGGTAGTTGTTCTGCATGAAGACGATGTTCTCGCGGATCGTGTCGATGGTGAGGATGTACTCGTCCTCGTGCCTCGGCGACCCGTGGACCATCAGGACGGTCATGTCGACGACCTTGATCTTCGGCAGGGCCGCCAACCACTCCACCTGCGGCTTCGTGAGCTGCTCCCGCGTCCACTCGATGACCTGGATGGTCTCCTTCTTGACGCTCGGGTCGATGGGCGACGCCCCCGTCAGGAACCGGTCGTGGTTCCCGTTGATGCACTCGACCCCCGCGGCCATGAGGACCTCGAGGCACTCCTTCGGGCTCGCGTTGTAGCCGATGAGGTCGCCGAGGCAGAGGATCTTGTCGACCCCCTCCTTGCGCATCCTCTCCATCGCGGTGAGGAGCGCCTCGACGTTCGAGTGGACGTCGGCGATAATCCCGTAGCGCATGGTTGTTCTTTCGGCCGATTCGCCTATCTGAGCGTACGGGTGTCGTCCGGAATCGGTCCCGCGGCGATCCACCCGAGCTTTTCCGCCGCACGACGATAGTACGACTCGCCCGGCGGCACCAGCAATCGAAGCGGCGTCCCGGCGCGGCGGACCCGCAGCCGGTCGCCCTGCTTCAAGTATACGAAGACCTGTCCGTCCAAGGTGAGGACCGTCTCCTCCGGGTTCCGGACGATCTCCACCTCGATCGACTCCGCCCCCGGAACGACGATCGGCCTCAGGCCGAGGGTGACGGGGCAGATGGGCGTCACGACGAGCGCGTCGAGCTCCGGGTGGAGGACCGGCCCCCCCGCGGAGAGCGAGTGCGCGGTCGACCCGGCGGGCGTGGAGACGATCAACCCGTCTCCCGCGAAGGAGGCGATCCCGGCCCCTCCCGCCGAGACGCGGAGGTGCACGACGCGGGCGATCGTCCCCCGCGTGACGACTGCGTCATTGGCCGCACGGAACGCGTCGGCCGCCTTCCCGTCGCGGACCACCTCGACCGACAGCGCCAGCCGCTCGGACGGGCGGGTCTTCCCGGACAGGATCGAAGGCAGGAGGTGGAGGAACCCGTCGAGCGTCCACATCGACAGGAACCCGCGCTTCCCCGGGTTGACGCCCAGGATGGGGGTCCCCGGCTCGGCGAGCCGGCGGTAGCCCGCGAGCACCGACCCATCCCCGCCGAAGACGACGGCGAGGTCGGCCTTCGTCCGGGACAGGTCCATCCGCTCGGTCAGGTCGACCGCGACGACCTCCGCGCGCTCCCGAATGCGCGGAATGGCGGCACTCGCGGCCGCGGCGACACGTGGCTTCCGCCCGTCTCCCAGGACGAGGACCCGTCTCTTCCGACCGGCCACGCGCTACCCCTTCGCGAGGGAGCGCGTGGGGGACTCCATGAGCAGCCGCACGGAGCGGGCGATCCCCGCCGTGTCGAGGCCGATGTCGGCCAGGAGCTGCTCGCGCGAGCCGTGCTCGATGTAGCGGTCGGGCAGGCCGAGGCGCACGAGCTTCGTCACCTCGGCACCGGCCGCCTGCGCGTGCTCGAGGACGGCCGATCCAAACCCGCCCGCGAGGTTGTGGTCCTCGACGGTCATCACGAACGGCTGCTCGGCGAAGAGCCGCGTGAACAGCTCCACGTCGACAGGCTTCGCGAAGCGTCCGTTGACCACGGTGAGGTCGATCCCCTCCGTGGCGAGCGTCTCGGCGACTTCCAGGCAGGGGTAGACCATGTGCCCGTACCCGACGATCGCGCCGTCCTTCCCCTCGCGCAGAACCTCCGCCTTCCCCATCTCGATCGCGGCGTGCGGAACGTCCTCGCGGTCGGGGATGTTCGCCCTCGGGTAGCGGATTCCGCAGGGCCCGTCAAGCGACGTCGCGAACTCCAGCATCTGCCTGAGTTCCTCGCCGTCCTTCGGGGACATGAGGACGATCCGCGGGAAGACGCGCATGTAGGCGATGTCGGCCACGCCGTGGTGCGTGGGGCCGTCCGCCCCCGCCAGGCCCCCGCGGTCCATGCAGAACACGACGGGGAGGTTCTGCAGGCAGACCTCGTGGAAGACCATGTCGTAGGCGCGCTGGAGGAACGTCGAGTAGATCGCCGCGAACGGGCGCATGCCCGCCGCCGCCATCCCCGCCGCGAACGCGACGCCGTGCTGCTCGCAGATGCCGACGTCGAAGGCGCGGTCCGGGAAGGCCTTCTGGAACTCCAGTACGCCCGTCCCGTCGGGCATCGCCGCAGTCAGGGCGATGATCCGCTTGTCCTTGTGGGCGAGGTCGATCAGGTGCTTCGCGAAGGTCTTCGTCCAGGTCGGCTTCATCGAGATCTTCTGCGTCGCCTGGCCGGGGACCATGCAGGACTCCGGGGCCGGCGGCGGCGCAGGGGCCGCCGCGTGGAAGGCGAAGGGGTCCTTGTCGTTCCCGGGCCTCCCGCGGCCCTTCTCCGTAATCACATGGAGGAGGACCGGCCCCTCGATGCGCCTGACATCGTGGAGCGTCTCGACGAGCTTCGGGATGTCATGGCCGTCGACGGGACCGTAGTAGTGGAACCCGAGCTGCTCGAAGAGGTACCCGCCCATGGTGGCCTTCATTGCCTCGCGGACCATCTCGAGCGCCTTCTCGGCCGTCCCCCCGACGAGGGGCAGCTTCGTGAGGATGTTGTGCACCTCGTTCTTGAGGTCCGTGTAGAGCGGGATCATCCGGACCTTGTGCAGGTAGGTCGACAAAGCGCCGACGGTCTTCGCGATGGACATCTTGTTGTCGTTGAGCACGACGAGGAAGCTCTTCTTCAGATGCCCCGCGTGGTTGAGGGCCTCGAACGCGACGCCGCAGGTCATCGACCCGTCGCCGACCATCGCGACCACGCGGCGGTGGCGGTTCGCGAACAGGTCGCCGACCGCCAGGCCGAGCGCCGTCGACGTCGCCGTGCCCGCGTGCGCGAACGTGAACGGGTCGTACGGGCTCTCTTCCTTCGATCCGAACCCCGTGACGCCCTTGTACTGGCGCAGGGAGTCGAACCGCTCGCGGCGCCCCGTGAGGATCTTGTGCGTGTACGTCTGGTGGGAGACGTCGAAGACGAGGCGGTCCTCGATGAAGTCGTAGACGTAGTGGAGCGCGACGGTGAGCTCCACGACGCCGAGGTTCGAACCGAGGTGCCCTCCGTTCTGCAGGACGACGCGGAGGATCTCCGCGCGGATCTCGTCCGCGAGCGACTGGAGCTTCTCGAGGGGCAGCTTCTTCAGCTCCTGCGGCGATTGGATGGTGGAGAGCAGGCTTGTCATGGACCCTCCTCAGTGGCTCCGGTCACGTACGTATTCGGCGAGCGCGGCCAGGACCCGGCCCCGCGCCCCATAGGGACGCACGGCCGCGAGGGCGCGGTCGACGAGGCGCTTCGCGACCTCGCGCGACCGGTCGATCCCGTACACGCTCGGGTAGGTCAACTTCTTCGAATCGGCGTCCTTGCCCGCGGTCTTCCCCAGCTCCGCGGTCGTCCCGACGACATCCAGGATGTCGTCGACGACCTGGAAGGCCAGGCCGAGGCCCTTGCCGTACCGGGTGGCGTTCGCGAGGTCCGCCCGGGAGGCCCCCGCGGCGATCGCGCCGCAGCGCGTGGCGCAGGTGATGAGCGCGGCGGTCTTGTGGAGGTGGATGTACTCCAGGTGCCCCGCGTCGCGCTTCCCGTCTTCAGCCTCGAGGTCCGCGACCTGTCCGCCGACCATCCCGCGCGTCCCGGCCGCGATGCCGATCTCCTTCACGAGCGCCGGCACGACGGACGCCGTGGGCGTCTTCGCGGCGACCAGCTCGAAGGCGTAGGTCAGGAGGCCGTCGCCGGCCAGGATCGCCATCGCCTCGCCGAAGACCTTGTGGCTGGAGGGCTTGCCCCGGCGGAAGTCATCGTCGTCCATCGCCGGAAGGTCGTCGTGGATGAGCGAATAGGTGTGGATGCACTCCAGCGCGCAGGCGGCGGGGAGGGCGTCGGCCAGGCGTCCACCGAGCATCCGCGCCGTCTCCACGACGAGGAGGGGGCGGAGCCGCTTTCCGCCGGCGAAGAGCGAGTAGCGCATCGCCCGGTGGATGGTGTCGGGGTAGAGGGTCTCCGCAGGCATCCAGCGCCGGAGGGCCGCCTCGATGCGGGCGGCGCCCGGGCGGATGAGCCGGTCGAGGACCGATCCGCCTTCCTGCTTCACTTTTTCACGCGTTGCGACTGTCATGTTCTAGAACGGCAACTCGTCCCGATCCTCTTTCCCCTTCGGAGATTGAGGAGCCTTCTTGGGGGGGCCGGCTTGCGCCCTGGCCTCGCGCTCGGCCTCCTCGGAGGCCTTTACGTCGAAGGGCTGCGGCGTCGCCTGCCCCGTCTGGTCTTTGAGGAGGATCTGGATGCGCTTCTCGGCCCCCTCGAGGATCTGGTAGCACTGCCTGAGGGCCTTGATCCCCTCCTCGTACTGGGCGAGCGACTCCTCCAGCCCGAGCGAACCGCCCTCCAGCGCCTGGATCGACTTCTCGACCTGGCCGAGGAAGTCTTCGAAACGCTCCTTGCCCTTCATGCTCAACCCATAGGTACAAGCGGGGAACTGTAACGGATCCGCCGCGTGTCGTCAATGCCGGAGCGAGGGCCGGGGAGGGATCAATTCGCGGCGACGAGGTCCTTCTCGGTCAGCTCGTGGGCGGCCTTTTCGTGCTCCCATTCGAGGAGGCCGATCGACTCGTAGTGGGGGCGGATCCGCTCGGAGAGCAGGTGGATGTGCTTCAGGTTGGGGATGATGCGCCGGAACATCATCTTCCGGAAGGTCCTCATGAAGTCGCTGGCGAGGATCAGCTCGTTCCACGCCTTCCGACTCATCGCGTGCGCCCAGTACTCGTCGTAGAACTCGTGGGCGAGGAAGCGGTTCCGGAGGAGGAGCGACATCTCGAACGCCCAGTCTTCCCGGTCCCGGATCTCCGTGTCCGGCAGGTCGTGCGAGTAGGCCTCGCGGAGGGCCACGACGCCGAAGTGGACGTGGCGCGCCTCGTCGGTCATCACGCGGCGCAGGAGGTCCTTGAGGAGCGGCTCCCGCGTGTTGTTGCGCATCGTCCCGAAGGCCCCGAGCGCGAGCCCCTCGATCATGATCTGCATCCCGAGAAACTTGATGTCCCAGCGGGAGTCCCTCATGAGGGCCTCGATGATCACGTAGAGGTTGTCGTTGATTTGGTAGATGCGGCCCATCTTCTCGGCGAGGTAGCGGTGGAAGACCTCCACGTGGCGCCCCTCGTCGACTACCTGCGTCGAGCCGTAGAACTTCCCGTCCAGCCAGCCGACCGCCTCGGTCACCTGGCAGGCGGCGTAGAGCGCCCCCTGCTCGCCGTGGAGGAACTGGGACAGGAGCCATGCCGTCAGCTCCTTCCGCTGGAGGGCCTTCTCGCGCTCGGGGAGCAGGCGGTAGGAGGGGATCTCCTTGAGGGGGAGGATGTGGTCGTCCATCAGCTCGTTCTCGGCGTCGTGCGGGTCCACGGTCCGCTTCCAGTCCAGGTCGGTCGCGCCGTCCCACTGGGCCTTCTTGGCCGCTGCGTAGAGCTTGGCGAGCTCCGGCTGGTCGCGCTTGTACTCCCAGTTGAAGCGCGCCTTGTAGCGCGTCGGGACGTCGGTGTGGTCGCGCTTTCCGACCTGCATCACGAACCCGCGGACGGCCGGGCCGAGGAGGCCGAGCAGGACGCGCACGTTCTTCACCTTCGCCGCGTCGCGGAGCGTCTGGCCGTGCTCGGAGGCGTTCTTGAGCAGCTTGCGGAAGTCCATGGCTATCTCCCGAAGAAAAGCTGTCGCGCGAGGTCGCGGGTTCGATCCACGTGGCCCCAGAGGGGCTCTCGTAGCGACCCGGCGGCCACCTGAACGAGGGGAGAGGCGATCACCATCATGATCGCCGCGCGGACGTGGAGGCCTTCGCGCATCCGTCCCGCCCCCTCCTCGACGACGAAGCGCTCGACCAGGTCGATGAGGGGGACCACGTCGGACAGCACGAGGTCGCGGCCGGGGCCCCTCCCGCCGATCACCTCGCGGAGGAGGATCGCGGCGAGCTGGGGGTGGGCCTGGAGGAAGTCGAGGTACGCGACCACGGTCCCCTCGAAGCGCTCCTCGAAGGGGACGGGGGCCATGAAGGCGGCCACGAGGGCGTCGCGGAGACCGCCGAACGCGCGGTGGACGACCGCGGCGTAGAGCTGGTCCTTGGATGCGAAGTGGTAGAAGAGGGAGGGACGGGTAATCCCCGCCCGGGCCGCGATGTCGTCCAGCCGAGCGGCGTCGTAGCCGGCTTTGCCGAACTCGACCTCGGCGGCCTGGAGGACGCGTTCCTCGGTGGCGACGTCGTTCGAATCAGACTTCGGTCGTCCCATTCACGGGACAATATCGACCTATCAGTCGATAATCAACACAAATAATCGACTGCCGCGACGAATGAGCACAACTGACTATGCATCAATCGGATCCGCTCCGTCCACCATGCTGCGAATGTTGGCCTCGCGGGCCCGAGTGTGCAGGAGGTCGCCCGGCACGACGTCCTCGGCCTTGCGCACCACCTTCCCCGTGCGGACGTTCCTGGTAATCGAGTATCCCCGATCGAGCACGCGCAGCGGCGAGAGCCCGTCGAGGCGGCTCGCGAGGGCTCCGACCGCCTCCTTCGCCGTGGCGAACCTGGCCGAGATCGCCGCCTGGAGCATCCTGGCCAGGTCCCCGGCTCGCCGACGTTCGTTTTTCGCCTTCGTCGCGGGGGTGAGGGAACGCAAGCGGCCCTCGAGGCCGTCGAGACGTTCCTTCCAGGCCCGCGGGAGGCCCTCCATCGCCCGCTGGAGCCTCTCGGCGTTCATGTCGAGCGTCTGCTGGCACTGCTGGAGGCGGTCGAGCGGGCGCTGCAGCGTCGCACTTCCCCGGAGGCCGTCGAGCGTCCGCTTTGCCAACTCGATCCTCGACGTCAGCGCCTGCCTGAGCCTCGCCTCGTGCTGGTCGAGATCGGCCACGAGGTCCGCCTTCACGGGGACCACGAGCTCAGCGGCCTCGGTCGGCGTGAAGGCGCGCTTGTCGGCGACGAGGTCGGCAATCGTGACGTCGACCTCGTGGCCCACCGCAGACACCACGGGGACGGGCGAGGCGACGATCGCCCGGGCGACCCCCTCGTCGTTGAAGGCCCAGAGGTCCTCGGCGCTGCCCCCGCCGCGGCCGACGATCATGACGTCCACGCCGCCCCACGCCCCGGCCGCGCGGACCGCCTCGCGGACCTCGCCCGGGGCCTCGTCCCCCTGCACGCGGCAGGGGAAGATCATCACCTCGACGTTGGGAAAACGCTTCCCGAGCACGCCGAGCATGTCGCGCAGCGCGGCGCTGGTGGGGGAGGTCACGATCGCAACGCGCCTCGGGACGCGCGGCAGCGGTCGCTTGCGGGCCCGCTCGAAGAGCCCCTCGGCCTCCAGGCGGGCCTTGAGCTGCTCGAGGGCGAGCTGCGCGGCTCCCTTCCCGAGCGGCTGGATCCGGCCCACGACGATCTGGTGCTGGCCGTAGGCCTCGTAGACGGTGACCTTGCCGTGCGCGAGGACCTCGAGGCCGTCCTTCAGCTCGAACCGGACGCCCTTCGCGACGCCGGCGAACATGACCGCGCGGAGCTGCGCGTTGGCGTCCTTGAGCGAGAAGTAGCAGTGGCCGCTCGGCATCTGGCGGCGGAAGTTGCTCACCTCGCCGCTCACCCAGACGGTGCCGACGTTCGCCTCGAGGAGGGACTTGATCCGCCTCGTGACCTCGCTGACGGACAGCGGCTTCGTGGGGCTTGCTTCGAGGCCTGAGTCGGGCATGTCAGGCTCCACGAACAGGCGGAACGCCCGGGCCGACGCTGTCGCCGATCATGACGCGCCGGACGTCCACGGCCCGGCCGTTTTCAGTCTCGATCGTCGCGAGGGCACCGCAGAGGCGGACGTCCCCCTCCGCGACGTCGAAGCGCGCGTGCATGCGGGTCGTGAAGTTGTAGAGGACGCTCTCCTTGGTGCGGCCGATGACGCTATCGTAGGGGCCGGTCATGCCCAAATCCGTCACGTAGGCGGTGCCCTTCGGAAGGACGCGCTCGTCGGCCGTCGGGATGTGCGTGTGCGTGCCGACCAGGAAGCTCACCCGCCCGTCGAGGTGCCAGCCCATGGCGATCTTCTCGCTGGTCGCCTCCGCGTGGAAGTCGACGACCACGACCTTTGCCTTGGAGGCCGCGTCGCCGACCAGCTTGTCGGCGGCCTTGAAGGGGCAGTCGACGGGGTCCATGAAGACGCGGCCGATCAGGTTGATCACGGCCACGGCGACGCCGCTCCTCGTGACGACGTGGACGATCCCCTTGCCGGGGCACTCGGAGGGGAGGTTTCCGGGGCGGATGAGGCGGGGCTCGGAGGAGAAGACCTTCATCACCTCGCGGCGGCGCCAGACGTGGTCGCCCGTGGTGACGACGTCGGCGCCTGCCTTCAGGATCGCCTCGACGTCGTTGGGGAAGAGGCCGCTGCCGTTGGCCACGTTCTCCCCGTTCACGATGCAGAGGTCGACCTGCTCCTTCTTCAGGAGGTCGGGGAGGCGCCTGGTGAGCGCATCGCGCCCCGGCCTCCCGATCACGTCGCCCAGTGCCAGAATGCGGATGCGCACGTCAATCTACCGCGCGTACTCGACGCAGCGGGTCTCGCGGATCATCGTGACGCGGATCTCGCCGGGATACACGAGCTCGCGCTCGATCTCCTTCGCGATCTCGCGGCAGGTGGCCTGGGCCTGCTTGTCGTCCATCTTGTGCGCGTTCGCCATGACCCGCACCTCGCGGCCCGCCTGGATCGCGTAGGCGTGGTCCACGCCCGGGAAGGCGTTCGCGATCTCCTCCAGCTTCTCCAGGCGCTTGATGTACTTGTCCAGCGTCTCGCGCCGCGCACCCGGCCGCGCTGCCGAAACCGCGTCCGCCGCCGTCGCGATCACCGTGTAGATGGACGAGGCCTTCGCCGTCTCGTGGTGCCACATCGCCGTGTCGACGACCTCGTGCCGCTCGTTGAACCGCTTGAGCAGCTCCGCGCCGATCACCGTGTGGCTCCCCTCCATCTCCTGGTCCACGGCCTTCCCGATGTCGTGCAGGAGCCCGCACCGCTTCGCCATTTTCACGTCGAGCCCGAGCTCGCCCGCGATCGACCCGGCGAGGTGCGCCACCTCCTTCACGTGCTCGAGCACGTTCTGCCCGTAGCTGGCCCTGTAGCGCAGCCGCCCCAGGAGCATCGTCACCTTGGGATGCAGGTCGACAATCTCCATCTCCTGCACAGTGGTGCGCCCGGTCTCGCGCACGACGTCCTCCATCTCCCGCTTCGTCGCCTCGACGACCTCCTCGATCCGGGCGGGGTGGATCCGTCCGTCCGCGACGAGCTTCTCCATCGAGCGCCTGGCCATCTCCCGGCGCACGCCGTCGAACGCGGACACCACGACCAGACCCGGCGTGTCGTCCACGATCACGTCCACGCCCGTCGCCCGCTCGAAGGCGCGGATGTTCCGCCCCTCGCGGCCGATGATCCGCCCCTTCATGTCGTCGCTCGGCAGGTCGACGGAGCTGACCGCCCGCTCCGCGCTCGTCTCCGCGGCGCACCGCTCGAGCGCCGTCACGATGATGGTGCGGGCCTGCTCGACGGCCGTCTCCTTTGCGCGCTCGACCGACCTCTTGATGAACTCCGCGTTCTCCTGGGCGACCTCCCGCTCCAGCTTCTCGAGGAGGAGCCTCGTCGCCTCCTCGCGGGTCATCCCGCTGATCCGGTGGAGCTGCTCCTTCTGCTGCGAAAGGAGCTGGGCGATCTGCGTCCGCTGCCCTTCGATCTCGCCGATCTTGGCCTTGTACTCCGTCTCGAGCTGCTCGAGCTGCTTCTCGCGGCGCTGCATCTGCTCGAGCTTCTTGTCGAGGGCGTCCTCGCGCTTGAGGATCCTCCGCTCGAGCTGCTTCAGATCCTCGCGGATCTCCTGGGCCTCCTTGTCGGCGGCCTCCTTCCGCTTGAGCGCCTCCTCCTTGAACTTCACCTCCGCTTCGGCGACGGCGCGGGAGGCGTCCTTCTGCGCTGCCTCCATGATCTTGTCCGCCTCGCGCTCGGCGCTGCGGCCGATGAGGCGGTTGCGCCCCAAGATGATGGCGGCGCCGGCGAGGACGCCTACGATCGCGTAAATCCACTCCACGTTCGCATACCCCCTTCGTAGCCCGAGCAGCCCGGGCCGGGCCGTCGGCAGTCAGGGGCGCGTCCAGGACGTGCGCAAACCGGCGCTCAGGAGAGGAGGTCGTCTGAGGGGCTCACCCGCCGTCGAATCCGTCCCAAGGCCCCCGACAGGAGGAGGTTGGGACGGCGCTCAGCGCGAGCCGGCACGGGGGCCGGCCACCGCTGGGCCATCGGACGGGGACTGGGGCACGAAACGAAAACGGCGACGGGGATCCAATCCTCCGTCGCCGCCAACGATTCGCTCGGTATGCTCAGGAGAGCCCTCAGGACCTCGACCAGGCGTCGGTACAGGCGCTTTGTCCAGAGACGACGCGCACCCTGCATGTTCACCTAACCCAATCGGTCGCAGTCATCCACGACCGACGGGGATTTTAGGAGCGGCAACCCCTTGAGTCAAGCGGGATTTGGGCTCGCGGGCCTCTGAAGGCGAGCCGCGTGGGCCAGAATCTGGAGGTAGGGAATCTCCTCCCGCAGCTCCACCAGCGTCGTCCTTCCCCGCTCTGCCTTGTGGAGGCCGTCCTCGACCATCGTCGCCAGCCCCTCCTGGAGGGCGTGCCCGCGCAGCTCCTGGTCGTCGACGCCGCGCTCGATCATCGCCTTCGCCTTGTCGTCCAACTGCCACAGCTCGACCACGGGCATGCGCCCGAGGTAGCCGGTGTCGTCGCAGAGGCGGCAGCCCTTTCCTTCGCGGAACTGGGCGCCGCGCGGGAGGCCCGCGGGGTAGAACTCCCGCCAGACGGCCTCCGGAGGCTCGACCGGGGCGACGCAGTGCGGGCAGACCGTGCGGACGAGGCGCTGCGAGATGACGCAGAGGACGCTCGCGGCGAGCATGTCGGACGCGACGCCGAGGTTGAGGAGGCGGCGGATGGCCCCGATGGTGTCGTTCGTGTGGAGTGTGGTGAAGACCAGGTGCCCCGTGAGCGCGGCCTGGACTCCGACCTGCGCCGTCTCCGGGTCGCGCATCTCTCCCACGAGGATCACGTCCGGGTCCTGGCGCAGGAACCCCTTCAGGTACCGGGCGAAGGTGTTCCCGATCGCGTCGTTCACCTGCGACTGCTGGATCCCGTCCATTTCGTATTCGACCGGGTCCTCGGCGGTGACGATCTTGATCGCGCGCTTCCTCAGGACGTCGAGCGTGGCATACAGGCTCGTCGTCTTCCCGCAGCCCGTCGGCCCCGTGAAGAAGATCAGGCCCTGCGGGTTGTCGAGGAGGCGGCGGTACCGCTTGAGGGACTCCTCTGAGAACCCGATCTCCTCGAGGAGGGGGAAGCCCTTCGCGCGGTCGAGGATCCGGACGACGACGTTCTCCCCATGCATCGTGGGCTGGATCGCCACGCGGAAGTCGACGTCGTCCGGCCGCCCCGAGAAGCGGCGCGCGAAACTCCCGTCCTGGGGGCGCCTCCTCTCCGCGATGTCGAGGCGGCAGTCGAGCTTCAGGCTGTTGACGACGCGACGGACATTCTCCGATGTGACGGGCGTGTCCGTGACGGGGTGGAGGACCCCGTCGACGCGCATCCGCACGGCGATCCGGTTGCGGTAATGCTCGATGTGAATGTCGCTCGCCCTGCGGAGGAGGGCGGCGTACAGGAGCTCGTTCGCCGCACGCGGCGCGTCTTCGGAGACCACGTCGGCATTCGCGTCGTCCGGAGAGACCTCTGCCGACATCTCGATCGCCGGCTCCGCGGAGTTCGCGGCGTAGGCCTCCCGGATGGCGGCCTTCAGGTCCGCGTCCGTGGTCAGGCAGGGCGCGAGCTGGCACCCTCCCGCCGAGGCGCGGATGAAGTCGGCAATCCACCCGTCGAGGGGTCCGGAGGTCAGCACCCGGACGCACGTCTCGTCGCGGGCGAAGACGAGGACGTGGTTGTGATCCGCGAACGTCCGCGGGATCGTCCTCGCCGCCATCGGCGAGATCGCGTGGCGGATCAGGTCGACGGTCGTGAACGGCATCCCCAGGTGCTCCGCGAGCGCCTCCGCGAACCTGCGCGCGCTGAGGAATCCCTGGGCGACGATGACGTGGCCGATCCGCTGCGCCGTCGACTTCTGCACCTCGAGGGCGCGCGCCAGCTCGCTCTCGGTCAGGAGCCCGGCCGCGACGAGCGACTGCCCGATCCTCCGGTCGCGCGCCCTCCGGTTCGTGCGCTGGCCGTAGGCCTCCGCGATGCACTGGGAGAGGTCGACGTCGGGCCCGATCCATATCGGCTCGACCCGGCAGTGGAGCTGCTCGGCGAGGGCGTGGACGCGCTCGACCAGCTCGGCTGGGTCCGCGACGCCGACGAGGATGGTGTCCCCGAGCCGCAGGAGGGGGATCAGGCGGAGTTGCACCGCCGATTCCTGCGGGAAGTCGTGCAGGAGGCGGGGGTCGATCACGCAGCCCTGGGAGCGGATCGGCTCGACATGGCCCTGCTCCACCAGGGCCGTCACGAGCTGCATCCCGTTCACGAAGCCGTGGCTCAGGAGCGTGCGTCCCAACTTCTGGTGCGTGGAGTGTTGTTCCTGGAGCGCCAAATCGAGCTGCGCCCGCGAGACGAAGCCCTTCCGGAGGAGCCTCTCGCCGAGCGTCAGGTGGGTCTGGTCGGCGGGGGGAGGCATCGGACCCTCCTTGCGGCGAGGGAATCGCCGTGAGGCCCGTGGCGGAGTGTCGCCGAAAGCGTACGCCCATTCCCGACCCCGCACCACGGTTTCTTTCTACGCGCCGGTGAGGCGTCCGCCATCGAGTCGGAGGAGGAGCGACGGGCGTCGCAATGGCGCCAGGGGCGATGAAGGAGTAGCGTCCCGTCAGGCCCTATCCTGTGGGTTCATGCGTACGCGCACTCGTTTCCGTTCCCGAGACCCGTACCCGTGCCCGTACCCGGGCCCGTACACGCTCTCGTACACGTACTCGCGCCCGCTCCCGCTACCCGTGTCCGTGACCCGTGCCCGGCGGCGGTGGGCCTTGCGTGTCGAGTCTCACCCAGAATGAAACCGCGACTCGCGCGGTCGGGCACGGGCACGGACATGGGTAGCGGGAGCGGGCGCGAGTACGGGCACGGGTACGGGCGCGGGTACGGGCGCGGGTACGGGCACGGGTGCGGCTACTGCCAGGAATCGGTCTGACAAGTCACTAGGAGCGTGTCGGGGAAATCCCTTCGCGCGACTAGGATCGCGGTCTGGATCTTTCTGTCCGCCAAGGACGCCGAAGACGCCGAGCCCGCCTGTTCG
>Ga0080064_1003780_pt1 | contig 20916 bp, 18 predicted proteins | sample Subgrocontami54m_FD_69260 | JGI IMG/M metagenome (GOLD analysis project Ga0080064, IMG submission 69260) | Subsurface groundwater microbial communities from S. Glens Falls, New York, USA - GMW46 contaminated, 5.4 m (SPADES assembly) (version 2) ...
CCCCGCCCCCCCTCCGCCCCCCCCGCGGGGGGAGGCCCCCGCCTCGCCCCCCCCGTCGAGATCCCCGCCCCGGCGCCCCCCCACCCCCGCGTCCGGGCACAAGAAGGGATGGGCGGCGGCCGCCCGCCAGTCCCAGGCCGCGCGGTCGATCGCGTGCGGGCCGATCTGCACCAAGGCGCCGCGGATCGTGATGCCGCCGCCCAGCACCTTGCGCGCGACCGCGCCGGCCGCGACCCGCGAGGCGGTCTCGCGCGCCGAGGCGCGACCGCCGCCGCGGTAATCCCGGATGCCGTATTTTTTCCAATAGGTGTAATCGGCGTGACCGGGGCGAAAGCGGTCGGCGATGTTGCGGTAGTCCTTTGAGCGCTGGTCGGTGTTCTCGATCAATAATTGGATCGGGGTGCCGGTGGTCTGGCCGTCGAACACGCCAGACAAGATCTTGACCTGATCGGGTTCCTGCCGCTGGGTCGTGTAGCGCGACTGGCCGGGCCGGCGGCGGTCGAGATATTGCTGGATGTCGGGTTCGGCCAGCGTCAGGCGCGGCGGCACCCCATCGACCACGACGCCGATCGCCGGCCCGTGGCTCTCGCCCCAGGTGGTGAACCGGAACAGCGTACCGAAGCTGTTACCCGCCACGGCAGGGGCGCCGACCTTGCACCAGCAATTCGCGTCCTTCGAGACGCGGGCCATGCCCACCCCTCAGGATGACGCGGTTTGTTGGTGGCGCTCGGAAAGCCTTCATCCCGAGGAGCCCGCGAAGCGGGCGTCTCGAAGGACGCACGGTGTCGATGCAACGGGCATCCTCGCCGTCACACGACGGCGATGTCGGGGGCGTCGGGACGCTTCATGCCAACGACGTGGTAGCCGCAATCGACGTGGTGCACCTCGCCGGTGACCCCGGCCGACAGATCGCTCAACAGATAGAGGCCGGCGCCGCCGACATCCTCGATCGTGACATTGCGCTGCAACGGCGCGTTGAGCTGGTTCCATTTCAGGATGTAGCGGAAATCGCCGATCCCCGACGCCGCCAAGGTCTTGATCGGCCCGGCCGAGATCGCGTTGACCCGGATGTTGTCGCCGCCGAGATCGGCGGCCAGATAGCGCACGCTGGCTTCGAGCGCGGCCTTCGCCACGCCCATCACGTTGTAATGCGGCATGACCCGCTCGGCGCCGGCATAGGTCAGGGTCAACAGGCTGCCGCCCTCGATCATCAGCGGCATCGCGCGCCGGCACAGATCGGTGAACGAAAAACACGAAATCTCCAGGGTGCGCAGGAAATTGCCGCGCGAGGTGTGGACGTACTTGCCCTTGAGCTCGTCCTTGTCGGAGAACGCGATCGCGTGGACCAGGAAGTCGAGCCGGCCCCAGCGCCGCGCGATCGCCGCGAACACCTCGTCGAGGCTCGCCTCGGAGGTCACGTCGGCCTCGATCACGAAATCGCTGTCGAGGCTCTCGGCCAACGGCCGCACCCGCTTGCCCAGCGCCTCGCCCTGATAGGTGAACGCGAGCGCCGCGCCCTCGCCGCGGAGCGCCTTGGCGATGCCCCAGGCGATCGAGCGCTCGTTGGCGACGCCCATGACGAGGCCTTGTTTACCGGCCATCAGCGGCATGCGTTCCCCCATGTGACCTCGGCCACGAATGGCGCGGCCGGGCAGGAGTCTCGTAAACACGTTATCCTACACGAAGCCGTCGGCCACGGCCAATCGGAGGCGGGGGGTTTAGGTTGGCGTGTATCTTTGCGCGCGCGGCGCCGGCCGGCTATGGAACGGTGATGAAAACCCGAGACGCAGACGCGCAGACCCAGGCGGGCGCGGAGACCACGACCAGCGCCGGCACGCTCGGCCGCCGCCTTGCCGCGGTCCGGGGGTTTCCGCTTTACGTGGTCCGCCGCTTCAATCGCGACGGCTGCTTCGCCGCCTCGGGGGCGCTCAGCTATACGACCTTGCTCTCGCTGGTGCCGCTCGGCGTGATCGTGCTCGGCATATTGTCGGCGTTTCCCGGCTTCGGCTCGGTCCGCGCGGATGCGTTGGGCTTGGTGTTCCGCAATTTCGTGCCGGCGGTGGGCGAGGAGGCGGCGCGCTGGGTACAAACCTTCGCCGATTCGGCGACCCAGACCACCGCCCTCGGCGTCGCCGGGATCGCCGCGACCGGGGTCCTCTTGCTCGCGACGATCGAGGACCAGCTCAACGTGATCTGGCGGGTAACCCTGTCGCGCCCCTGGGGGCAGCGAATCCTGATCTATTGGACCTTGATCACCCTGGGACCGCTGATGGTCGGGACGAGCCTGACGCTCTCGGCCTACTTCCAGATCGCGGCGCGGCGGGCCGGGTTCGACACACAGGCGTTGGAAATCGCGACCGAGGGCTGGCTCAACGCGAGCGTCGCATTCGTGCCATCGCTGCTCGAATTGGCTGCCTCTACCCTGCTCTACCGGCTGATGCCGAATTGCCCGGTGCGCTGGCGCGACGCGATCGGCGGCGCGGTAATCACCACCGCGACCGTCGAGGCATTGAAGATCGGCTTCGCCATCTATATCGGGTCGTTCGCGGCGTACCAGACGGTGTATGGCGCACTGGCGGCGATCCCGATCTTTCTGTTGTGGATGTACGTGTCGTGGATGGCGGTATTGCTCGGCGCCGTGGTCGCGGCGAGCCTGCCGACCTGGCGTCGCGACGGGCGGCTCGCCGATCCTGGCGAGGCGGGGTCGCGCCTGGGGTTCAGCCTGGTCCTGCTCGCGGTCTTGGCGCGGGCGCGGCGGACCGGCGCGGCCTCCCGGTCCGAGGCGATGGCAACGGAATTAGGAGCGTCGATCGCGGCGGTCGACGCGCGATTGGCGCGACTGGCCCGGGCGGGTTTCGCCGCCCGCACCCAGTCCGGCGGCTGGGTGCTCGCCCGGGATTTGGAGATCGCGACGCTCGGGGATTTGTACCATGCGCTCGACCTACCGTTGGCCGCGAGGTGGAAGCCGCAAGCCCAGGCGCGCTGGCAGCATGCGGTGACCCCGGCGATGGCGCGGATCGTCGCCGCCGAGACCGTGGCGACGCGGCTGCCGCTCGCCCCGCTGATCGCCGAGATCGGCCCCGGCGCGGCCGCGCCCAACAGAGAGATTGCCGAAGCCACCGCGTCGGAGTAGGGGAAGCACGACCGCACCGGGAGCTGGCAGAGCAGTCGCGCATGATCCACGAGATCACCGAACTCGAACCGCTGACGCCGTTCCGGCGCTGGTTCGCGGCGGCGTCGGCGGCGGAGGATCTGGCCGAGGCGATGACCCTGGCGACCGCGACGCGAGCGGGGGCGCCGTCATTACGCGCCGTGCTGCTGCGCGGATTCGACGAGCGCGGCTTTGTCTTCTACACCAACACCGACAGCAGCAAGGCGGCGGACCTCGACGCCAATCCGCGCGCGGCCTTGTGCTTTCACTGGAAATCGCTGGCGCGGCAGGTGCGCGTCGAAGGCGATGTCGCCCGCGTCGCCGACAGCGAGGCCGATGCCTATTTCGCGACCCGGGCGCGGGAAAGCCAGATCGGCGCCTGGGCGTCGGACCAGTCTCGCGTGCTGGCCGACCGCGCGACGCTCGAACGCCGCCTCGCCGAGGCGACAAGCCGTTTCGCCGAAACAGCGGCGGTGCCGCGCCCGGCGAACTGGTCGGGGTATCGCGTGACGGCGCAGCGGATCGAATTCTGGCAGGAACTGCCGCACCGGCTGCACGACCGGCTGGTGTTTATTCGCGACGGCGAGACATGGCGCCGGGAAATACTGTACCCCTGACCCTCGACCCGGCGCGCGCGGCTCGTCTGCGCTCGGCGGCGACCCATGCCTCGCTGACGGCCGCGGCGGTATTGATCATCGCCAAATTCGCCGCCTGGCTCGGCACCGGCTCGGTCGCGCTGCTGTCGAGCCTGGTCGATTCGATGGTCGACGCCGCGGCCTCGCTGGTCATATTCATCGCGGTGCGCCATGCGACGACTCCCGCCGACCGCGAGCACCGGTTCGGCCACGGCAAGGCCGAGCCGCTGGCGGCGCTGGGCCAGTCGGCGTTTCTGGTCGGCAGCGCCTTGCTATTGATGGCGGAGGCGACGCGCCGGCTGATCTGGCCGGCGCCGATCGAAAATCCACCGCTGGCGATCGCGGTCATGGTGTTCTCGATCGTCGTGACCGCGGCATTGGTGACCTATCAGCGCCATGTCGTGCGGCAGACCGGATCGCTGGCCATCACCGCCGACGAATTGCACTACCGCGGCGACATATTGCTCAATCTCGGGGTGATCGCGACCCTGGTGCTGACCAGCGTGCTCGCGGTGCCGATCCTCGACCCGCTGTTCGGCGCGGCGGCCGGCATCTGGATCATCTACAGCGCGATCCGCATCGTGCGCCTGTCATTGACCCAATTGATGGACCGCGAACTGGCCGAGCCCGAACGCGCCCGCATCCGCGCGATCGCCGAGAGCTACCCGGACGTGACCGCCGTGCACGACATGCGCACCCGCATCGCGGGGCCAACCGCGTTCATCCAGCTTCATCTCGAAATGGACGGCGCGATGAATCTGCTGCGGGCGCATCAGATCGCCGACGGGGTCGAGGCCGAATTGCGCCGCGCCTACCCGAATGCCGAGATCATCATCCACCAGGACCCGGCGGGGATCGAAGAGCCGCACCTGGTGTTTCCGCCGCGGAAGGGCGCCGCCTGATCGCGATCGGCCCGGAAACGGGAACCGCTTTAGCGGTCAGGCTACCTTGCGCAGGGTCAGATGCCGCCACACCTCGGCGAGGGCGACGACCAGGGCTTCGATGTCCTCGTCGCTGTGCAGCGGCGTCGGGGTCAGCCGCAATCGCTCGGTGCCGCGCGGCACGGTCGGGTAGTTGATCGGCTGGACGTAGATGCGGTGGCGCTGCAGCAATTCGTCGGTCGCCGCCTTGCACAGCGCCGCGTCGCCGATCAATACCGGCACGATGTGGCTCTGCGACGGCATCAGCGGCAATCCGGCCTCGACCAGACGGCGCTTCAATAGGGCGACACGGTCCTGATGCCGCGCCCGCTCGACCTGGCTGACCTTGAGGTGGCGGATCGCGGCGAGCGCCCCGGCGGTCAACGCCGGCGGCAATGAGGTGGTGAAGATGAACCCCGGCGCGTGGCTGCGCAGGTAGTCGACCATTGCCGCCGAGCCGGCGATATAGCCGCCCATCACGCCAAACGCCTTGGCCAGGGTGCCCTGGATCACGGTCGGCCGATCGAGCACCCCGTCGCGCTCGGCGATGCCGCCGCCACGCGGCCCATAGAGGCCGACCGCGTGCACCTCGTCGAGAAAGGTCATCGCCCCGAACCGGTCGGCGATATCGCACAATTCGGCGATCGGCGCGATGTCGCCATCCATCGAGAACACCGATTCGAAGCACACCAGCTTTGGCCGCTCCGCCGGCATTCCGGCGAGCAGCCGGGCCAGATCGTCGGGGTCGTTGTGGCGAAAGACGTGCTTTTCGGCGCGGCTGTTGCGGATGCCGGCGATCATCGAGGCGTGGTTCATCGCATCCGACAACACGACCATGTCGGGGATGGTCTGCGCCAGGGTCGACAGGGTCGCCTCGTTGGCGACATAGCCCGAGGTGAACACCAGCGCCGCCTCGCGCCCGTGCAGATCGGCGAGCTCGCGTTCCAGCATCAAATGCAGATGCGCGTTGCCCGAGATGTTGCGGGTGCCGCCGGTGCCGGCGCCGAGCGCCTGGGTCGCGCTGACCATCGCGTCGAGCACCGCCGGGTGCTGGCCCATGCCGAGATAGTCGTTCGAGCACCACACCGTGACCTCGGCCCCGATGCGATGGTCGAACGCGCGCGGAAACTGGCCGCAGCGCCGCTCTAGATCGGCGAAAACCCGGTAGCGTCCCTCGGCGCGGAGCGCATCGAGGCGCTGTTTGAAGAAGCTGTCGTAGTCCATCGTCTTCCAAGCCACCCTGGGACACTTACGATATCATATCGTATCGCCGCCGCCATCGGGCGGTGTGTCGCGGTTCAACGCGTATTCTACTTTTTCGGCGTGCACACGAACGTCGCGCGCGCCGGCAACAACAGCGGGCAAAGGTCGAGCTGGTACTCGGTGTCGGCGGCGACCGCGATCGTGCCGGCGGCGCATGCCGCCTGCGCCGCTGCCTGGATCCGAGGCGGCGAGCTGATCATCGAATCATAGCAGATGCCGATTCGCGGACCGGCATCCGTGACCCCGGGCGGGGGCGGCACCGGGACGGTCTCGTAGGGGTCGAGCGCGGTGCAGGCGATCAGCCCGCCGCCGATTACGGCGAGAATCGCCAAGAGGAGCGGGCGGCGCATCACAGCGCCGCCAGCGCGTGCTCGACCGTGATCGCGCACGACATCAGCCCGGCATCGTCGCCGATGCGGCCGACGAGCTGGATCCCGATCGGCAGACCGCCGTCGCCCCACAATGCCGGCAAGGTCACGCAGGGCACGCCCAGCAGGGTCCACATCCGGTTGAACACCGGGTCGCCGGTAGAGCCGAGCCCGGCTGGCGCCGCGCCCTGCGCGGCCGGCACCAGCACCGCGTCGCAGGCGCCGAAGAACCCATCGAGCCGGCCCCGCGCCGCCGCGGTCTCGGCCCGCGCCGCATCGTATTCATCCGGCCCGATCGCCATGCCGACATCGAGCAACTGGGCGAGCCGCACCGACAACTCGGCGCTGCGATAGATTCGCTCGTAGGCCAGCGAGCGAGCCGATTCGTACCACATGATCTTGTCCTGCGCCGCGGTCAGCCCGCGATGCTCGGGCGGCACCGATAGCTCGTCGACCCGGATGCCGGCGCGGTCGAGCGCGAGGCGGGCGCGGTCGAGCGCGGCGCCGACCACCGGATCGGCCTCGTCCCACATCGGCGTCCGGTAGAGGCCGAAGCGCGGCGGCGCGGCCGGCGCCGCGGCATCGCGCAAGCCCGGCCGGCCCGACAGGATGCCGGCGAAAAACGCCGCGTCGCCGACATCGCGCGCCATCACCCCGATCGTGTCGAGGCTGTCGGCGAGCGCCTTGGCGCCGGCCCGCGGGATCAGGCCAAAGCTCGGCTTGTAGCCGACGCAGCCGCAAAACGCGGCCGGCCGGATCACCGAGCCGGCGGTCTGCGAGCCGAACGCCAGCGGCACCATGCCGGCGGCGATCGCGGCGGCCGAGCCGCTCGACGACCCGCCCGGGGTGTGCGCCGGATTGTGGGGGTTGGCGGTCTTGCCCGGGGTAAAGGTGGCGAACTCGGTGGTCACGGTCTTCCCCACCGCCACCGCGCCGGCGGCGCGAGCCAGGGCGACGCAGGCGGCATCGGCCGCCGGGCGATGCCCGCGATAGATCGGCGAGCCGTAGCCGGTCGGCATGTCCACCGTGTCGAGCAGATCCTTGACCCCGATCGGGACACCGTGCAGCGGACCGCTCGGCGGCTCGGTATCGCGGCGGCGCGCGGCATCGAGGGCGGCGGCGGGATCGAGATATTCCCAGGCGCCGACGACCGCCTCGCGGGCGGCGATGCGATCGAGGCAAGCCGCCATCACCGCCTCGGCGCTGAGCCTTCCGGCGGCGATCTCGGATGCCATGGCGCGGACGGAAAGCGATAGCGGATCGGGCACGGAAATCTCCGGCGGACGGGAGCGATATAGACCCTACCCCGCCGGCGCGCGCGGCGGAAGCGCTTGCCGAACCCGCACGCTGGCGGCAGTGTTCGCGGCATGACCGATCATCGTAACGACGCGGGCGACAACGACAGCCGACGGCCGGCCGTGGTCGGGCTGATCGTCGTCGCGGTATTGGTGGTCGCGGCCTATTACCTGGTCATGTCGTTGCGCGACAGCGGCCGAATGCAGGACTGCCTGGCATCGGGCCGCACCAATTGCGCGCCGATCGATACGCCGGCGCCGAGCCGGTAGCGCGCGAAAGCGGGGCGAACCATGATCGAGATCCCCGCGCGCCAGGGCAAGGCGGTGCGGCTCGGCCGCGGCCAGCGGGTCAGGGTCATCAATACCAGGGGGCAGCAGGTCGTCGACACCTGGGCCTTCAATAACCAAGAATTGACCGAGTTCATGTCGATGGAACACAGCCGGGTGGCGATCGGGCGGCTGATCCCGGCGATCGGCGACACTCTGGTCACCAACTGGCGGCGGCCGATCCTGACCCTGGTCGAGGACACTTCCGGCGGCATCCACGACACCTTGTTCGCCGCCTGCGACCGCTGGCGCTACGAGACGCTCGGCTGCGTCGGATACCACGACAACTGCACCGATAACCTCGCCGCCGCGCTGGCCGCGCTCGGTCTCCAGCCGCTGGAGACCCCGAGCCCGCTCAATTTGTTCATGAACATTCCGGTCATCGACGGGGTGCGGGTCGAAATCCGGCCGCCGGTCAGCACGCCGGGGAGCTACGTGACCCTGCGAGCCGAGATCGATTGCGTCGCCGCGTTTTCCGCCTGCCCGCAGGACATCGTGCCGATCAACGGCCTGTCGCTATGCCCGACCGAGGCGCATTTCGAGGTCCTGGACTGAGCGCGCTATTTGTTCCCGTCATTCCCGCGAAAGCGGGAATCCAGGGAGAGCGAGGTGCCGTGACTCTTAGACCCCCGCTTTCGCGGGGGTGACGGGAAGGTGGAGCCTATTCCGCCGCCGCGCCCCGGGCGATTCGGGCGATCGCTTCCTCGGGCACCCGCGACAGGCAGGCGCGCAAATCGGCCATCCTGACCGGCTTGGCGAGAAAATCGTTCATCCCGGCGGCGAGGCAGCGGCGGTAATCCTCCTCGAAGGCGTTGGCGGTCAGCGCGACGATCCAGATGTCGCGCCGCTCGGGCAGGTGCAGCGCGCGGATCGCGCCGGTCGCGGCGAGCCCGTCCATCTCGGGCATCTGCACATCCATGAAGACGATGTGATAGGGCGCCAGGCGCACCCCCTCGACCGCCTCGATCCCGTTGGAAACCGCGTCGACCCGGCAGCCGAGCTTTTCCAGCATCTGCTTGACGACGACCTGATTGACCTGGTTGTCCTCGGCGATCAGCACCCGCAGCCCGGCGCCGATCGCCTCCTCGGGCGCGGCGGGTTCGGCCGCGACGGCATCGGGCATACCCGCGACCGCCGGTGCGTCGGCGGTGCCGGCGGCGAGCGCGGCGTAAAGCGCCGAGGGGGCGCACGGCTTGACCAATACCGTGGCGATGCCGAGCGCGCGCGCGGTCTCGCGCAATTCCGGCTCGGTCGACGAGGTCGCGAGGATCAGGCGCAATCCCGCCAACCCGGCCTCGCCGCGAATCTGACGCGCCAGCGCCAGACCGTCGAGGCCGGGCATCGCGTGGTCGAGGATCGCCGCGGCGAACCGCTTGCCGTCGCCGGCCGCGCGCCGCAAGGTCGCCACCACCGTGTCGGGATCGCCCGCCTCCTCGGCCGCGACGCCCCAGGCGGCGAGCTGATGGCGCATGATCTCGCGGTTGACCGCGTTGTCGTCGACGACGAGAACGCGCAGCCCGTTGAATGCCACACGCGTCGCCGGCGAGGCAGCGCCCGCTCGCGCCGGCGCGAGCGAGGCGGTGAACCAGAACTGGCTGCCGTGCCCCTCTTCGCTGGCGACGCCGATCGCGCCGCCCATCAAGGCGGCGAGCTTGCGCGAGATCGACAGCCCGAGCCCGGTGCCGCCATAGCGCCGCGCCACGGTGCGGTCGCCCTGGCTGAACTGCTCGAACAGGGTCGGCAACACCGCGGCGGGGATGCCGATGCCGGTATCGGCGACATCGAAGCGCAGCAGAAAGCGGCCGGCGCCGCGCTCGCGCGACGGCAATGCCGCCCGCCCGCCCGGCGCCACCGAGATCGCCACCCCGCCCTGGTCGGTGAACTTGATCGCGTTGCCGACCAGATTGTAGAGAATCTGGCGGATCCGCCCGGCATCGCCATGCGCCGCGTCCGGCGTGCCCGGGGCCAGGTAGAAGCCGAGCTCGAGCCCCTTGGCATAGGCGCGCGGCGCCATCACGTCGCACACGCTCTGGACCAGCGGCTCGATGTCGAACTCGCCCTCGTCGAGCACCAGGCGATCGGCCTCCAGCCGCGAGAAATCGAGGATGTCGTTGATCACCGACAGCAGGTGATCGGCCGAGTCGCGGACGATCTCGGCATAGCGGCGCTGTTCCGGCGACAGTCTCGAATCGAGCAACAGCCCGGTCATCCCGACCACGCCGTTCATCGGGGTGCGGATCTCGTGGCTCATCACCGCCAGGAATTCCGACTTGGCGAGATTGGCGTGCTCGGCCTGCTCCTTGCTGGCGACGATCTCGCGCTCGACCCGTTTGCGCTCGGTGATGTCGCGAATGATGATCGCGATCTTGCGCACCCCGGCATCGAAGAAATCGGCGAACGCCACCTCCATGTCGAAGGTGCCGCCGGCGGCCCGCCGGCCGTGAAACTCGCGCGGTCCGCCCGCCGCCACCTCGGACATCTCGGTGCCGCCGAGAAACAGGTGGAACCCGGCGACCGCGTCCGGCGCGGCCAGATCGGTGATGTTGCGGCCGCGCAACGCCGCCGGCGAATAGCCGAAGATGCGCGAGGCCGCCGGGTTGGCGATCTCGATCGTGCCGAACTCGCTCGCGGTCAGGATCGCGTCGCCGGCGGTGTCGATGATCGCGCGAAAGCGGTCGTTGCTGATCTGCAATGACGACAAGGTCAGCGACAGGCGCTCGCGCTCGGCCCGCAACTCGCTCTCGCGCACGCCGAGCGCCGCCTCCGAGCGCTGTCGCCGCAGCAATTGCCGCACCAATAGCGCGGTAAAGGCGAGCACGACCATTACCACGCCGGCCGCCGCGCTGATCAATCGCCAGCGGCTGGCATTGTATTCGGCGAACAGATCCTGGTCGGACAGCCCGACGCCGACGATCAGCGGATAGTCGCGCAGCACGCTGTAGCTGACTACGCGCGACACGTTGTCAAGCGCGCTTTCGACATGAAAGCTGCGATCGTTCGGGTCGGTCGGCAATTGCAGCATCACCGTCTCGCCGATCGTCAGCTTGGGGCTGTAGCGGGTCGGGCCCGCCGGGTTGGAGGTGGTCGGGTTGCGGGTAAACGACACCCGCGCCCGCACCACCCCGTCGCGTCCGACCAGCATCACCGTGCCGCCCGGCCCGAGATCGACCGTCTCGTAAAACCGGGCGAGGTAATAGGGATCGAGCGAGACGATCAACACCCCGGCCAAACCGCCATCGGCCGCGCTGAGCCGGCGCGACAGCGGGATCGACGAGCGCCCGCTGCCGCGCCCGACCACCGGCTTGCCGAAGAACAGCGCGTTGTCGCCGTGATTGACGTGGTAGAGGTGGTAATCCTCGTTGCGCACCGAGACCTTGACCGGCGCCGCCCCCTCGGTGGTGCCGACGATGACCCCGTCGCGGTCGGCCATCGTGATCTGGACCGAAAGGTCCTGCAGCAATGCCTCCTTGCCCGGCCACTCCCATAATTTGAACCGCCTGGGGTCGCTTTCGTAGCCCCGCTTCAACACCAGCAGGGTCTGGTCGATCTCCTTTACGGTGCGGCGGATGTGCTCCTCGAACGCGCGCGCGAGGTTGGAGGTGTGCTTGCGCGCCTCGTCGACGATGGCGGCGCGCTGGGCCATCAACTGCAAGGTCACCGCGGCGCAGATCAACAGGATGACGAGCGCCCCGAACAACGAGATCGCGAACGGCAGCCAGAACCGTCCGCCGCGCCGGAACAGGCTTAGCGCGGGGTCGGGCGCCTCATAGCGCGTCCGGTCGGGCACCTGAGGGTTGCTCAGTCGGGATCCCTTTCGCTGCGATCCGCGCCGGCTTCTGGATCGGCGCGTAGGCTTCGGTTAGCTTGCCATTCAGTTATTTGAAACCATCTTTCGCTACAATCGCGGCGTGCGGAAGGATCGGGGATGACGGCGAAACCGCGGCTGCTGCTGGTCGAAGACACGCCTTCGATCCTGCATCTTTATCATGAGTTCCTGGTTAAACTCGATGTCGAGCTGATCGACGCCGCGACCGGCGCCCGCGCGCTGGCGGTATTGCGGGAAACGATCCCCGATGTCGTGTTGCTCGACATCGAGTTGCCCGACACCAACGGTATCGAGATATTGCGGGCGATTCGCGCGAAAAAGCTGCCCTGCGCGGTAATCGTCGTCACCGCCCATGGCTCGGTCAAGATCGCGGTCGAGGCGATGCGCGAGGGAGCCTACGATTTTATCGTCAAGCCGTTCGCGCCGGATCGGCTGATCGTCACGGTCCGCAACGCGCTGGAGCGGCGCCGGCTGGAAACCCTGGTGGCGGCCACCGACATCGCCAAGAGCGGGCAATTCTGCGACATGATCGGTGCCTCGTTGCCGATGCGCGCGGTCTACAACGTGGTCGAAAGCGCCGCGGCGAGCCGCGCCACCGTGTTCATCACCGGCGAAAGCGGCACCGGCAAGGAATTATGCGCGCAGGCGATCCACCAGTTGAGCCCGCGCCGCGACGGCCCGTTCGTCGCGCTCAATTGCGGCGCGATCCCCAAAGACCTGATCGAGAGCGAAATCTTCGGCCATGTCCGCGGCGCCTTTACCGGCGCGGTCGGCAGCCGGATCGGCGCGATCGCCCAGGCCCGGGGCGGCACCTTGTTTCTCGACGAAATCTGCGAGATGGACCCGGTATCGCAGGTCAAATTATTGCGGGTATTGCAGTCGGGCGAGTTCCAGAAGGTCGGCGGCAGCGAGACCGAGCACGCCGATATCCGCTATGTCTGCGCCACCAACCGCGATCCCTGGGCCGAGGTGCAGGCCGGGCGGTTCCGCGAGGACCTCTATTACCGATTGCATGTCGTGCCGTGCGCGATGCCGCCGTTGCGCGAGCGCGACGACGATTTATTGCTGCTCGCCCGCCATTTCTTGCGGAGTTACGCCCAGGAAGAGGGCAAGTCGCTGAGCGATTTCGACGACGGCGCGATCCGCGCGTTGCGGCATTACCCCTGGCCGGGCAACATCCGCGAATTGCAGAACGTATTGCGCAACGTGGTGCTGTTCAACCAGGGCACCCTGGTCGGCGAGGCGATGCTGTCGCGGCTCGACCCGAACATTGTCGTGCGCGCCGCCACCACCGCGTTTACGCCGACCCCGCTCCGCCCCGACCGGGCGCCCGGCGGGGCGGGCTCGGTCAAGCCGCTGTGGCTGGTCGAAAAGGAGGCGATCGAGGAGGCGCTGGCCCTGTGCGGCGGCAACGTGCCGCGCGCCGCCGCGCTGCTGGAGATCAACCCGTCGACGATCTATCGGCGCAAGACCGAATGGGACAAGGACCGCCTCGCCTCTTCGGCTTAGCCAGCTCCCCGATAGCACCACCATGGGAGCGTGATCCATCTATACCCCCTTCATACGCCCCGCGCCGACAACGATCTCGCGCGCCGAATTCTGGGATCGCCTCACCGACGCCGAGAAACCGGCGATCGCCACCGCCACCGCGGCGCAATCGAATGCCGCCATGGGGGTGTGGCTACAAACGGCGCAGGCCGCGGATAAGGTGGAGGCCGGTCTTGCCGCGCTGGTCTCGGCCGGGCTGCTGAGCGCCACACGCAAAGACGAGATAATTCGGACGCGCGGTTGACGCAGCAGGTTCAGAGGGTAGCAACAAAACTTCCGCGCCAGCCGGCAGCATAATCCTCGATCCCCCTCGGATCCGATGCCACGACGGGCGACCAATCCAACATGGTGATTTGATAGCCGAAATATCGCGCCATCACCATGACGGCCTCCGCGCTGGGGATACCATAAAGCGCTTCTTCTCCGGCCGCCCAGGGGAGTCGGATGCCTGATCCCTCGATTAGGGCATCTTCCACGCCGATAAGGACAACGGCGCGGTATTGCTCCGGCCAATTGACCTCCCAGGTTGGACGAGGAACTGGATCGGGCAACGGGAAAATCGAAGTATCAAAAATTATCGTTTTCGCGCCTAACCGTCTAATCTCAATGAATAGTTCACCATGCCGCAACGTATGATACATGAAGCCAAAACACAATACTGTGTCGATAGAATCTTTGGGCAATGACTTGATCTGTTCAAAAAAATCACCCGTCATAAATTTGTATGTGTCCCGATTTATTTCATAAGTTCTAAAGGTTTGCTCAGCAGCGGCCACGAGATGGGGTCTGGCTTCAATACCGATAACATGAGCCGCCCCCGCTTTGAGGGCGGCAAATGACCAACGCCCATCATGGCTGGCAATATCTAAAACCGATTTACCTTGAATAAGAGATCGGTGGGGTTCTATCAACATCGCGTACCGCTTGTTAAGTCGCGAGGCATGATGACCGGTTTCACTGGTATAGAAAAACAAGGGATGATCATCGAATACGGACATCTGGATCATTCCCGTGTATGGAATCGTGGCGGCTCATGTTGCCCTTTATCCCGGCGGGAATCCATACCCATAGTAGAACAGCGTGAGGTTGTGATGATGGGTGGAAGTCGGCGTCCGACCCGCGACATTGCCGTCGCGCCCGACGTCCTGGTCAACGCGCATCAGGAGGCGGAATCGCTTCAAGAAATCGCCTTCCGCGGGCTTGTTCCCGGGGGTCCCAGCCGCGCATCACTGGCCTTCGGATCAACGTCAGGAGCCGGCTCCGGATCCCCGCTTTCGCGGGAATGCCGATTGAAGCTGTATAGAATCTGACGAATTTCGGCAATATGTGGAAATTTAGAATTAATTAACCATGCTCGCGCTATCTCTTCTCGCGAGATGCAAATGCCCTTCAGCCAGTACCTGGCGCGCCCGGTCCGCTCCCTTCGGGTGGTCTGTCGGGCGACCGGTCGCGACGACGACGGCCGGGCCTGCGCGACTTGCGCGATCCGCGACCTGTGCGAGCGCCCGGCCGAGCCGCAGACGCCTCGCTAGTGTCCCGATCGAGAAATGCGTGGGCCCGGAATCGCTGGCCCCCCTTCATCGTCATACCGGCGAAGGCCGGTATCCACCGCTGCGTGGACCCCGGCCTTCGCCGGGGTGACGCGGGAGGAGATATCGAGAACTTCGGAATCACCACACTAGCGGCTTATTCGGACAACAGCCCGGACATCGCCACCGCCGTCGCCGCCGCGCAGGTCTCGAGCGCCGCCGCGCGTTCGCCGAGCGGCGCCCTCGCATCTCCAGCCGCGTGCTCGATCCCCGCCGCGGCCTCGGCCAAGGCCGCGGCGCCAAGCTGGCCGGCGCTGCTTTTCAGCGAATGCGCCGCCCGCCGTACGACTTCGCGGCCCGCCGGATCGCCGGCGGACGCGCCCTGCCGGATCAGCGCGACGTAGCGCCGGCTCTCCCCGACAAACAATTCGATAACCGGGCGCAGCGCGTCGGCGCCGATATGCTCGACCATGTCGTCGATCACGGCGCGATCGAGCACGGGAGTCTCGGGCATCGGCCTAGGCCGGCCCGAACCGCTTGCCGCGCCCGACCAGTTTTTCCCGCGGCAGGTGCACCGATTTGCCCGGGTCGGCGACGACCCGGCCGATCACCGAGGCCTGCCTGCCGTGCCGGGCGAGGATCGCCAACGTTCGATCGGCGTCCGGCTCGGCGACCATGACGCAGAACCCGATCCCCATGTTGTAGACCTCGAACATCTCGGCCCGCGCGACCCCGCCCTCCCGCTCGATCAGATCGAAGATCGGCGGCGGCGGCGGCAGGGCGTCGATCACGAAACCGACCTCCGCGTCGACCCGCGGCAGATTGAGCAACCCGTCGCCAGTTATATGGATCAACGCCTTAACCGAAGATATCTCGGCTAAAATATCAAGAATCTCGGCGACGTAGATGTGGGTCGGGCGGAGCAGTTCCTCGCCGATCGTGCCGCCGCCCAACTCGGCGTAGAGATGATCGATCTCAACCCCGGCCTGCTTGAAAAACACCCGTCGGGCAAGCGACATTCCGTTGCTGTGGATGCCGTTGCTGGCGATGCCGATGACCCGGTCGCCGGGTTCGAGCCCGTGGCCGACCAATATGCGGTCGAGCGGCACCACCCCGACCGCCATGCCGACCAGATCGAACCCGCGCACGACATCGCGCAATTGCGAGATCTCGCCGCCGGAAATCGAGATCCCGGCCTGCCGCGCGCCCTCCGCCAGGCCGATAGCGATGCCGTCGAGCATCGCCGCATCGGCCCGCTCGATCGCGATGTAGTCGACCATCGACACCGGCCGGGCGCCGACGCACAGCAAATCGTTGACGTTCATCGCGATACAGTCGATGCCGATCGTGTCGTACTTGTTCATCATGTCGGCGATGATCGCCTTGGAACCGACCCCGTCGGTGCAGATCCCCAGCCCGAGATTGCCCCCCGGCCCGCCGATATCGATCACATTGGCGAAATAGCCGATCGGCAATTTGACCGCGCCAAACCCCTCTAGCGGCCAGGTCGCGGTGATCCGGCTGACGATGTTGCGCAGTCCCGCGTCGGCCTCGGCGATGTCGACGCCGGATGCTTTATAATTGTCCGAAATTGCGTTGCTTTGGGTCACGCTCGATTGCCCGCACCGGGATGCGCGGCGATGCCGCCGGCGGGCAATCTGGCATAGGCCCCGCCCGGGCGCGAGACCGAAGTTGGCGGGCCGTGGCCCGCATCGCGGCGGACGGAGACCGGCCCCTCACCCCGACCCTCTCCCCGCGTACGGGGAGAGGGAGGGACCCGCGGCGACGCCGTGGGAGGGTGAGGGACGATAGCGCGCTGTCGATTACTTCGCGTGCTTCGCCATGAAGTCGACGACCGCCTGGTGGGTCACGTCGGTATTGCGCTTGGCGTTGTCGAAATAGGCGATCTCGATATCGCCGCCGGCGCCGCGGTAATTGCTGACGAACCGCTCGGGCTCGTTGCCGGCGAAGTTCGAATCGGGGTCGTGGTAGTCGTGCACCTCGTCGGGACGACCCTGGTGCCACAACGCCGGCGGCATCACCACCTTCTCGCCGCGCTCGAGCATCAGCATCGGGTTGCCCTCGGCCATCTCGGCCTCGGTATGCCAGTAGGTGTCGTGCTTTTCCTTCATGCCGATGCTGAACTGCGGCGGGTTGGGCAGTTTCGACGCGCGGATCGCGTTGCGATAGCGCGACAGCGGGTTGATCACCGGCCACTGCATCACGACGCCGCGCACGCTGGCGTCGGTCGCGCCGGGGCACGGGATCGCCGCGTAGCGCGGGTCATTGGGGCGCATCGCCACCAGCATCGCCAGATGCCCGCCACTCGACGCGCCGCCGATCACCACCTTGGCCGGGTCGGCCTTCAATTCCTTGGCATGCGCCTTGACCCAGCGGATGCCGTAATTGATGTCGGCGCACGAGGTCGGATAGCCGTCGGCGGCATGGCGGAAATTCAACGTGACCATGACATAGCCGCGCTGCGCCATGTACTCGCCGAGCCCGGTGCGGTCGTTGAGGTCGCCATTGTTCCAGGCGCCGCCATGCAGGTCGACATAGACCGGGAACGGGCCGGCGCCTTCGGGCTTGAACACCCGCGCCGCGATCTGGCGCTCGCCGTGACGCAGATAGGTGACGTTCTCAGTGGTGAATTGAGGCATTCGATACCCTCCCAGGGTTGCTCTCCGGGCCGCGGCATCGCGGAGTGGGACGCCATCCTCGCCCGGGCAATCGCGACCGATAGCGTAGCCCCCTCGCCGCGGCGGGACCAGCGCGAAATACGCGCCGGCCGGCGGGGTGACGGCACCGCGAGCCGGCGAGGCGCGGGCGCCGTCCGCCGCGGCGGACGGCGCCCAAGGCGGAATCCGCTCCGCTGGTCCGCCGGCGCGCTTTGCCGGCGAGCCGGCGTCGGGTTAAGCTGCCGCATAGCCCTGGAGGAAACACCCATGACCATGATCGACATGCATGCCCATTGGCGGCCCGCCGAAGTCGCCGACGCCCTGCGCGCCCGCACCCGGGAGCCGCGCATCCTGCGCAACCCGGACGGCGTCGAGGTGCTGAAGGCGCCGCGGATGGGCGACGCGCCGCTCGCCACGGCGTTCGACGAGGTCGATTTCCATCTCGCTCGGATGGACCGCCAGGGGGTCGAAATCAGCGTGCTGTCGCTGCTCGGTTCGTTCTGCTGGATCGAGGCCCAGCCGCTGGAGGTGTCCGGGCCGCTGTGTCGGCGGGTCAACGACGGGCTTTCCGCGATCTGCCTGGAATATCCCGGCCGTTTCGCCGCCCATGCCGCGCTGCCCTTGATCGACATCGCCGCCGCCGCCGCCGAGTTCGAGCGGGCGCTCGGGCTGCCGGGCATGATCGGCGCCCAGATTCCGGGGAATGGGTTCCTGACGCGCGAGGACGCCGAGGCGATGCGCCCATTGCTGGAGGTCGCGAACCGCCACCACGCGCTCCTCTTCATCCACCACGGCCCGCGCCCGGGCGACGCCTTCCCCAAGGTCGCCGGCGAGACCGACAACGCGCGCCGCCGCAACGGCACGCTCGACATGCAGGCGAGCCTGTCCTCGGTGATGGTGACGTTGTGCCTGACCGACTACCTCGCGCCCTATCCCGACGCGACGGTGTACGTCCACAATCTGGGCGGCAACATTCCCTATGAGGTCGAGCGCATGGACCACCGCTGCCTGCTTGACACGCCGAGCGAGGAATTGCCGTCGTCGCGCTTCCGCAAGGCGAAGGCGTATGTCGATTGCAACTCGTTCGGCCCGCGCGCGATCGAGGCGGCCGTGAGCCTCTACGGCGCGGAGCGCATCGTGTGCGGCACCGACGGCACCGAGTTCGGCTGCGACTGGACCAGGAAGGCGCTCGCCGAAGCGCGGATCGGCGAGGAAGCGCGCGAGCAGATACTCCACCGCAACGCCGCCGCGATGCTCGCCCGCGTCACCAGGACCGCCGCGCGCGAAAGCGCGGCCGCCTGACCCTCCCGCGCCAGGCCCCGGGGTGAAGGCACCGCAGGACGGAAAAGCCTTCAGCCCGCGGACCCGGCCCGCGGGGCAGCGCCTTCCGTCCAACCGGACGGCACGCAAGGCGGAACACGCTTCGCTCTTCCGCCTTCCGCCGACCCTGACGGGCGGTTCTGGGGTAATGGGCCGGTTTGAATTTCTGCTATGGGTGGCGTGCCACCCTTCGGCGATACGCGCCGACGGCGAGGTAGCGCCGGAAGCGGTCCTCGACCGCGCCATCGCTGTGTACTTGGTCGCGAGTGCGCCGCCGAGACTTGGCGGTATCGGGCTCGCTCTTGCCCGGCGCGGGTTACATAGATCCCCACGACACGTAATGGCGGTTTGCTGATAGCATCGGCCGGTCCTGCTGGCAGAACTACGCGAAGCGATGAAGCCACAAGTTCCGACGCCGAGCCCGTTCACCAATTGGCCCGACGCGCTGATCGATCCCGGATGTTTCCGCGACGAGCAGACACGGCTCGCCCGCGTCTGGACGTTTCTCGGCTTTACGCATTACGTCGCCAAAGACGGGGATTGGTTCCGCGCGACAATCGCAACGCGTTCGGTCTTCGTGCAGCGGTTTGGTGATGAGCTGCGCGGGTTCGAGAACCGCTGTGCGCATCGTTCGTTCCCGCTGCGAAACGCCGATAGGGGAAACGGCCCGATTGTCTGCGCCTTTCACGGTTGGCGGTACGACAAGGACGGCAAGGCTGCCGAAATTCCGGAGAGTAGCGCCTTCGTCTCCCCCGTCCTGAGCGAACTGGCCGCCCGCATCATTCCGATTGAGATCGACACCTGCGGCGCGCTGATCTTCGGGCGGTTCGCCGCGCCGGGCGGCCCGGCACTGCGTCCCTACCTCGGTGTGAGCTTTGATATTCTGGCGGCAATCTCCAATACGTCAGCGGCGCCGAGATTCGTGACGCAGACCGTCGAAGCGAATTGGCGCCTCTGCTTCCACGCGAATGTTGAAGATTACCATTCGCCGGTTGTCCATTCCCGTACTCTAGGAACCACGGGTTATCCCCAGCCCGCACATACCAATTATTTTCGCTTCGGTTGGCACAGTGCTTTTTTTTCCGACCCCGATCCGGACGCGCTGACCACCATGGAGGCCGATTGTCGGAACGGGAGATGGCGGTCGAACAATTACCGAGTGTTTCAACTGTTCCCCGACCTGACTGTCTCGCACGTGCGAGCCCACTGGGGAAACTGGTTTATCGTGTTGGTGCAGTACGCGCCGCTATCTCCGAACCGTTCGATTATGCGGGCATGGCACTATCCGGCGCCATTTCCAACGCAGCACCGGCCCGCCTGGTACGATCTGATGACCCGGCCGCTCACAAACCGGCTCCGCCAATTCATCATGACTTACGCGGTCAAGATGGTCCTGAACGAGGATAATGCCGTCTGTGAGCGACAGCAGTCGATCGCGCAACAGCTGAGTCCGGCACCGATTCTTGGCGCTTTGGAAGAGCGGCTGGCGTGGTACGAAGAGGCTTACGCCGAAGCAATGCGGGTGTCCTGAGCGCGTTACCGCCAACTTTCCTCTGGTGCGGTACCGGCGGTTTATGTTCGTTCCATGATTAGCTTCGCCGATCTGGCGGGGCGGCAGGGTCCGGAACGGGGCAGACCTGACCATTCGTCGACGCCATCACGAGGGTCGGCTTCGGGTCGAAAGCTGAAATTCGACCGGGAGATCACCGGTTTCGGCTTGACCGATGATCACGGTTTGTTCCATGCTCGGTGGGAACCGGAAGGGCGCTTTGGTCGATCGCAGGCGGGTCGGGATCGGGTGAAAATCTCGCCGCGGATGGCGCGCGGCGGCGGTGTGCGAACCGCCTGTCCCCTGCCTGATAAAAACCTGTTATTAACAGGCATAACAGGCATCGCGCGGCCCGCCGCGACGCCGGCGAGCGGAGGGGAATTGCGATGAAATTGATGTGGTTCCACCTGATGCCGTACACCGAGCTTCCCGACGATTTTCGGGAAAAGCACCCCTCGGTGTGGGTCGACGTCCATTCCTCGCTGTTCGATCCCCGGCGCGCGCATC
>Ga0080064_1003781_pt1 | contig 20914 bp, 21 predicted proteins | sample Subgrocontami54m_FD_69260 | JGI IMG/M metagenome (GOLD analysis project Ga0080064, IMG submission 69260) | Subsurface groundwater microbial communities from S. Glens Falls, New York, USA - GMW46 contaminated, 5.4 m (SPADES assembly) (version 2) ...
CCGTCGATAAGGGGCGTCTGCGGCGTTGGAACTTCAGGCCCGCATCCTCACGTACTGCCTCGTACGCTCCGGTGCGGGCCTTCGTTCCGCCTTGCACCCGCCTCCTTCTCGACGGCCAGGGCTTCCAACATGTTGTGCGCTTACCTACGGATTATGGAACGCTGAGAATCGTTGTTCGTGTTCGTACGAGCACGAGCACGACAATTCAGTAGTTTTTCAGCGGTTTACTACATCGGATCGAAAGAAGCTTCGAGGCGGGAAAAATTCTAGCGCTTGGGTATTTTCAGATTCTGCCCGGCGGCAATCAGACTGGAACCGGCAAGCCCGTTGATCCTTTGGATTTCATAGACAGAAGTCCCATAGTGCCTGGCCAGCTCGGAAAGCGTCTCTCCATGCGCCACCCGGTGGCGCACCCAAGAGCCGGCCTTCATTTGAACGGAGGAAGAGGTCGATGGAACGGGGGCAAAACCTGAGGTTCGCCGATAAGCGGCAAGAAAAAGCTCCGATTTGTCCGCCGGGACTTTTACCCGATACCAATTGGGAATATTCTGAAGGCTGAGATTCAGGGCAGGATTCCACTCCAGAAATTCACTGCGGGAAACCGCTGCATGCTTCAACAGGGCGGCCACGGAAACCGCCTTTCCCAGCTCCAGCTCGTCCAAAGCCAGGGGCGAATGGTATTCAAGATCCGGAAAAAACTCCTCGCTCTTCTTGGCAACCTCCACCGCGGCCAGGAATTCCGCGTAGAAATTTTTGGAAGCGAAACCAAAAGCGGGACCTTGGTAAGACCTGATGATCTCCATCAGGTCCCTGGAACCGACTTCTCGAACACCCCGGAGAATCCCCCCGCCGCCATGATTGTAAGCGGTAATCGCAAGCGGCCAGTTCCCCAAAAGCCGGTAGTTTTCCTTGAGGTATCTGGCGGCGGCGCGGGAGGACATTAAAGGATCTTTTCTTTCATCGATCGACTGACCGATGCGCAGAAAGCGCTTTCCCGTCTTGGGCATAAACTGCCACAGTCCCACTGCTCCAACGCGGGAGCGAGCGTGAACATTAAAAGACGATTCCACGAGCGGCAGATAAACGAGGTCCGTGGGAACGCCTTCCTCCTGAAAAATTCGACGCATCTGTTCCAGGTGCTTGCGCGAACGAGAGAGGCCCAAGGCAAACTGCTCCTTGATACCGCGTTGGATTCGGAGACGGTTCTCGCCCTCCGAGAGATTCTGCTCCCCTAAAATTTTTCTTCGCTCGGCTGCTACGAGCGTCCCCGATGAAGAACCTTCCTCCGCCCGCATGACCTTATATATTTTTGTCGGATCCGTCGGGTCATGAAAAACAAGCTCATGATAGCTAAAGCGGGTGAAAATGAGCTTCCAGAACTCTACCGCCCTCTCAAGCCCGGCAGGCACGGGAAAGGGGTTGTCGACACCGGCAGCGGGCACACCCTCCTGAGCGCCGGCGTACCGAGACGGCTGGATCAGGAAGAAAAGCGCGAGGACGATAAAAAATCTTGGAATCATGGACCGGATCATGATAAATCTCAGAACTAGCGCATAGTACCAAAAAACTCGGGGTGATGTCAAAAAAACAGCGGAATCACCGAAATGCGGCTGAGGCTCTTCACTTTCCTTGCCCTCTCAGGGTGGATGTTACTCCCAGGCTGTCACCCCCGTAACAATACAGACCTGCCCCGCCGCCGCTTGGTCGTGGGCCTGGAAAGCAGCCCCACCCATCTTGATCCTCGCTTTGCTACCGACGCCAACTCAGTCCGTATCGGGGCATTGATCTTCAATTCCTTGGTTCGAGCGGACCAGAACGCCCGCTTTCAACCGGAGCTGGCCGAGCGGTGGGAAGCCCTGGATGAGCGGAGCTATCTCTTTCACCTGAAGCGGAACATTACTTTCCAGAACGGGAAGCCGCTCACTGCGGAAGACGTCAAGTTCACCTATGAGTCCCTTTTGGCGCCTCAAAGCCAAGCCCCCAGAAAATCGGCTTTCAGAATGATTGAGGCCGTGGAGGCCCACGGTCCCCATCAGGTCCTTTTGAAATTTACCGAGCCTTATGGGCCATTTTTGGAAAGCGCCACATTGGGCATTGTTCCCGCCGGCTCACCGCTGGCGCCTCTGACGCGAAAAGCCCGGCTGATCGGCTCGGGACCATTCGCTTTGGAAGAATTCGTCCCCGGAGAAAGGATCGTTCTCAAGGCGAACCGCTCCTATTGGCAGGGTCCGGCGCCGGTTTCCGACATCGTCTTTAAGATTCTTCCCGATTCAATCGTCCGGGTATTGGAGTTCAAAAAAGGCTCCATCGATCTTCTGCAGAATGACATCGAACCCGACATGATTCCGTGGCTTCAAAGAAACAGCCAAGCCCTGATCCAAACCTTACAGGGAACTACCTTCCAGTATATCGGCATGAATCTCGATCACCCTGCATTGAAGAACATCAAAGTCCGCCAGGCCATAGCGCAAGCCATCGACCGAGAGGCCATCATTCGCCACCTATTAAAAGACACGGCCATCCCGGCCACCGGCCTGCTCTCGCCCACACACTGGGCCTATGAACCTTCGGTGCGACAGTTCGCCTACGATCCAGAAAAGGCAAAGAGACTGCTCGATGAAGCCGGCTTCCCGGACCCGGACGGAGCCGGCCCGCTGCCCCGCTTCAAGCTTTCCTACAAAACGACCACTCTGGAGCTGAGACGAAGAATCGCCGAGGTTATCCGGGAACAGCTCAATCAAATAGGCATCGAACTCGAGGTCCGGGCCTATGAATGGGGCACTTTCTACGGCGACATCAAAAAAGGCAATTTTCATCTCTATTCCCTGGCGTGGGTGGGGATCATGGATCCCGATATCCTTTACACGCTTTTTCATTCCGGGAGCATTCCTCCCAGCGGCGACAACCGCGGCCGGTACCGAAATCCCCAGGTCGATCGATTACTGGAACAAGGTCGCAGAGTCGCCGATGCCGATCACCGCATGCAGATTTACCGCGCCGTCCAAAAAATTCTGGCGGAAGAGCTCCCTTATATACCCCTTTGGTGGGTCAAAAATGTCGTCGCCTTGAACCCGGCCATCCGCGGTTTTACTCCGTATCCCGACGGCGACTTGATCTCGCTTAAAAACGTCTCTTTCCACGGTAGTCAACCCTAGCTGTGAAGCGCTACCTTTTCATTCGTCTCCTGCTCTTTGTACCCACCTTGGCCGGAGCCCTGACTCTGGTTTTTTTTCTCATCCATCTCGTCCCCGGAGATCCGGTAGAGGCAATGTTGGGAGAAACCGCAAGCACAGTGGACAAAGGAGCGCTCCGGCGACAACTGGGTCTGGACCAACCATTGGGAACGCAGTACCTCCGTTTTCTTTCACGCCTCGCAAAGGGAGACTTGGGGGAATCTCTCTATGGGCAGGGTCCGGTCATGGAACTCATCTCGGCCCGTTTTCCGGCCACCGTGGAGCTGACGCTCGCGGCGATGGGAATAGCCATGCTCCTGGCTTTTACTCTGGGAACCCTTGCCGCAGTCAAAAAAAACAGTTGGGTGGATCAAGCTTCTCTGTTGTTTTCGCTTTTCGGCCTTTCCACGCCCAATTTCTGGCTCGGCCCCCTTCTCATCATTTTTTTTGCCATAGACTTGGGGTGGCTGCCCGTATCGGGACGAGGAGGGTGGAACCATCTGATCCTGCCGGCTTTGACTTTGGGAACTTCCATGGCCGCGATTCTCACCCGGATGGTGCGGTCCAGCCTCCTGGAAGCGATCCGACAGGACTACATTCAAACCGCTCGGGCCAAAGGCCTCAGCGAGTGGAGCGTTTGGCTCAAACACGCCGCGGGCAATTCGCTGATCTCCGTGACGACGATTTTGGGTCTCCAGTTTGGCGCTCTCCTCGCGGGCTCCGTCATTACGGAGACGATCTTCGCCTGGCCTGGTATTGGACGTCTCACGCTCGAGGCGATCCAGACCCGGGATTACCCACTGCTTCAAGGATGCATTCTGATCATCGCCTGCTCTTACCTGGTCATCAATCTCTGCACGGATATTCTCTACCGCGCAGCCGATCCGCGCATCCGCTATGAAAATTAGACCTGCTGTTCTGATCGGTCTCATCCTCGTATCCCTAATTGCGGGTGCGGCCCTTCTGGCTTCGCAGATCGCTCCTTACAGCCCGTTTCAACAGAACCTTGCCAATGACCTCCTGGCCCCTTCGCAAGAACACCTGTTGGGAACCGATAAGTTAGGGCGCGATGTCTGGACCCGCGCTCTCTACGGCGCGAGAATCTCACTCGCGGTGGGAATCACGGCGGTCACTCTTTCCGTGCTCATCGGGTTCTCGATCGGCGCGTTATCGGGCTATTTCGGTGGTTGGGTCGATGGAGTCCTCATGCGCCTGACCGACGTGCTCATGGCTTTCCCCGGGATTCTCCTGGCAATCTCCTTGGCCGCTTTTCTGGGGCCGGGCCTCCAACACGTCATTCTCGCGCTTTGCCTGTCGGGTTGGACGGGATACGCCCGCCTCGTCCGGGGTGAGATTCTCACGCTGAGAGAACGAGAGTTCATTCACGCGGCCCGATCGATCGGCTGCGGGCCGGCGCGGATTATCTTCCGCCACTTATTGCCCAACATTCTTTCTCCCTTGATCGTTCAGGGCACTTTTGGCATGGCCACGGCCATCATGGCTGAAGGGGGGTTGAGTTTTTTGGGCATCGGCACGCCGCCTCCGATGCCCTCTTGGGGTTCCATGCTCAGCGAAGGGCGCCAGTTCATTTTGATTGCGCCTCATCTGACGACTTTCCCTGGCCTCGCCATCATGGTCACGGTATTGGCGCTGAATCTGATCGGCGACGGGCTGCGAGACGGACTGGAAAAAGCAGAAAAACGATGATAGAGAAATCGTGATGAAGCTCTATTCAAGCCACACCTGACCCTACGCCCACAGGACTAGGATTGTCCTGGCCGAAAAGGGTATTGCCTACCAGCTGGTGGAGGTGGATCTGAACAACAAGCCCAAGGACCTGCTGGAAGTCAACCCCTATGGGAAGGTCCCCGTATTGATAGACGGAGACGGGGTCATTTACGAATCCGCGATCATCAATGAATATCTGGAAGAAAAGTTCCCCCAGATCCCTCTCATGCCTAGAGATCCTCTCCTCAAGGCAAGAGCGCGAATCTGGATCGATTTCTGCAATACCCGGCTTCAGGAAGCCGGAAGCCGGATCACCCACGGGAGAGAACCCGAAAAAGCCAGAGAAAGGCTTCGCGAATATCTGGAAACCTTGAACCGGGAGATAGGTCATCACGACTATCTGGCCGGGGACTACTCCCTGGCCGACATTACCTATATTCCCTTTCTTGTCCGCCGGGAGCGCTATGGCGTGACTCTCGAACATTTATCCCGCCTCAAAGGTTGGATGGAGCGATTGCTCGACCGTCCCGCGGTGCAATCAACCCTCTAATCCTTCTCAAGATGGAATCTTCACCGAGAAAAGAAAGACGCAAGGCATTACGGGAAGCCCGCAAAGAACGCGTCCGACAGGAAAAGGGAAAAGAGACCAGAAGCGGACGGCTGCGACAACTTCTCCTCGTTCTCGTCGCTGTCGTAATTTTAGGCGCTCTCGGATACTGGGCCTACGCGCAGTGGACCAACGGTTCGCCGGGAGAGTTCGTCCCAAGCCTGGGGAACAGGCATGTGGGACCAACGGCCGTAGGGCTCACCACTTATAACAGCGATCCTCCTACCTCAGGGCCTCATCTTCCTTCGATTGCCCGTTGGGGGATCCACGACGACTCTATTCTCAAGGAGCTGCAAGTTCACAATCTCGAAGATGGCGGAGTCGTGGTCCAGTACAACTGTCAGAAACAAACCGCGGAATGCAAACCCTTGGCTCAAAAACTGGCGGCCATCACCAGGCGGTACGACCGGGTGATTCTGGCCCCTTATCCGGGGATGAGCCACAGGATCGCTTTGACGGCCTGGACTCGTATCGACAAATTTAATACGTTCGACGAGAAGAGAATCGTGCGATTCATCGAAGCCTATATCGGCATCGACCATCACCCCGTGAAATAAAAGCGTTACTCGTGTTCGTGGTTCGTGTTCGTTACGAGCACGCTTCCTAGCAGCGTGCTGAAAAACTCTGTTTACAGGCTGCTCAAAAAGATATCAGAGGCAAGGCTTCGGCCGTGAGCTCAGCCGAACGGCGCGCGATAAATCGACGAGCGGAGGCGTACTTAGTCAGTACGTCGGAGCGAGGCGATTGAGCGCAACGCAGCATATGAGGCTTTTTCAGCAGCCTGCTAGGGCTGCAGAATCTCCTCCATTTCTTTCCTGACCCTTTCGGCTTCGAACTCGGGCACCGACCGCTCGAAGATGGGAAAGAGTTCACGTTCCTCCCGGCGGACGTGGCGCTCCAAGAGATCGGCAAGGTCGAAAAGGGATTTGGACAAATGAACGCCTCCGCTCCCCAGCCGCGCTCTCTCTCGGATCCGTTCATGCTCACTGCGCAGCTCGGCCGTCAAAGACCGGCTTTCGATAATTGCGGCCTCGAGAAGCGGGAACAAAACCTTCTCCTCGGCTTGGAAGTGGCGCTCGAGGTCCCCGGCAACAAAATTCTTCATCTCTTCCGCCAGATCGGCCAAGCCTTGCGCCCCTGCGGGTCTCGCCTGGCCCAAGGCTCGCTTGCGGCACTTCATGGCCAAAATCAAGACTTCGTGGTGACCGCGTGAAAGAGAAATGAGAGCTGGATGGCGCATAAAATCGTTGTTCGTGATCGTGTTCGTCCCCATCTCCTCCCACCGAGCACGAGGAACGAGCACGAGCACGGAAATTCAGGCCTTTTTCAGCGCCCTATCCGATCACCCCGGCGCTTCGGAGCTCCGCAATTGTATCTTCCGAGTATCCCAGCCCGCTTAAGATCTCCTGGGTATGTTCTCCCAAGACCGGCGGAGGGCACTGGACAGCCGGCGGCGTAAGGCTTAGGTCGATCCCGCTTCCCACCAGTCGAACTTTTCCCATCCGAGGATGTTCGACCTCTACCGGGAAACCATACCATAATCCGTTGGTAAGGTGGTAACACCTTGGCAACCCTGCCCGTCGAGGGGAGCGGCTCACCGCCGAAGGGCGGCAAGCGCCCCGTTCGGCTGAGCTCACGGCCGAAGTCTTATCGACGGATCAGGGAATAAATAGAGGATTTGACGCTGGGCTTTTCCTGAACTACCATTGACTCTTCGCCTTGCCCTTGCTGAGCCTATAGTAGAAATCTCAGTTGGATGCTAAGCGGATGCAGCAAGAAGAGTTTAAGAAATGAACTATAGTCGGCTGGTCTTCCGGGTCCATGCCATCCAGCGGATGTTTGAGCGCCACTTTAGTGAGGAGGATGTCGGCGAGGCTTGGCGTCAGCAGAAGTTATCGAGGAGTATCCCGACGACAAACCGTATCCGAGCCGATTGGTCCTTGGGTGGGTGGGATCGCGGCCGATCCACTTGGTTGTAGCAGATAACGCGGAGGCGCAGGAAACGACCGTTATCACGGTTTATGATCCGGACCCCGAGCAATGGGACGCGGATTTTAAAAGGAGGAAGAAGCAATGAAATGTGTGGTTTGTAAAAAGGGAGAAACGCGAGCAGGGAAGGCCACGATTACCTTAGAGCGGGACGGAACAACGCTCGTTGTAAAAGGTGTTCCGGCCAGTGTGTGCAAGAATTGCGGTGAGGAATACGTGAGTGAGGAGGTTACGGCTCGACTGTTAAGGAGTGCAGAGGAGGAGGCGGCTAGGGCGGGAGTGCAAGTGGACGTGCGCGAGTACATTGCAGCCTAGAAGGAGAAAGGAGATCGGGCGTTAAAGACAATTTAAAGCGCGAAAGTAAAGACGCGACCCTCCTACACTCCGACGTGTTCGTCCCCATCTCTCCCTAACGAGCACGAGCACGGAATTCGTGCTAGCTGGCCAGGCTCGCTTCCTTGTGGGTGCACCACGGAATCATGGAAGCCATCCGGCAGCCGGCGCCGGACCGGCCCAGCTCGCCTTCGAAGATCTGGTGAATCTGCCGCTCTTCATCGTTGTATTCGATCTGGACCCCGCCTTCCTTGACGTCCTTGTCGGCCGGGCCGTCGTCAGTGTTAAAGACGAACCGGAAGCGCCAGTTGTTCCAACGGAGCGCGAGATACCGGGCCGGGGTGGCTCCCGCATTGAAGTGCTGATGAAACCACTGGTTCGGAGGCACCACGACGCTCCCGGGCTTCCAATCCACTCGCTTTCTATCCTTTCCTTCCGGCCAAAGCAGCGAATAGCCCTGGCCGCTCAGGATAATCACGTGCGCGCCCGGACCGTGCTTATGGGCTTTCTTGTAAGTGCCGACGGGAAACTCCGAGATATGGGCCCCCATCGTATTCCCGGCCAAGTCAAAAGTGATGTTGCTCCCGCCCGCGCCACGCTCTTTCCAGTCGTAAAGCTGGATGTCGAGTGTATTCGGGATGAAGTTGACGGAGAGCTTGCGCTTGCCCCAGTACTGCCCCTTCGCGTTGAAGTAGTCCGGTTCCTCAGGAGAAAAACGATCGCTGAAGGAAAAATCGTTGTCGAAAATGAAGTCCAGATTATGAAACAGATTCATCACAAAGGGCGCATTCGTTACGGAAAAGTAGCGGGCCGGGGCGTTTCCCTGGCCGTTGAAGTGCTGGTACCAGGCGTTTAACGGGACGGCGAACAGGCTGCCCGGATGCCATTCGAAGGTGTGCTTCTTGCCGTTCTTCTGCCAGACCGACGTGGCGCCATGTCCCTGTAAAACATACACCATCTCCTCGTAAAGATGGCGCTGCGGGTTGAGCTGCTTTCCCGGCGGGATTTCGCAAATGTATCCATCATTGGTACCACCGGTCCCTTCGAGATTGACAAACGCTCCCATCCCCCCTTTGGATTCCCAGGGGGCCACTTCCGCCTTATTGAGATCTTCCACGAAAAATCCCCGGTGGATAGGAACCTTCTGCGTCAATTGCCAGCTCTGATAGCTGTCCGTCTGCTGATCGTCGGTGTATTTCATCGTTTTCTCCTTCCGCCGTACTCCATTGTCATAAATTGGCCTCCCCGTCAAGGTCGGGGACTAAACATGGACCATAGCCAGGACTTGATCGGAGCGTTAATATACTTTAATATAGACTAAAATACAGATTCAGATGAGGACATTTATATGGATAAGATAATCGGAGTCACGGAGCTTCAGCGAAAGTTTCATTCTGTCTTTGAGGAAATTGCCAAGCGGCGTGTTCCCTACATCCTTACCCGAGGAAGCAGGCCTGAAGCGGTGATCATCCCCTATGAGCAATACTTAAAGTTTGTTCAGGCCGACGAGTCGGGTGTCGTGAACAGAATCGATCGTGCCCTCGCCCGGATGGCCGAATTCAATGCCCGCTATTCGGACGAGGAGATTGAGGCCGACCTGGTTCAAGCCACCAAGATCGTTCGGAGACGGAAGAAAAAATCCTAATGCGGGCGGTGGTGGATACCAATATCCTGATCCGCGCGCTTATCAAGCCCAAGGGGACGGTCGGACCCATGACCACCCGCCTGCGGGATGGGGATTACACTCTGGTTTATTCCGCGCCATTGTTGGATGAGCTATTGGAGAAGGTGGCCCTGCCACGCATACGCCAAAAGTATCGACTGGAGGTGCCCGAGATCGAGGCGTTGATAGCGCTGCTCGTGTTGCGCGGTGAATTTGTGGCTCCAGTCCGGAAGATCGAGGTTTGTCGTGATCCCGGAGACGACATGTTCATTGAGGCGGCCTTGAGCGACGGGGCGGAATACGTCGTTACCGGCGACAAGGATCTGCTCGTTCTCAAAAAATTCGAGACCGTGCGCTTTACGACCCCGCGTCAGTTTCTGGAGAAGCTATAGGCTTGCTTTCTTGCTATTTTTGGTTTTCGGCCCTCATGAATCACAACCTGCAACCTACCTCTCGGCTTTTTTGTCTCTGAGTCACTCGCTCCGAATGCATGCCGACTTCATAACAAACCCTTTTAACGACATCTTTAAGGTCAACGTCTACCGCGAGCCGCGGACCTTTAGCCCCTGACATAGTTACGTTGCTACAACAGGGGCTGTTTTTTCTCTGTTTTTTCTCTTGACAAGAGACGTAGCCGGACATATGGTCCCTCCAGTGGACAAAAATGGACAAAATGGCGTCATCTGGACAGGCAGGCTATGAGACGTAGCAATAAAGTAAGTTTCGGTATCTCGGCGCCCCAGATCCATCAGGAACTGCCGATAGATCCGGCCGAAATTCAAACCTATATTCAGCAGGCGGAAGGGTTCGGCTTCCATAGTCTCTGGGTCCTTGAGCCATTTGGGCTACGAGCCCCCAGTCTCCTGGAAAGCTTGAGCCTGTTAAACTATGCGGCAGCACTGACCAGAAAGATCAAACTTGGAACAGCCGTCCTGGCTCTTCCCCTTCGAAGTCCAGTTCACCTGGCAAAGAGCATTGCGACTTTAGATCAATTAAGCCGCGGCCGCGTTATTGTCGGCGTTGGGTTAGGTGGAGATCCCAGCATCTTTCCAGCTTATGGGATTACGAAGGAACACCGGCTCGGACGGCTGCTTGAGTCAGTAACCTTGATGCAAAGACTCTGGATGGAAGACCGCGTGACATTCAACGGTCGTTTCGCACAGATGGAAGATGCTCCGGTGCTACCAAAACCATTTCAAAAGCCCTACCCACCCATCTGGTTCGGTGGTTCCGCGCCTGCTGCCCTGAAACGGGCAGCTAAACTGGGCAGTGGCTTTATCTGCGGAGGATCGACCTCCACAGCCCAATTCAAAGAACAGACGGAAGCCGTATACAGAGCTCTAGACGAGGCGAAACGCGACCCCGCGACGTTTACGATCTCCAAGCGGGTGTTTATCGCCGTTGATAAAAACCGCGAGCGAGCAAAACGACAGCTTCAGGAATGGTTCGGGCTATATTACAACAAGCCGCAGTTCGCCGAACGCGCGGGCATCTATGGGAGCCCAGGGGAATGTGCTGAACAACTGGCGGAAGTCGCTGCCGCGGGCGCGGACATGATTATTTTAAACACCGTTGCCGATCTGATGAACCAACTACATCTCTTGGGCGAGGAAGTTGTGCCGCTATTCGAACCTGAAGTTACCGGAACGGAATTGCCTCTACCTGCACAGCCTGAGATTTACGCCCACGCTTAATAAATAATCCGATTGTTCCGACTCAAAGCAAGTCTGGAGCCTCCCTAGAGGCTTCTTTCCTCAGGGTTATCTCGGCAAAATTGTTCGTAAAGAACATTTTGCCAAGAGAATCCCTGATTGCCAGGCTGGGTCCCGTCCAATGCGAGCTCGACCTGCCTTTCCATTCCCTCATAATCATCCTGCTTTACCAAATCCAGTTCGTAAAGCCGCTTTAGTAAGTCCTCGCCTTCCGGACCATGCTCTTCAAGATCTGCCTGGACATGCATATCAAAAAACTCTAAGGCTTCGTCTGGTAAACGATATTTCTCACGTAAAATTTTTGCCCTGGTTTTCATTGCATAACCCACAAACCCCTCCATCATCATCCTCACCGCCGTTTGTGCAGGACTCTGCGAACGAAATACAAGGCTTGAATTGATCCTCGCTTCCATTTCCAAAATCGGTTTAGCGGTAAAAAGATCATCATCAGTCAACCCAAAATAGCGTGCGTATTGAACAAAGCAACGACCATGACCACCCGGGACAGGCGAGCTCAATTCTGACCCGATTTTGGACGCTACGCTATCGTATAGATCTGGCTCTCGCCGCCACAGGTCTTGATAGTTGACCAGAATCCAGACCCAGTTGGCATTAGTGAGTTGGATAAAGCAATAATTTTGGCGGGCCCATTCCTTTAAAAAGCCTAGCGGAGCCTTCCCATTAGCGAAATCCTCATGGAAACTCCCCGGCTGTTTACCAGTCTTGAACCGATAGTTCTTTGTCTTCTCATCGAACCAGATCTTGAATGACTCATACGTTGGAAACTTTAAACCTTTTGCTTCCATGATCTCCCCCATCGAAAAAGCGCACAACCACTCAAAATGACAATCCACTTGCTAACTTTTGCGGGTAAAAACCAGCCGAACTCACTAAACCTCGTCCAACACGTATGACCGATGAAGCGAAGTCAACGACGAACCTTTACGACCTCCTATATTTGAAGGAATACAGCAGCCAAACTTGAAGGTCAAGCCGTCTTACTCGATGAGTTTTCGAAACTGGACGGAACTACCTGCGCCGGGAGCAAACGCCGAATGAAACTTAAGCTATTCCCGGTGAAATTGGGATGAAATAGGGCAGCGTAAAGGTAAACGTTGAACCTTTTTCAGGCTCACTCTCCACCAGAATATCGCCTTGCATGAGCTCTAAGTAAGTTTTGACAATACTGAGTCCCAATCCTACTCCACTATAGCGGCCCGTGTGAGCTTCTTTGAGTTGGTGGAATTGTTCGAAGATCTTTTCGAGATCAGACTGCTCGATCCCCATACCGGTATCAGAGACGACGAATTCGATCCGCTCCTTTCCTCGTAGGTTTCGGACCCTGACTTCGATTTGTCCCTCTGGGGTAAACTTGACCGCATTGCCAATCAGGTTCTGCAGTATCTCCTCCAGCTTGAGGGCATCGGTAGTCATAGGGGGGAGCGGAGACTCCACATCCCACTTGATCTCCAACTTATGATTGCCATTCAACTGCCCTGAGTAACTCTGAACCTCCGCGATAACATCATTTACTTGGAACGTGGAAACGTCTAGCGACATTTTTTTGGCTTCTATTCGGGTGAGGGTAAGCACGTCGTTAATGAGCTTGAGCAGGACCTGCGCATAACGAAGCATTTTCTCGATCGCTTCCTTTTGCTTATCAACCACGGGACCAAAAAAGCCGTCTTCCATTAACTGCGCATTTCCAATGATCACATTCATTGGCGTCCGCAACTCATGAGACATCGCTGCCATAAAATCAGACTTTATGCGATTAGCTTCCGCGAGCTCTCGATTCATACTTTCCAGCTCGCGGGCTTTTTCCTTGATCTCGGCAAAGAGATTCGCGTTCTCCACCGCGATGGCGGCCTGTGCAGCGAAGGCACTAATAAGGGCAATTTCTTTCGGTAAAAAGTCCCGTTCTTTGGCACAAAATAAATTGATTGTGCCAATGGTTCGATCGCCAACGACCAATGGAACACCGAGATAGGAGCGGTAACCCACGCTTTTCATTTTTTTTCTAAAGGCTTCACTTGGTCTCGGATCGTTAAAAATGTCTCGAACAGCGATGGGTTGATTATCTTGGATTACCTTGGCGGAAACACCAATCCCAAGCTTCAATTTCGTAGGCGCATCTGCAAATTCCTCCTTCCCAACATATCCAACCCGGACTAGAGAGTCCCCTTCAATGATACGGAAGCTTACTCCATCCACATTAAGAATTTTGCGTGCCTCATCGGCAATCCGGGGTAGTAAAGTGTCGCGGTCCAAAAGGGAAGCCACGTCCCTATTGACTTTAACTAACGCCTCAAGTTCTTCTGATTTCTGCCTTACCTCTGCAAAGAGGTTGGCATTTTCCATCGCTACGCCAATCTGCCTGGCCATGGACGCGATCAACTCCAGCTCATCGGTATTGAAATCGCGTGGCTTCCTGCTGGCTAAATTCAGAACTCCAAGCACTCTTTCCTTCGCGACGATAGGATAATTCACGTTAGCCCGGAACCCATAGTCGATGGCCCGGTGGCTGCGAGCGAGGTCACGGTGTCTTGGATCAACTTGTATATCCTCAAAAATCATCATCTCTCCGCTCTCGGCCACTTTCCCTATGGTACCCTCTCCGAGTCGGTAGGACGGGGAATTGGAAGGATCGTCCGGCAGCCCTCTCCGGCCTCTCAACCGCAACTCCATGCCGTTCTTATCGAGGACAAAAATTCGGCCGGCTTCAAAGTCCAAAGTCTTTCCCAGTATCTCTAAGGCCTGATTGAGAACCACATCGAGCTCCAGAGATTGGTTCACCGCAACGGTAGTGGCGTAAAGAGCAGAAAGTTGCTCTGCACGGTTTAGCGCCTGTTGATAAAGGGAGGCATTTTCAACCGCGATGGCAATCTGATCAGCAATGGACATGACCAACCGTGTCTCGTCGGCTGTGAAGCGCCTGGGCATCAGGCCGATGCAAACAATCACGCCGACGGGTCCCGTCTTCGGCCTGATAGGAAAGCCGGCCCAAAAACAAAATCCAGCCGACTCCGCTACTCTCTTATGACTCCACCCTTGATAACGCGGGTCATTGGACAAATCTTCGAAGACAACCGCCTCAGCAGATTCCGCTGCCTTGCTCACGCTGCCCAGCCCGCGCTCGGCAACCCTTGTAGCCTCACTCGCGAACTCGGGTCTGGTCTCAAAGGTGGCGCGCACGTGGTACTGATCGGTCTTGGGGTCGAGGAGGAAGATTCTCGTAACGTCAAAATGAAAAATTTCAGTGATTTTCTCTACTGCCTTCTGTAATATCTGTTCCAGCCTTAGCGACCCGCTGACTGCGCTTGCAACCGCGTACAGGGCTGAAAGCTCTTGTGTCCTTTGATCGACCTTGTCCTCTAATGTGGCGTAGGAGGTTTTCAGCTCCGCTGCCATTCTATTAAAACCCTGTGCCAGTTCCCCAATTTCATCGGCCGTTTTTACTTCCACTTGGTGGTCTAAGTTTCCCGAACCAATAATCTCCGCGCTTTCACGGAGTTCAAGAATAGGTTTTGTAATTTTGTTGCTCACCCATACAATAATGAAAGCACCTACAAACAGTCCAACAACCAATAGCAAAAATGCATACCGCACTACAATCTTCAGTTCGGCCATAGCCATGTTTACTGGTTCTTCCACGACAACTGCCCAACCCACTTTTGGGATGGGAGCATACGTAGAAAGCACAGATTGTCCGTCAAGTCCCTCTACCTCATCGCCGGGACTAGGATCAAAACCAAAGCGGTTTTGCAGGAACCTTCTGACTGGAGGCAGATTGCCCAGAAAACGCCCCTTCAATACTTGCGAAGGGTCCCGATGAGCGATCAGCCGACCTCGATCATCGACCAAGTATGCATAGCCGGCTTTGTCAAATGCGACATCGCCGATAACTTGCCAAAGGAATCTGAGATTCGCCTCAACTGCGACGACTCCGATGGCCTGATTGGCACTCAGCTTGATTGGGACGGCTATTGTTACATAGGGCTCGGCTCGATTTGAAGTGTAAACAGGGCTGATGTAGTTCTCACCCAAAACGACCTTCTTAAATTTTTCTGACTGGCTTTGATCAGAGAGGTCGGCCGGAAGATAAACCAGCCTCTCCGAGACCTTCAGCACCTCTGCCCCTCTATTGTCTAAAAAGGAAATCTCCGTAAATGACTGGTCATTCTTTAAAAGGAGAAGAGCAAGAAGCTTTTGCTTTTCGTTTCCCAACTCATAGATGCTCAAGGAGGTCGATAAGTCAGAAAGACGTTGTACTTTTCGCTCAATAAATCCCGCAATTTCTTGAGCTAGCCTGGACGCGACCTCCGTCTGAAGCCTGCTCGCCTCCTTTCTTATCACCATGCGAGTGTAAATCGAGCCCGCAAGGGTATTAGTCAGGAGAGCGGCCGCTAGAAACAAAAGACCAATCCCCAGGAGCCGATAGCGGATACCACGCCTGCGGTAAGAAAAGAGGCGTTTTAATGTTTTTCCTCTCATTCCTCGTCTACTCCACGATCTCATCCGTTCTAAGCAAGATTTCCTTGGGAATCCTTAACCCGATCCCTTTGGCAGTTTTTATGTTGATTACCAGGTTCAGCTTAAGAGGTTGCTCAATGGGCAAGTCAACGGGCCTGGATCCCTTTAAAATTTTATTTACGAGCATAGCTCCCTGTTGACCAAGAGCAAAATAGTCCGCCGCATAAGTCGCCAGCGCTCCCGCATGAACGTTCCCAACGCTTGCTGCAACAGATGGGAGCCGCTCCCTAATTACATGGGGGTAGATCGTTTTTTGAGTAGCGGTCACAATTGGGTCAGGAGGAAAAATAACAGCTTCTCCCATTTTTTGCGTTAGTAAACTCGTCGCCCGTTGTATCAGCTCATCAGAGCTAGAAACGGTAACCTCCGCTAAATCGAGTCCCAACCTTTTGCCTGCCTCCCTGGTCGCATGCAGATTCGTCTCATAGTTGGGTCCCCGGGAATTGTGTAGTGTGATGGCTCTCTTTATCTTCGGGACCAATTCTTTTAGAAGTTCTATCCGCTTCTCTGTCAAGTTAATCGACGAGGTGGAGATGCCAGTAAAATTATTACCGGAACTTGCGTAGCTTTTTGCAAAACGTAGTGGATCAGCTACACTGAGAAATACTACAGGGATATCCGCACCTCTTGTGCCTGTTGCGAGAGCCGCGGCGGCGGTAGCCGAGGAGGCAACTATCACATCAGGTTTGTCCTGGCTTAACCTAGCGGCCATTTCGGTCAGAAGATTGCGATCCCAATTGGCATTATAAAGTCCATACTTTAGATTCTTTCCCTCTCTGTAGCCCAGCTCTTCCATTTTTTTCTTGAAACCATCAAAAGCAGGCGCAAACCAGTCATCCGCTAAAAGCACACCGATGCGGTAAATTCTTTGAGCCTCAGAGGGATAAGGCAAACATAGAATCCAAGCAGTAATTAGTACCGGGATAACAATCCACTTCTTCATTGGTCTTTCTCGCTCAATATCTCGTTTCATTCAATCACCTCATCTGCCCTAAGAAGGATCCCCTTCGGTACTTTCAAACCAATCGCTTTGGCCGTCTTGACGTTGATGACTAATTTTAATTTGAACGGCTGCTGAATAGGCAACTCACTTGGCCTAGCTCCTTTAAAAATGCTATCCGCCATGATTGCTCCCTGCTCTCCCAGAGCAAAATAATCAGCCGCATAAGTCGCGAGAGCGCCCGCATAGACGCTGCCAACGCCGGCCGCTATAGATGGTAGCCGTTCTCTAATTAGCTGAGGGGAGATTGGTTTTAGGGTCAAGAATACAATTCGTTCAGGAGGGTAGATAACAGCCTCGCCTGTCTTACGGGTGAGCACAACCGGAGCGCGTTGTATCAGCTCCTCAGGACTAGCGACGACGACCTCAACCAGAATGATCCCGAACTTTTTTGCCGCCTCCCTTGTGGAATGCAAATTGGCCTTATAATTCGGCGCTTCGGAGTAATGCAACGAAATAGCTCTCTTAATTCCTGGGACCAACTCCCTCAGAAGTTCTATCCGTTTCTCAGTTAAATCAATCGACGTGCTGGAGATTCCTGTAAGGTTGTTACCCGAGCTTGTATAGCTTTTCACGAGCCTTAATGGATCAGATACACTGAGAAAAACCACGGGAATACCGTTATCCTTGGTGACGCTGGCAAGAGCTGCCGCAGCAGCGTCGGAAGCGGCAACTAACAGATCCGGCTTGTCTTGGGCCAACTTCTTAGCTAGTGTATCCAATGCCTCAGTGTTTGCGTGCGCGTTATTGAAATCGTAGACAATATTTTTGCCTTCTATATACCCAAGGTCCGCCATCTTCTTTTTAAAACCCTCAAAGGCCGGAATAAATTGATCGTGTGCTACAAGAACGCCCACCCGCTTGGGCGTTTGGGATTCCGCCATGGTCGGAAATAACAACGCGTAGGTAGCCATTAATCCGAGGAAGTATTTTCTCATCGTTCCTTTCACGTTCGGTGTTATTGAACTCACAATGGCTTCCAAAATCCTTTCGGATTGCCCCAGTCACCCGGCTAGTGGTCTTTCAGACGCGAGCCCCGCCCGTCACCGGAGTCTTGCTGCGCCTCGGACGCGAGCATCCTGAGAATCTCCCCCTTGCTGAAGCGCCAGCCGCCGCCGAATTTCCGCCCTGGGATGCTCCCTTGGCGCACGAGCTTATAAACTGTCCTCAGATGGACCTGTAGAAGATCCGCTACCTGTGATGCGGTCAGGAGCTCTTCCATTTAGAAACCTCCAAGTCTTACTAGCTATTTCTCAGGATTCCTTTATTGAGCACAAATTATGCCAGGAATTCAGGAGATAGCGGACTCCCAGCTAACCTGCTGCTTCTAAAGGGCTTTTGGTTTGAGGGAACCGGGCAGGACGGGATTTTAATAGAAGTTTATGGACAAATTTGGAAAGAATTGAAAAAATCCGTCATTCTTTAGACTGGCCCAAATAGGGCCTCTGCTGCTCTCCGCAGCATGGCCATTCCGCGCACTTCCTGGTCAAAGAGAGGAACCAGGGCGCGCACCGATCCGTCAAATTTCTCCCAGATGGTTTTCATGTAGTCCTCTTGCATCTTTATCCGATTGAGCACGAACTCGGGACTGTTCTCCCCCAGCGCCTGTCGATCCAGCAGCATGTTGACCACCACTCCTCCTACCGGGATGCCGAAGTCATGAAACCAACCGATGAAGCGGGTGATGACGGCTATGGGAAGGGCCTCCGGAAGAGTAACAAAGAAAAATGCGGTCTTTTCGGAATCCGTGAGCCGCTGGCGAGCCTGCGCCATGCGCTCGCGGAACTGGAGAAGATAGCTGAGGAGAGGGTCCTCCTCCTTTTTCTTGGTAAAGGACAGCATCTCTCTAAGCGTCCGCGCCTCCTCCCTCGACCGGAGCATCTTATCCACCCATAAGGAATAAACCTTGGACATTCCCAAAAGACGGCGGGCATTCGCAGTGGGGGCGGTATCGAAGACATAGACGTCGTACTCGTCCTTGAGCATGAGGTCCACCATGTTCTCAAACATAGCGGATTCTTCAAAGGCGGGATTCATAGTTGCGGATTCCACAAAGTCGTCCGCCTTGACGCTGATGTCGGCGAATTTGAGAAACCATTGAATCTTGTCCCGGATGTCTTTCTTGGAACGTTCGATAGTGTCTTTCGTGTCGATTTCATAGGCCCAAAGGTGGTCCATTCCTTTGACCGAAGTCGGGGCGCCGAAGACAGACTGATCCAGGAGCCCGGAAAGGCTATGAACCGGATTGGTGGAAGCCAATAGGGTCCGCCTTCCCTGGCTGGCCAACCAAAGAGCCGCGGCGCCCGCCATTGCGGTCTTACCGACTCCTCCCTTGCCCCCAAAAAATAGGTATTTGAGAGTACGGTGCTCGTCCATGTATTGCGTCATGGATGTTGCGATTGCGCTCATAAAACTTATGTAAAGAGCCTTTCCGCCAGTTTCTCGATCATGGGCAGTCCAGTGACATCACGGTCCATCTCCGGAACATAGGCAAGGATCTGATTTCCAAAAATATTCTTTATCCCTTCCAGATGTCTCTTCTGCATGGCAATACGGTTTTTAAGATAAACCGGAATCTGTTCTTGCTCCAGTTCCGGTGGGAGCACGCGGTTGACCACATACCCGGCAACGGGCACATCAAACCGCGAAAACAGCTCAGCCGCCTTGCGGGTGTCCAGAATGATCATCTCCTCGGGCACAAGAACGAAGAAGAAAGCGGTGCGAACTTTGTCCGTGAGGATTTGGGAGGACGCGTTGATGCGGCCCTTGATATACAGGAGTTCTTGGAGAATCTTATCCTCTTCCACATTTTCCTGACGGCGCAAGGTGGCAGCTACCCGATCATATTGACCCATCTCTTCACGGAGCTTGGTAATCTTATTGATCCACTCGTCATAGACCTTCGCCATAGAAAGATAATAAAGGGCATGCCCTAATGGAACCAGGTCATAGATATAGTAATCGTAGTCGCCTTGAACAATGATATCCACGACCGCGTCGAAAATCGCGCTTTCCTCCATCGCGGGTTCCGCAGAGGCGGCCGAAATATAATTGTCGATCTCTTCCGGCACGCGGTCAAAGCCATACATATCGAGAATTTTCTTGCGAATTTCATCCTGATATTCTCGAATTCTGCGGTCGGCATCGACTTCCTGAGCCCAAAGGTTCGGCACGATGGGGACGGGACCCTTCCCGAAAATATCCCGTTGAAAGATGTCCGACAGGCTGGCCTGCGGGTCCACCGAAAAGAGCAGCACTCGCTTGCCATGGCTCGCAAGCCAGAAGGCGCAAGTGGCGGATAAGGTGGTCTTGCCGAGCCCGCCCTTGCCGCCGAACATGATGTAGCGCCGCTCCGGATAGCCCTCAAACACTTCTCTTAAAGACATAGCAGCTCGGAGATTTAGCCCAGAGTGTCCGTAATGTCCCGCTCTCGAAGCATGCGGCGCTTCCAGGTGCTGATTTGCGGCGTCACATAAGGAAGGAGTCGAAGGGAATAGTACGGAGGAAGAATAGGAACCCCCAACAGGTCTCCCATGGTGATGAGAATAAAGAGGTGCTCCATGCTGGCCCGGCTTCGCACCGCGTGCCGGGTCATTTCATGGGAGGACATCCCATACACGATATCCTTGAATACCTGAAAAATCCCGCCCTTTTTGGGCTTATTTTCATCAGTCATGATTCAGAAGCTCCTTGCTCGATCCATAATCCGTAGGTCAGCGCACAACTATATCCCATGCAAATCGTACTCGTCCTTCTCCCAAAATTCCCTTCTGATGGCCATCCGTCGCTTCCACGCGGCGATCTCAGGGACGACATAAGGAACCAGCCGCAAGGAATAAACTGGGGGTAAAACGGGCACACCGAGAAGATCGCCCATCGTCACTATCATAAAGATAGACTCGGCTTCCCGCCGCATCGCAAGGGCGTGGCGCACAAATTCATAGCCCGTGAGCCCGTAAACAAATTGCTTGAACGCTGCCCATCCCGGAGAGGGGTGGCTCTTCTTTTTTTCTTTTGCCCACATGGCCTGAAACCGGAGCTTAGACAATCTTAACATAATCCGTTGGTAAACTTGCAACACCTTGGAAACCCTGTCAGCCTCAGGCTGAGGGTGCAAGGCGGAGCGAGGGATCGCACCGGAGCGTACGAGCGCAGTACGTGAGGATGCGAGCCCGA
>Ga0080064_1003782_pt1 | contig 20913 bp, 21 predicted proteins | sample Subgrocontami54m_FD_69260 | JGI IMG/M metagenome (GOLD analysis project Ga0080064, IMG submission 69260) | Subsurface groundwater microbial communities from S. Glens Falls, New York, USA - GMW46 contaminated, 5.4 m (SPADES assembly) (version 2) ...
CGCCGCACCCGGGGGCACAGCCCCCGCGAGCCCCAACTACCCCGAAGGGGTTCCATCAACGGTGCGTTTTCCAGGTGATGGAACCCCTTCGGGGTATTTGAACCCGCTCTACCGACCTCCCCAGGGTGCGCTGCGCGACCCTGGGCTTTGAGATACAACCCCTTCGGGGTAAAGACATTGAACTTCTTACCTGTTCTTGGAACTACTGAACTTAGCCAAAAAAGCCATGGGCACGAAGCGAAATCGTGCTGGATTGAAGTGCGCGACTAGACTACGATAACGGTAAGGAGGCAGCCATGGCAGCAATCAAACCGCGCTACAGCAAAGAGGAGTTCGCCAAACGCGGCGACGCCATTTTCGAAAAGGATATCCGCCCGCACCTGAAGAACGAAGACGATGACGACTTCGTTGCCATCGACATCGAAACCGGCGCCTACGAGATCGATGCGAGCGAGATGGCCGCGTCCGAACGCCTGCGCGCCCGCGTGCCCAAGGCGCAGACTTGGCTGCGCAGGGTTGGGTCACGTTTTGCGCATAGTTTCGGCGGGCGCAGGAGGCCAACGGACAAATGATCGTTGGCGTTGTGAACACTCACCTTGAGGCGACTCTACGGCTGACGCTGCGCGGCCCAAACGGGCAGGTCCGCAGGGTGAACGCAGTGCTTGACACCGGCTTCGATGGCTGGCTAACCTTGCCGCCCGCACTCATTGCGGATCTCGGGTTTTCATGGGATCAGCGCGGCAGCGCGATCTTGGCCGACGGAAGCGAAAACGCCTTCGACATCTATGCAGGCGTCGTGGTGTGGGACCGTCGCCAGCGCGCGATCCCGATACACGAATCAGACACGACGCCTTTGGTCGGCACCGCGCTCCTTGCGGAACATGTATTGGAAGCGGAGTTTCGTCCGCGCGGCAAAGTGATGATTCAGCGCCTCGGGCGACGGAAGCACTCCCGATAGCCAGATCGCCGCGGGCCCCGACGCTTTGAGTGATTCGTCTCGTCAATACTGGATGTCCAACTCACTTCACCCCACTCTTCTCCCGCGCCGCCAGAAATTCATCGCCGGGCAGCCACGTCGGCAGCTTGGCGCCGTTCGCCACATCGCGGGCCACGTCGAACGCGAAGCCCATCAGCACGGGGAAGCCGGCGAAGTCCCAGTCTTCGCGGAATTCATCGAACGGCGTGTGGTAAACCTTGTCGATAAAGTGCTTCATGGTTTGCTGGACGTAATCGGCGGACTTGCCTTTGATGCGGTCGCCGGCGTGGACCGAAAACGCCGGGACGCCGCCGCGGGCCAGGGCGAAATGATCGGAGCGGAAGAATGTCCCCAGGTGGGCGCGCTTGTCGGGTTCGATGTCGAGATGATGTTTGCGTGCGGCGGCCTGCACGATGGGCCAGGCGGTGGTTCGTTCCGCGCCGCTGACGACGAGCGATTCCGGAATGCCGAGCGGCAGCAGCATATCGAAGTTCAGGTCGATCGCGGTCTTGCCGAGCGGCACCACGGGGTTTTGCGCGTAGTAAACGGCCCCGAGCAGACCGCTTTCCTCCGCGGTGGTGGCGAGGAAGATTGCGGATCGCTTCGGCGTCGGCTGTTGCTTGGCCCAGGCCCGTGCCATCTCCAAGAGGATCGCGCTGCCGGTGGCGTTGTCGGCGGCACCGTTGTAGATGTTGTCGCCGCCGATGGGGGTCTTGCTCATGCCGAGATGGTCCCAGTGCGCGGTAAACATGACCGCTTCCGATTTCAAAATCGGATCGCTGCCGGGGGAAATGCCGATCACATTCTTGGTGTTGATCTTCCGCACCGTAGTCGGGATGTGGGCGTGAACGCGAACGCCCAGCGGCATCGCCTTGAAGCCTTTGGTGTTGGCCGCCTTCAGCGCATCATCCACGCTCATGCCGATCATGCCGAGCAGTTGATCGCCGGCTTTGCGCGACAGCCAGCCGGCAAAGGCGAGGGCCGGAGCGCCGGGCGTTCGCTGAATCTGGGCGCCGCCGAGTTTCTTGACCACCGAGTACGGATAGCCCGCCGTTTCATTGGTGTGGATAATCAGCATGGCCTTCGCCCCGCGGCGCGTGGCTTCCTCATAGCGGTACGTCCAGCGGCCGTAGTAGGTGAGCGCCTTGCCGCCGAAAAACTTGGGATCATCCGAGGGCGGTTCGTTGGTGAAGGCGATGAGCACCTTGCCCTTCACGTCAAGGTCCTTGTAATCGTCCCAGCCGAATTCCGGTGCGGTGATGCCGTGGCCGACGAAGATGGCGTCGGCGTCGAAGTCTTCGATTGCCTCTTGCGTCTTGCTCGTGCCCGCGAAATCCTCTTCCAAGGTGAACTCGATCTTCTGCTCGCCCTTGCTCGCGGCCAGCGTGGCTTTCGGGCTGGTGGTCAGTCCGATGAGCGGCACGGTCTGGTAGAAGGTGCCGCGCTCGCCGGCCGGTTTGAGCCCGGCTTTGGCAAATTCTCCTGCAATGAACTCGATGGTCCGTTCTTCCGCCAGCGTGCCGATGCCGCGGCCTTCGAAGCGATCGCTGCTGAGGTGCTTCACGTCGGCGCGGATGCGCTCGGCAGAGAAGGCGGGAACCGCCGCGGCCGGCGGTTGGGCGACCGCGAAGGGCCAAGCGACAAAAAGTAAAGCGAAAACAGCGCAAGCGCCGAAGCAACGCTTGCGCTGAAGGATCAGGGTATTATCGCGCATGATCGACCTTTCTATTTGAAGACGGCTCGAAAACCAGCTTGCTCGAAATCGTGGTCTGCCGTCAAAGCCTCGGACAACCCACGCTCGGTCATTACTCCGAACGAGATGCAATCCGTCAACGACCAGTCCTTATCCGGGCGGGCGGCAAACACGTCGAAGCCGGCTTGGTACACGGCCGGCAAATACGCCACGACTTCAAACAGCGGGTCCACGCGAACGGCTTGCAGAAAAGCGACGGCAGTCGAGCGAGCCTGCGGCGCAGACAGCGCGTCGGCCAATTCCAGGAGCACCCATTCGGTGGTCAGCAATCGCCCCGTAAAACCGTCGAGGTATGCCGCCACAACAGCATGGGCTTCATCGCGTGGGTTCAGCCATGCGAGCAGCGCGAACGTATCGGCGAAGACAGTCATCGCTTTGGCGTCCCCAGGCGATAATGATCGTGTTGTTTAGCCAGGTCCGCCGGAAGGCCGGCCACTGCACCCTTGAATTGGGCGAATCGTTCGCCGAAGGATCTTGGCTTTTCCGCCGGCGCCGGGCTGATTCGCACACGCGTTCCTTCAGGAAACGCCGTCGCATTGTCCGGCACGATGACGCCGTCATGAACCACACCTTCCAGTTCCATACGACACCTCTTTCACCATTGGACTTACTGGTCCAGCTTAGATCAGGGAAGAAAAAGCGACGTGCGAAAAAGAGCTGCGTCCACTTTTCTTTCCATAAACCTTTTTGTGGCAAGTGCTTGTGGCTTTCAGCGTCAGCAGCAGCCACCCCGAGCGCCGCGTTTCAGGGCACCCCCCAGGGGGGTGAAATGAAACGCGGCGCACTCGGCCTCGTTACCAAGCGGAGCAAGGGAACGAGGAATCAATAATCCGCCACCGAGCCGTCGCGTAGCCGCTGGATCGGCCAGATGAAACGCTGACCGGGATTGGCAGCGACGCGTGCCATGGCCGTTTCGTCGATCTCGACGCCCAGGCCCGGTCCGCCCGGCAGCGACGCATAGCCATCCTTGTCCACCGTCCATGGTTTGCGCATGAATTGCTCGCCCCACTGCAAGCCGCCGCCGGTTTCGTGGATGAGCAGAAACGGAATCGACGCGGCCACGTGCAGGCTGGCGGCGTGGCCCAGCGGCGAGGTCGTGCAGTGCGGGGCCAGCGGCACGTGATACGCCTCGGCCAGCGTTGCGATCTTCTTCATCTGCGTGATGCCGCCTGTGTGGGCGACGTCGGGTTGCAGCACGTCGATGCAGCCGTTTTGCAGATACGCGATCATTTCCCAGATGGTGCGGTCGCGCTCGCCGGTCGCCAGCGGGATGCGGATTTGTTCCTTGAGGCGTTTGAAGACTTCGATGTTGCCCGGCACCGCGGGTTCTTCGATGAAGAGCACATCGTATGGCTGAATCGCGGCGGCGAGCTGGATCAGCGTCGCGGGCGGCACGGCGCAATGGGCGTCGAACATCACCGTGCCGTCGGGGCCGACTTGCTGTCGCGTGCGCCGGATCGCTTCGACCATGCGGTTGATGTCGCTGGGGTTGCCGGAATGATCGTAAATGCCGTGCGGCGGCACCTTTTGGGCCTTGGCGTGGGGATAGATGCGAATCTTGTCGCGGCACGGACCGCCCAGGAGCCGATGCACCGGCACGCCCCAGAGCTTGCCGGTGATGTCCCAGAGCGCCATATCGATGCCGGCGATCGTATGGCACATGAACGGCCCGCCGCGGATATCGCGATGGGCGCGGTAAAGCTTTTGCCACAGGTGCTCGATGCGCGTCGGGTTTTCGCCGTCGAGCAATTCAAAGAGCGACTGGGCGAGCGCGTTGGCGGCGTTCGGTTCCAGGGCGCTGATCTCGCCCCAGCCGAAGACGTTCTGATTCGTCTCGATCTTGACGAAGATCTTGGAACCGACGCGATGCCGCTGCATGGCGCGGATGCGGATGGTGGCGCCGCGATCGACGACGCCGGCCGCGGGATTGTCGCCGGCCACCGCTTCGTTGAGCAGCGCCGCCCCCGCGGCAACGCCGGCAACTCCAAGCAAGCCGCGTCGATCCAATCCAGCTTCGTCGTGTTGGTCGCTCACGGCACGTCCTCCCTTGAGATGGAATCAGTATCCCGCTTCGGCACAGCAAGGTCAACGGGCTGCGTGCACGAGTTGAACAATAATCAAGCCGGCGTGGCGACCAACTTACCTCCCTTGAGCTCGATTACGCGCGTCGCCAGCGCGACGACCTCCGGGTCGTGCGATGTCAGCACAGCCGTTTTTCCTGCAAGGTGCAACTCCTTCAACACCTGCAGGAATATCGCGCCGGTTTCACGGTCGAGGTTCGAGGTCGGCTCGTCCGCGAAGACCACATCGGGCTGTCCGGCGAGGGCCCGGGCGATTGCGACCCGCTGTTGTTCGCCACCGCTCAGCTCGTCGGCGCGGACGTGGAGCTTTCCTTCGATGCCGAAACGGGTCAGCAGCTCACGGGCGCGTCTTAGTCGCTCGGTATGCGGGATGCCGCGCGGAATTAGCGGGTAAATGATGTTGTCGAGGACGGTGAAGCGCGGGATCAGGCAGAAATCCTGAAAGACAAACCCAAGGCGGCGCCGGACTCGGGCCAGCTCCACGTCGGAACAAACGCCGAGATCGCGGCCGTCCATCAATACCTGGCCGCGCGTCGGCCGTTCCAAGGCGCCCAGCAGTGCAATGAGAGTTGTCTTGCCCGATCCGGAAGGCCCGGTCACTACCGTAACGCTGCCGGTTTCAATGCTGACGGAAACATCATCCAGCGCCCGCACCTCGGCCGCGGCGCCGGGCCGGTAGAATTTGCACAGAGATTTGGTTTCGAACAGTAGCATGTCAGTGGTCAGTGGTCAGTGGTCAGTGGTCAGTGGCAAGGAACGATTGTTTTGGTTTTGCTACTGACTACTGACCACTGACTACTGACTCCTATCGTATTGCCTCCCGTGGCGCGACGATCGCGGCGCGCCAGGCGGAAACCAGCGTTCCGGTCAGAACAATGACGAAGGCGAGCACGAAGGCGAGCAGCGCGGGGACCGGCGTGATGCGGAACGGGATCGGAAAATCGGGCACGGCATCGACGCCCGCCAAAAAGAAGCCGGCGATCCCGAAGCCGTTGCCGACGCGCAGCCACAGCCAGGCAAGGCCCAACGCGATACACGCGCCGGATAGGCTCAGCGCGAAGCTCTCCGCCAGGCCGCGCAGCAGGATCTCGTCGGTCTGCCAGCCGGTCGCTTTCAGGATGCCGATCTCGCGCCGTCGTTCCGTCAAGCCGACGCCAGAGGTCACGAGCAGCACGAGGATCGCGACCACCAGCGCCAGGACAAAATGAAGGTTAAAGACGCCTTCGCGGTGCAGCACGCCGCGCGGCAGCATAACCAACAGGTCCGCGCGCGTGGTCACTTTGGGCCGGATGACGCCTTGGCCATCCGCACTCGTGAACGATAGGCGCTGCAGGATCGCCCGGTGGACTTCGTCCTGCTTTCCCGGCTGACACGAGACGAGCAAGTCGGTGGCCGCGCCGCGTTGATCGAAAACGATGGCGGCGGTATCGAAGGAAGTCAGCATCAGATGCGCCTGCCAGAGCGGCGCGTCGGCTTTGAAGACGCCAACGACGCGCAACAGGCGTTCGCCTTCCTTGTCGTTGCGATAGAACGGCGGCAGGACGGAGCCGATTTTCAGGCCCAGCCGTCGCGCCAGGCCGGTGCCGACGACGATTTCATAGCGGCTATCGCGTTTGGGCAGTTCGCCGTCGATGCAAGCCGACCACGCGGGAGCGTCCTCCACGGCCAGTCCGACCAGAACGGCGTGGACGCGGTCCTTGCCGAGCACGACTTCGCCGACGATCCGCGGCAGGGCGCCCTTCACGCCATCCACGGCGCGGACTTGCTTAATTGCTTCGAGCGGCAAGGGCACGGTCCGGCCGAACTGCACGCCGGTCACAAGCAGATCGGCGCCGAATTGAACCGACGCCTCCGCCTCCGCTTCGAGCCCTTGCGCCAGTGCCATGCCGACCAGGTACGGGAGAATCACCGCCACTAACGCGCAAACCGAAACGAGGCTGCGCAACGGATGCATCGAGACTGCTGCCAGGCCTGTCTGGGAGATTTCAAGGAAGTGACGCATCGCAGGATTCAGGGAACAGGAGTCACGGGTCCAGAGTCTTCACGTAATAGAATATCGAGCCGGCGTGGCGGGGGCAGACGCAAGCGCCGCCGGGGATTGGGCCGCGATCATAGGCGCAGCCATCGTCGAGTCGAGGATCGAAGCCGAAAACGCAGTCCGATAGATCAAGCGCCGGGCCAAACCCCAGGCCGCCCACGAGCCGATGGAATTGCTCGGCCTGCGCCGGCAGGCGGTCAGCGACTGCTTCCGTCGCCAGAATGGCGCCGGCCATCAGCAACAAGGCGATCAAAAAGGCAGTTTGTCGAGTCGCCATATCCCCTTGCTGCCTCCCTCGCGGGTCGCGCTCATTTCAGGCTCGTGAGAAACGCAATCAAATCGACGAAATCATCGGCGCTCAGCGAGCGTTCCAGGCCGTCCGGCATCGTGCTGGTCGGCAGTGGACGCACGGAATCAATCTTGTTCCGCGGCAACACGTGCTTGTCGCCCTTGGTGTCGCCCAGCGTCAGCGCCTCGGCGGTTTCGGCGATGCGCACGCCGGCGATCACGCGACCGTCCTTCATTTCCACTTGCAGCGTTTCGTAACTGGGCGCGATCGTCCGGTTCGGCTCCAGGATCGATTCGATGAGGTAGACGCGCGCAAAGCGATTGCCGACGCCGGTCAGATCGGGGCCGATCTTCTCGCCCTGTTCGCCAAGGCGGTGGCATTTGAGGCATTGTGTTTTGGCAACGTCCTGAAACAGCTTGCGGCCGCGCTCGGCGTTGCCGGTTTTAGCGAGGGCGGCTTGCATCAATTCTTCGTGGTTGGCTGTGGAGCTTTTACGGCGGAAGCGAAGATGGAATTCAGGATTGGTTTTGCCGGGGCTAATCTGCACCAAAAGATGATTGTTGCCCTTTTGTGCGACGGTGTCGAAACGATCCACGTCAGCAACGTATGACCGTTTTTCTGCACGATGAAAAGCTAACCGACCATTCAGCCAGATCTTGATGGGACCATTGCTGGAAGTCAGGAATTGCACCGGTACCTCCCCAGAAGAGCCAGGGATTGAAAACCAGGTGTGAGCAAGCCAAACCGCATCTGCATTCTGTGTTTTTGTTGAACCTAGTTGCACGCGCGAATCGATGCCTGTGCCGATCGCTGAATGCCAAGACGCTCCATAAATGTCAATGTCATCGTCAGGCAAGCGCTCGGTCAATTTCGGCGCCGCTTTCGCATCAAGCGGTCCGAAAACTTGCCAATGGACGAGAATGCCGGTGCCACCCTGCATCTCGCGCAGATTCGTCCCCGCGAATGCCAACCCCAAACCTTCGGTCTCTGACATTTGCGCCGAGAAAAAAGCTGCCGCCAAGGTTAACACTTCCGCCGAAGGGTCATGACGTGCGATGTCAGCCACGATCTTCGCATGGCTGATGTGACCAAGATCGCGTAGGCACTGCAACGCAACAATGCGCGTGTCGTGGTCGATCAGCGCAGCGACGGCAAACGGCACAACACGTGGCTCCTTTAACCGGCGCAGGGAATCCAAAGCCGCGCCGCGAATGCCGACGTTCTTTTCTTTGGCCAAGACAAGGAGTGATTCGACGGCTTGGCGCAGGCCCAACTTGCCAGCGGCTTCCGCGGCGGCGGCGCGAACGTCGGCGTGGGCTGCCTTCAGTTTGCTCAGGATCAGCGGCTGCGATTGGACCTTTGAATATTTGCCGAGCTGACGAAGGGCGTCGGCCATTACGGGACCGTCCTCCAGCGCGCCGGCCAGTGTCAATAGTTGGGGCGCTCCGGCTTCACCCAGCCCGGTGTCCAGCAGCGCAAGGGCCGCTTGGCGATTGGCGGGCGTTTGCTTTTTCTCCATAATGAGCGCTTCGAGCGGCTCACGAATCGCCGAGGCGGGATGATCGCGCAGCGACGATAGAACCGCGGCGACCCGCGCTGAATCGGTTTCGTCCGTTAACCAAGTGCTCAGCGCAGCAAGACGGGTTGGAATCTTCTCGCGCTGCATGCGCTGCAAAACGGCGAAGCGAACCGCGCGATCCGGATCGCCCAGCGTTTGATCCAGCGCCTTTTCAATCGCCTCGGTCCGCTCCCAGGCGACCGTATTCGGCGTCCGTGGCGGCGGTCGGTAGCCCCAATACTTCCACGGCCCCGGCTTGTTGGCGACACGCGTCAGGGCATCCGCATACTCGCGGCGCCGGGCGGAGTCCTTTTCCTTGCCGAGGCGCTCGATCAGTCCATCGACGATGACGGCGTCCGCCTGATCGGCGACCGCGCGTAACGCAATCGCGCGGATGGGCGCGGTATTGGGCAGGTCGAGCAACTTCAGTACGGCGGGCCAATTGTCGCAGCGGCGCAAGGTCTGCTGGGCGGCATGGGCCAGCGTGGCGTCGCATTCCATTAAGTTCTTCGATAGCCAGGCAGGCGCACCGGCCCAGCGCAGCCGACCCAACCCGATGACGATTTCCAGCACAACTCGCGGTTCCTGGTCCAACCCGTGTATTGCCAGCCATTCCGCAGTCACGGCGTCGCTTCGCCCCGCTGCCAAACGGTGGTGGACGAGAACGGGATCGGATAAATCAACCAATGCGCGAACTGCTTGGGCGCGTACACGTGCGTCCGAGTCGCTTTTGGCGATTGTCGAAAGATCGCTTACGAGTAATCCCACTGTTGTTGCGAGAATCCAAATTGCGTGCATTCGTCCGCGCGGCCCGAACTTATCGTCCTTGATTGCAACGCCAAGCGGTCGCAGTGCCTTGTCAAACACGCGTTCAAGCGCTGATTGCGCATCCAAGCGCGAATAGTAACTTTCAGAATTCAGCTGCGCGATCCAAGAGCCAATGTCAGCGCCTTGCTTCGCCATTTTGGACATCGGAATTGCTTCGGCTGGCGTGATCCGATAAATCCGCCCGCGCCCCCGTTTGGGCCGTTGCCCATCGCACCAATCGCTGACCATCATCGCCCCATCGCGCTGCACAACCACGTCGGTTGGCTTGAAACCGTACGGATCCTTCGGCGCCCCCGCCGCAAACTCGATCTCCTTCACCGGCGCGAAGCCGCTGCCGGAGCGATTCAATTCATAGCGCACCAGCGATCGGCCCCATTCGCAGCCGAACAGGTTGCCGCGGAATTCCTTGGGGAACGCCGTCTCCAAATAGCACACGACCCCGGCCGACGAACCGAGACCCATGTCCGCGAGCGGCGGCAGCGCTTCGTCCGGCCGTTCGTAGTAGAGGTAGGGGTAGCCGTGATCGGCGCCGAAAAAGCTGTGGCAGACGCGGATCATGTAGGTGCCGCCGTCGTTCTCGTTGTCGCGCACGAAAACGTTCAATTCCTCGTCGAGCGCCACGTCGTAGATGTTGCGTAAGCCAGTGGCGAAGATGTGCAAATCGCGACCATCGGGCCGGCAACGGAGAATGCCGCCGCCGTTGAAGATCAAACGATCGCCTTCGGGCCGCAGCACGTTGCAACCGTTGTCGCCGAGCGCCAGGTACAGCCAGCCGTCGTGGCCCACGACGACGCCGTTGGCGCAATGCAGGCGCGACGGGTTGTCCTCGGGCTTCAAACCTAGTCCGGTCAACAAATCGCGGCGTTCATCGGCCTTGCCGTCGCCGTCAGTGTCGCGCAGGACGGTGAGAAACGGCGCGTGCATGACATAGACGGCGCCGTCGTGATAGGTAAGGCCCTGAATCGAATTGAAGCCGCCGGCGAAGGCGATCGCCTTGTCCGCGTAGCCGTCGCTGTTGGTGTCTTCGATGAGCCGAATCTCATCGCGGCGCACGATCTCGACGCCCAGGCCGGTCACGTAGTCGATGGCCACGAAAAGTTGATTCGCCTTCGGCCCGGCGGCGATCACCGACGGATATTCAATGAGCGGATCGCAAGCAAACAACGTCGCCTTGAACCCCGGCGGCACCTGCAACGGCGGAAAACGCTTCTCGGTCGCCGGCCCGGTCTTGGGCGGCGGATCGTCGGCCATCGTCCACAGGCTGGCGACGAGAGCGGCGGAAAGCGGCAACATCCAGGCGGCCAGGGTGCGCATCGACGTTCCTTTGCTTGCGAGGCGGGTAGATTGCATCATCACGTGTTGAGGGTTTGTGGGCAAGTAAAAACGGGGATCGTTCCGGATCGCAATATAAGCGACTGGCCCTCACCAACACCGCGTCTTGTTGTTACGGTCCTAGCGATCCTAGTCATCGCCTCTTGTCCATCTACATGAATACACGGTAGAATTCTGAGTAAGAGGTACTCGACATGCAACTCACCAGCACGCAACTCGCTGCCGTCCGCAATGGAGAATCGGTGCGCCTGAATGAAGGCGGCACGGACGTTGTGCTTGTCCGCGCCGATTTGTTTGATCGTCTGCAGAACTTGCGGTACGATGTTTCCCCTTGGACTGACGAAGAGATGGACCTCCTCGCAGCGGCCGACGCTGATAGTCTTGGTTGGGACGGGATGGAAGCGTATCAGGAAAGCAAGCCATGAACCTAATGCGCGGCGATGTCGCCCTCGCTCGTTTCCCACACGCAGCGGGTGGCCGGGGTAAGAAGCGCCCGGTAGTCGTCGTACAGTCAGACACGTACAACCAAACGCGTCGCCACGTCATCGTTGCCGAAGTGACTACCAACCTCGCCGAGGCAACCGACCCGGCGAATCTACTGATCGAAATCTCGACAACCGATGGCCGGGCGACGGGACTGCTGCAGGATTCCGTCATCACCAGCCTGCACCTCGTCACCATGAGCGAGGACCGCATCGGCAGGATCATCGGCAAATTGTCGGCGCCGCTGCTGCAACGACTTGACGCTTGTTTGAAAGCGGCGCTTGGCCTTACGTGATTTGTTTTTGAATGCAAGGCGACGACGATGTTGAAACGACCGTGGCAGATTTGCCACGACACGCCGGTGTTGGACATGTGACAATAAGGTACGGCGGGCATGAATACTCTTCGATGGTTGTTGCTGGGAGCATGCCTTGTCTCGGTGGCGGTCGTCGCTTCAAAAGGCTACTGGGAAGCGCGCCTGACCGACGGAAACAGCAGCTGGATAATCTCTTTGAATCGGGGTCCGATTTGGCGGGTGCCGGAGATGCCGGCGTTTGCCGATTTTCAGCGTGCATTTGGGGACACTGAGAGATTTCCCGCCGAGGAAGATCCAGGGACAACCGTTGTTCGCGCATTAAACTGGGAGTGGACGGCGGCTGACTTACTTCTGTACCTCTGGCTTGTTTCCGCCGTTGCGGGGTCCTTGTATCGGTTGGCTCGCGGCGCATGCCGGGACTTCGTTTTACATCTTGCAATGTGCGTCGGAATCGGCATGTCAATCGCCGCGATTTGTTGCATCGCACTGTGGGTATTGGTCGGTGGTTGGGGTTTGCCGGCTCCGGAGGTCTTTGGCGGCACAGGCTTGTTGGTTGGATTGAGTGTGGGTGTCATTTCCTGCATACGCAGTCCCGCGAGTACGTAGATCTGCTCACGAGGGAGAACTGATCATGTTCCGAATCGGCGTGACGGCGTTTCTTGTCACAACCGCGCTCGGACTTCTTGGCTATCCCGAGGGTGCCCAATCTACCGCCGGCGACGACCCCACCGCCGCCCTCGTCCCCCTCAAAAGAGGCGACCACATCCTCTTCTTCGGCGACTCGCTCACCGCCGGGGCACTGGGGGCCAAAGGTTACGTGACCATCGTCCGCGACACGATGACGAAGAAGAATCCGGACCTCGATCTTCAGGTCAGCGCCGTCGCCACCGGCGGGCATACCGTGCCCGATTTGCTCAAGCGACTGGACAAGGACGTACTCACCAAGAAGCCGACGATCGTCGTCATCCAGATCGGCTGCAACGATGCCCGGCGCATTCCCAAGGACACCTTCAAGTCGGGCTTGGAAGAACTCATCGATCGGTTGCACAAGGCCGACATCCGTGTCATCCAGTGCTCGCTCACCAGCGTCGGCGAGAAGCACGACGGCACCAACAAGGACGACGTCAAGCTCGAAGCCTTCGCCCAGGTGGCCCGCGAGGTGGCCAAAGACAAGAAGGTCCCGCTCAACGATCTCCGTAAGGCGTTCGTCGAATACTGGAAGAAGAACAATCCGGACCACAAGACGAGCGGATTCCTGACGTATGACGGCAACCACTTCAACGACACGGGGCACCAGTTCGTCGCCGAGCAGATGATGAAGAAGTTTCGGTAGGAGCGGAGTCTAGGAACTCTTGCCTCACGCCAATCCGACCGAGTATGATACCGACGAAGGAATCAAACGATGGCAACCGCAACATCCCAAGGCGTCAAATTCATCTCGGAAGCCGACGGCACACCGGTGGCCGCGGTTGTGCCCATCGATCTGTGGCGTGAAATCGAATCGGAACGAGAAACAGCATATCTACTGAAAAGCAAGACCATGCGGAAGCGTCTGCTGGAGGCCAAGGCACGCAGAAAAGGGAAGTCACTTGAAGAAGTCCGTACGCAGCTTGGAATTTGATGCCGCCGCCGTCGAGGATTTGGCGTGGTGGGTCGAGCGCGATCGAAAGAAAGCAGTGCGATTACTTCGGATAATCCAGGAAACCCATCGCGACCCGTTCGTCGGCATTGGAAAACCAGAGCCGCTCAAACATGAATTGGCCGGTTGTTGGTCGCGGCGCATCGACGACGAGCATCGTCTTGTATACCAGGTTCATGAGTCCAAGATCAGAATCCTGACGTGTCGGTTCCACTACGATTAGGTCCCCAAGGCGCGTGCAACTGTAGTCGAGATGTCTTTCCGCATTTTTCGCTTTGCGCCAACCCATGCCTCCCGCATAATGCTCTCACCCACAAATCGTCCAAATGAAAGGGCATCCATGCGACGTACTCGCTTACCATTGCTGGTATTGCTATCGTTCTTTGCCGCGGCGATCGAAAACGCTACGCAAGCACAGCCGAATCCGGCGCGTGCCGGCAATTCAGCGAGCGCCGATTACCGCCCCGATCCCGCCGCCGTGCAGCGCTACGGCCCGGCGTATCGCTTTCCGCAGGCCGGCTGGACGGTGCTGCACATCGAAGGCGAGCCGTACGAGCGCGGCTATCAGCATGGCCGGCTGATGTCGTCCGAGATCGCCGCGCATTTGCGCTGTTTCGCAACGACGCTCAGCTCCAAGGCGCCGGCCGACGATTGGCAGAGCACGCGCCGGCTGGTCAATGCCCTCTTCTTGCGTCGCTTCGAGAAGGAATTCTTGGAAGAGATGAAGGGCATCGCCGACGGCGCGACCGAGGCCGGCGGACGTTTTTTTCAGCGGCCGATTGACGTGGTGGACATCGCCGTGCTCAATTGCTGGCCGGAGATTGATTCGCTCGATTCGGCCCTGGAAGCGACGCCAATCGGCCTGGAGGGTTTGCGTTTTCCGCACGCCCAGCCGCGGGCGATGCCGAAGCCGCGGCCGGAGCATTGCAGCGCCTTCGCCGCCACCGCGCCGGCGACTGCCGATGGCAAGATCGTTTTCGGGCACATCACCATGTTCGGTCTGTACCCGGCGAACTTCTACAACGTCTGGCTTGACATCAAACCGGCGAAGGGCCGCCGCGTGCTGATGTGCGGCTATCCCGGCGCTATGCAGAGTGGCATGGATTATTACATGAACGACGCCGGCCTCTTGATCGCCGAGACGACCATTGCGCAGACGCGCTTCGACATCACCGGCCAAAGCGAGGCGTCGCGCATCCGCCAGGCGATTCAGTATGCGACGGGCATCGACGAGGCGGTGGCGATCCTCAAAAAGAACAACAACGGTCTGTACACCAACGAATGGCTGCTCGCGGACATCAACACCAACGAAATTGCCCTCTTTGAGCTGGGGACGAACAAGAGCAAACTACATCGCAGCAGCAAGAAGGAATGGATCGGCAACACGCCCGGCTTTTACTGGGGCTGCAACAACACCAAGGATTTGGAAGTTCGACTGGAGACGTTGCCGAGCGTCGAGGGTCGCCCGGCGAACGTTGTTTTCCATCCCTCCGACCGCGATCTCATGTGGCAACGGCTTTATCACAAGCACAAAGGGACGATGGGCGTCGCCTTCGGCAAGGAAGCGTTCACGACGCCGCCGGTCGCCGCCTTTCATTCGCTCGATGCCAAGTTCACGACGACCGATCTGGCGAAAGATCTGAAATCATGGGCGCTATTCGGCCCGCCGCTGGGACGCACCTGGATGCCGACCGAATCGGAAAAGCAGCGCTTCCCGGAAGTGAAGCCGCTCGTGAGCAATCCGTGGACGATTCTGCACGCCAACGCGCCGCCGACCCCCCCATCCCCCCCTTCACAAGGGGGGGATGGGGGGGTCGGCGCCATCGACGTGCCGAGTTACAAGGGACCAATGCAGGCCGTCGCGATGAAGAAGGCGGGCAAAAAAAACCGATCGCTGCAAAACGTGCCCGCCTGGCACGGGACTCTTTTGCCGCAGACCGACGGCGACATCTGGCTGGCGGCGGCGTTTGCTGATTATGAGCGCATCGTGGCTGCCGACAAAATGCGCGGCAACAGCGCGGACGAGCGCGACGCGCTGGCCCTGGATTTGTTCGCCTTCCGCAGCACCTACCTGACCGCGGTGCGAACCAGCGGCGATGTCGCCCTGGCCGACATCAAATCAGACGTGGCCCGCGATGGATGGTATCGCATCGCCTCCGGCAAGGGCGTGCTCGCTTTGCATGAATTGCGCCGTATCGTCGGCGATCCGCTCTTCGAGGAATCGATGGATTCGTTCGGCCGCAAGCACGCCGGCCAGCGCGTTGCCACCGCTCAGTTTCAAGCGCACCTGGAGCAAGCGTCAGGCAAGTCGTTGGCCGGGTTCTTCGATACGTGGGTGAAGCAAACGGGACTACCAGGAGCTTTGCCGCAGACGGTGGCCTATTCGGTCAACACGTTCTCGCGCGAGCAAGACCGCACGCTGATCGTCTACGGCACCGCGGACGAAACGCCGACCAACCGCGAGGCGGCGGAATCCTTGCAAAAGGGCCTGCGCGAGAGCGGCCCGAACTTCACGATCCCGATCAAGTCCGACAAGGAGGCGACGCCGGGCGATCTCAAGTCACATCACCTGCTCCTGATCGGTCGGCCCGATAGCAACGTTTTGGTCGAGAGTTTCCGCAAGGCGCTGCCCATCAGCTTCGGCGGCCGCTCGTTCGTCGTCGGCAAGGAGACGTATGCCAATCCGGGTAGCGCGATCGTCGTGGCCGCGGAGAATCCGGTCAATCCCCGCTATTCGCTGGTGGTGATCGCCGGGCTCAGTGCAGAAGCGACCTTCCATGCCCCGGCGGCGTTCCTGCGCGGCCGGCGCACAGCGGAGGTGTTGGTGCTGCCTGCCGGCGGTGCTACTCAAGCTTTGGTCTTGCCGCCTCGAAGTTCGCTGAATGACGTGAAGCAATCCAAGTGACGCAGCCGCAGTGCCGCACGCAGTAAGTCAAACAGAAAAATGAACCGCGCTGCGCCCCGCTGAGTTCGGTGCTGGCCGTCCGTGCTGCAACGGCGAATTCCGAAAAACGCCGAAGCACAGCGTGCCGGGCACGCCCCGTGATGCGTCGCCATCCCGACATGGAAGTGGATGAAAAAAGGCAAGAATTCATCCGCCGCTCACGGTTCGCTCCGGCACGACTGTCTTTGCTTCCATTTTCTTCGACTTCTACTTCGACAGCGCACCTTTGCAGGTCAGCCTTTCCAGGCTGACGCATTTTGTCCAACTTTAATCAAGCTGGGCAACAACGTCAGGCTGGAAAGCCTGACCTACATCAAGGTGCGCTGTCGAACTACTTGGGGATCAGAAGTTCGAGGAAATCGGCTCGCCTCCTTGGGACGTGCCCAACGCCTGCCAGATCGGGAGGCTGATGGCGTTCGAGATGAATTGGACGCTGCCGTCGCACATGGCCGCGTTGACGCCGCCCATGTGGTAGCTGCGGGCGCCCTGGCGCCGGCTGAAGGGGCTGGGCGGCGCAGCCCCGTTCGTCTGGCAGGGCGGGTTCCGCGGATCGGCTTTGTTGCACCAGGCCCCGGTCATGACATCCGGGTCGGTCAGCGAGTTCGGACGGTAGAGGGTGACGAAGCCCGTAGCTCCACCCCACCAGGCGAAACCGCGCGCGTCCAGGCCGATCCCCTGTTTCACCTCCGAAACCATCAAGGTATTGCTGGTTCCGTCGGTGATTTGGACGAGCCTTACCGGCTGGCCATAGACCCGCGTCCAAGTGGCCGCCTGAGACGCGTTGACCGGGCCATCGTCCGACTTCGAGCCGGGATAGCAGTTGAAGGGTGCGCCGCCGAATCGGATGGTCACGCCGGCGGCGACGATGTCAGCCTGGAAAAACGTGGTATTGCCGAAGTTGACCACGTAGTTGTGGGTGGTAATTTTGGACGCGGGGGCGTTCTCGGTGGGATCGCTGGGACAGGAATACATCGACAGGCGTTTGGTGGTCACGTTATTCCTGTTGGCCGTGCCGGCGTAGCGGATGCCGGTGGCGTCATTGCCGCCCCAGTTCTGGTACAGCTTTTCCATGGTGTCTTGCTCGATGTACGGCAGCACGGGGACCAGCCAGGTGCCCCAGCAGCAACCGAACTTGCCGACGCCGCCCGGCAAGACCTTCTTGGTGTCGTGGTGGTTGTGCATGCCCAGGGCGATCTGCTTGAGGTTGTTCTGGCACTGCGTCCGGGCGGCGGCCTCACGCACCTTTTGCACGGCCGGCACCAGGAGTGCGATCAAAATGGCGATGATCGCGATCACCACCAACAACTCGATGAGCGTGAACCCACGTCGACGGCAACGCATGACTTCTCCTTTACGCAATGACGAAAATGAAACTGCAGACCGCGCGGTCCGCAGATCGATCACGGAATCGGGAAGTCGAACTTATTGGCTTGTCCCTTCTGAACCTCGACCTCGAGTTTGCTTTCGAGATTGAACTTCGCGGGAATGCGCTCCTTGGACGAGAAGTTGCCCGTCGGCCCCGGAGCTGCGTCGGGCGCGGCGACCGGATCAGGCGTCGCCCCGTCGGTGCTGCTGATGTCCACCCGGTACTTTCCGGGGCGCAGGCCGCCTTCTTTGGGGATTTGGTAATTGCCGGCTTTGATCAGCGCACTGACTTGGCTGCCCGTCGCCGCCACGACCGGAACGAACATGATATTGCCCTGGTCGAGCTGCTTGCCTCCAAGGGTGACCGTGCCGGATACGGCGCATCGATCGTCGCTACTACCACATCCCCCGACCGCAAGGAGCAAGCCAAGAAGCAGCGCGCGGCAAAAATGGTTCATGGTCGAGTCCCCCTGGCACAGCAACATACTAGCCTTGGCGGGCGGCACTTGTCCAGATTTTTTTAATCTTGTATTCAGAGTTCCTTAATTCGACAGCGCACCTTTGCAGGTCAGCCTTTCCAGGCTGTCGCATTTTGTCCGACTTGAATCTTGAATCAAGCTGGACAACCCCGTCAGGCTGGAAAGCCTGACCTACATCAAGGTCCGCTGTCGAATTAACTGATGACAGCCCAAAGCCGCGTGCCTTCGCTGCTCGCCCTTCATGGCTTCAACGCTAAGGAGGCGCAGATCAGTTCTTTGCCGTTGCGGGCAAAGATGTGACGATTGGCATAGGCCGGCGGAGACCAGGCGACCTTCCTCCCCGCGAACGGCATCGTTGGTTCCAGCACAAGGGCGCGGCTGATCTCCTTGTAACCCTGACTCGTGAGGTGCGCACGAATCAGCTCCCCCTTGTCGGTGTAGAGCAATACCGAATCGCCGTTCGGCGTCAGGTGGATGCTCGCCCCATTTTTCAGGTCGGTCACCTTCTTTTCCTCCCAAACCTGCTTGCCGGTGGCTGCCTCCACGCAGATCAATTCGCCCGACGATTTGGCGGAGTACAAATGGTCGCCCCTGAAAAGCGCGGTCGAGGTATGGCTGAAGATTCTTCGCGAAGGAACTTTCGAGTCGGGCCAGAGCACCGTGGCGGCGGGCACCCCCCCTTCCCCCCCCTTCGAAAGGGGGGGCACTGGGGGGGTCAGTTGGAACATCAAGCCGCCGATCAAGAGCCGGTCCTTGTACGCGACCGGGGTGGACACCGTGTACTCGCTGCTGGTGAGCAGTCGCTGCCGCCACCAGGTCTTGCCAGCCGCCGGGTCCAGACTCGTCACCGATTCTTGCGTCCAGACAATCAGTTGCTTTTTCCCGCCGGAACTCATGACGATCGGCGAGCTGAAAGTGAGCGTTTCATCGAGCGCCTTCCAAACCTCCTTGCCGGTGTTCTTGTGCAAACCGACGACGCAGGCGCCCGGTTTCCCGCCAATGAACAGGATCAGGAGATCGCCTTCGATCAGCGGCGACGGCGTGCCCGGGGCAAACGCGACCTTGTAATCCTTCTCCAGGTTCCTCTGCCAGAGCACTTCGCCCTTCTTGGCATCGAGGCAGAAGAGGTGGCCGACCCGAATGGCACTGCCGCTTATGTACCAACGAGTTACGTCATATGCTGCTTTTGCCGTGTTTTCCGAATGCTGCGAATCCCTGGTTTTCGTAATTGCACGTGGTGTCTTCATCGATAGCGTTTGACGTAAGTCCTTTCATATCAACCGGCAGTGCCATTCGTGGCCGACCCTTCCCAAAGCGTAGATTTTGCCGCCGTGGACAATCGGCGTCGCCACCGGACCGATCTCCTGGGTTGGGTCGAAGGCCCAGTCTTCGTAGGCGACGTCATAGGCGTAAGTCCAAAGCACCTGGCCCGTCGCTTCATCAAAGCAGCGCAGCCGTTCCTTGGCCTTGGGCTTGGCCAACTCGGAATCGGCAAGGTAGACCCGGCCTTGGGCCACCACCGGACTGGAAAATCCCCAGCCGGCCGGCACACGCCAGCGAACCTTCAAACCTTCGGCCGGGAACGATTGCAAAAGCCCGGTTTCACCCCACACGCCATCGCGGTTCGGCCCGCGCCACTGCGGCCAATCGTCCGCCCGCAGCGCCGCCGACAGCAGCAAAGTCAAGGTGAGGCCCGCAGCCAGGAATGACTTGGGGAAGTGGAGCATCGATTACCTCGTCCTACGATTGCCCGCGTTGCTGAAGCAAGGCTGCCGGCACCGTTACCGCCACCCCCATTCTGGCCATCGTTTTGGGTAAATACAAGTCGGACGTCGGTGCGTTCTGATAGAATGAACCTCCGTGGAGGTGTGGATCATGACGCTGCAATCCCTGCTGACCGAGCCCGACCGGGTTGACGAACCGCACGCCGCCCAAGAATTCTCCGACGTATTGACCCAGGTCGCCGCCGAGGGGAAAGCGCTGATCCTCCGCCGCAACGGCGCCGATCTGGCCGCCGTCATTCCGATGGAGCAACTCGATTTGGTCCGCGAACTCCTGGCGAGGCAGGAAGCGGAGAAGCTTGCTGCTCAGATCGATTGGGGCCGGGCACGAAGCAGCTTGCATCCGCCCCAGCAGTGGTTCGACGACACCGACAACCCCTTCGAACCGGCGTGGCAGACGGTCCCGTCATGCCCAGCCGCATTCCCCAACTTGGCAGCGTCGTTTGGGCGGAAATCGCCGACGCCAACGGCCACCGCAAAAGCCGACCTGCCGTCATCGTGACGCCAACCGCTGATATCGCTCCGAACAAGCCTGTCCGCCTCGTGGCGATCACCACCCGCCTGCCCGACTCATTGCCTGACGACTACCAGCAATTCCCGGCCTGACCTTTTCCCTGGAAAATTCCGCAGGTCTTGGTCTTCCGTTTCGTAAAGCCAGGCGGCAAAATACTTCCCTGGCTTGTCCAGCTTACCAACAGGCAAAAGGAGTTGCCGGCCATGGTTATTTCTGCCAAGAAGGCACGCAAGGATCTTTCCGCGGATTCCCTCTTCCACATGCTGGTGAGAACAGCGAAATAGGTAGATCGACCTTATCATATAGGTAAATATGATGGTCAGTTTGCCAGTTTGCCAACTCGCCACGGTAGGTGGCTCGATTTGCGGCATGGTTCACAAATGCGCACAGGCATAGGTGATTTTCGAGACGACAGCATTTCGACACAGTTGGCACGCACTCAACTTCCTATCCCCTTGATCCATCCAATGTTACATCGAAAAAAATGTCGGCATCACATGACAGAATGGTGTAGTCCCTACAGCGTTCACTCTGTCA